>Ga0265306_10001465_pt1 | contig 11445 bp, 12 predicted proteins | sample Helome_3_FD_192493 | JGI IMG/M metagenome (GOLD analysis project Ga0265306, IMG submission 192493) | Marine sediment microbial communities from subtidal zone of North Sea - Hel_20160420 (Illumina Assembly) | ecosystem: Environmental > Aquatic > Marine > Subtidal zone > Sediment ...
AGTACCAGGTCGATATCCATGATTCACTCTCTATTGCTGGGCACACACGCTGCGCTCGCACGGCAGTCCGTCACCGTCACCGTCCATCGCAGTCAGGCCGCATTGATCCAGGTAGAACTTCGCCTCCTCGCAGGAGGCCATATCGCGACAGTCACGTTTATTGCCGCACCCCGCCGGCAGCGCCGGCGCGGAGGGCCTGCGCGCGGCCTTGCTGCACGCGCCCCGGGGCAGCCGGTCGCCATTCCAGAAACCGCGCCTGTCGGCCCGCGCTTCGGCCTCCAGATCGTAGAGCCGCTGGTCTTCAGAAAAACGGCAGTACACGGCGGCGAGGCCCATGCGCACCAGTTCTGCGTTCACATCGGTACCGTTCACGAACACGCGCCCGACGATACGGTCGTACTTGTCCACATCGAACAAGCGCACCGCGATGTCGCGGTCGCGCACCAGCCGCGACAGCGCCTGCCGGGCCGTATCGGCATAGGGCTCACCCTTCTCCGGGGTGTCGATCTCGGCGAGGCGAATCTGCACGGTCGCGTTCGCCGGGGTCCTCAATACCAGGCTGTCGCCATCTTTCACTTTCGTGACATGGCCATAGATGAAGCCGTCTTTCGGCAAGTCCGGCGTGCCGGTGTCCGCGTCCCCCGCGGGCGCACAGGCCACCAGCAGCAGGCAGCACGCGAAACCGCGCGCCAGCGCATTAATGCTTGTGATCGTGATCCGCGCCATGCCCGTGAGAATGCGTGTGGCCATGATCGTGGCCGTGGGAATGGTCAGGGCTGTGGCTATGGTCAGCGTGGGGTGTAGCCTGGTCGAACATGTGGCCCCGTCTCACGGTCTTTTTCAGCTCCGCCTTCGGCTTTCGCCAGCCCTTGCCCTGTAGCTGGAACGCGGGCGCGGACAGCAGTTTCTGCAACTCAGCCTGGCCACACGCCGGGCATTCTGTGAGGGGCGCATCGGCCAGTCTTTGCAGCGCGTCAAACACGTGGCCGCAAGACTGGCACTGGTAATCGTAGATCGGCATAGACAGCTCTTTTGGATGACGGGGCTTTGCCAGCAGTATAGTGCGATCTTTCCGCCCGCCGTGAAGTGAGTGCCCGCCGTGAGCCACCAGAATCCCGACGACGATGAGATTCGCCGTATCCTGACCACCCTGAAAACCGTGGCCATGGCAGGCGCGTCGGACAAATCCAACCGCCCGGTCTACGGCGTGTCGCAGTTTCTCCGGCAACAAGGTATTCGGACCATCCCGGTCAATCCGCGCCTGGCCGGCAAAGAGGTGCTGGACGAGCACTGCTACGCCCGCCTGCAGGACATCCCGGAGCCAGTAGACATGGTGGACTGTTTCATCAATTCGGCACGGGTCGGGCCCATCGTGGGCGATGCGATTGAGATTGGCGCGAAAGTCGTCTGGTTGCAGCTCAATGTGATCGATGAGGTCGCGGCAGCCCGGGCGACCGCGGCTGGACTCACCGTCGTGATGGACCGCTGCCCCGCCATTGAATGGCGCCGGTTAGGCATCGTCAGCACCGATTCCTGATGGGACGCTGGCGACCACCGCCACCGAAGTCCTCGCCGTACATCACACCGGCGGGTTACGACGCGCTGCAAACGGAACTGAAAGAACTCTGGGTGCGCCGCCGTGACGTCGTGAAGGCCCTGGCGGCGGCAGCTGCCGAGGGCGACCGCTCGGAAAACGCCGAGTACATATATCGCAAGAAGGAACTTGGCGGCATCGACCGCCGCATTCGCTACCTGCAAAAGCGCCTGCCGAACCTCAAGGTTATCGATCGCGCACCGGCGGCGAATCGTGCCTACTTCGGCGCGTGGGTCGAACTGGAGACCGACGCCGGCGAGCTGGTCGAGTACCGCATTGTCGGCCCGGACGAAGCCGACCCATCGGCACACGCCATCAGCATGGATTCGCCACTGGCGCGGGCGCTGATGAAGAAAGCCGTGGACGATGAAGTCGAACTGGCGCTTGACGGCACCAAAAACAGCTTCGTGGTCACCGGGATCCGGTACCAGTAACCGCGGGCGTCTGCCCGTGTTTCAGTCGTGATCGATGCCGCCGGAACTGTGACCCCTATCGCATTAGGCGCTGGCCCATAAGCTCATCATTCCTAAATCCTTTTTCGGGTTTGGGAGTTGGCAGGATGACCAGGATCAGCGGCTACTTATGGACCGCTGCCGGCGCGATGGCGCTGGCGGCTTGCGGTGGCGGTGGTGGCGGCGGCGCTGGTGCCGTAGCGCCGATAACAGCCTCCGCGATCATTACTTCACAAAATGCGCCGGCCATTGCCGGTGCCGTGGTCGGCGCCACATCGGGCACGCAGAGCGTAGGCGACCTGGGCGGCCTCGGCGCCGGGCCGGGCGCGCTGACTGTTCAAGAGCCCTCCAGCCCCGGTGCGCCGCCTACGGCGGAAGTCACCATCGGTCCGGACATGCTGCCTTGCCTCTTCGGCGGCACGCAGACCCTGTTGGCCGAGATCGCGGATCCACTGACCACTACCAGCGGCGACTCCATCTCCGTGACTTTCGCCGCCTGCAACGAGGGTGACGGCATGTTGCTGGACGGCGCCTTCGGTTTTGTCGTGCAGTCGTTCCTGGGAGATCCTCTGACCGGGATCCTGAACATGAGCGTGGCTGTCACGGTAACCGATCTTGCGATTACCGAGGCCGGTGTCATGACCTCGATGAACGGCACCATGAATCTCACGCTCGACGCGTCGAACCCGACGTCGACCACCGTCATCCTGGACGGTACAGAGCTGACGCTGGTCTCCGGTGTTGAGACTGAGTCCCTGTCAGACTTCGCCATCATCACCACCGTTGATCCGCTGGCCGGCACTTCGACCTTCGAAATCAACGGCTACGTGATGAGCTCCGAGTTCACGGGCGACGTGAATTTCTCGACGATGGAGGCGCTGCAAATCGATGTCTCGGGCGATCCGTCGACGGGTGAGGTCATGATCACCGGTGCCGACGGCGCCACGATCACCATGCGAATCGTCAGCGCACAGCAGGTGGAACTGGATATCGACTTTGACGGCGATGGGACTATCGATGAAATGCAGGTGACCACCTGGGCTGATCTGCAAGGCTTGACCTAGCCGTCTGGCTGCATGCAATAGCCATCTGCGGATGGCACCAAAAACCCGCCTTGATGGCGGGTTTTCTTTGTCTGGCCCCTAAGCCAGCGGTGAATCCTCAGCCACGCGGCGCTCGTCGATCAACGTATAGCGATCCAGTGCACCGTTGCGATACCACAGCCAGGTGCGACCTCGCTGCTGGCCGTCCGCGGCGGTCTGAATCATCTCGTGGCAGGTGATTTCCGGCTGCGCACCGGGCGCCATTGCGGCAACCCCGGTAGCAACCGCAAGCACCTGTCTGCGAGTTGGCTTCAGTAAATGGCTCAGGGGCATGGCGCGCTCCGATTCTGCGGATGACGTGCAGAGCCTACCGGACCCCGCGGGCCCGCGCGGGCGCCCGATGCACCGGTGCAGAATGCGCCGCGCCGCCGGCCGTGGCAGGATCGACACATCGAACAAATCTGTAGGTACACGAGGGCAAACAAATGAATCGACGCGACCTGTTGCAGGGTGCCGCGGGCGCCACACTGGCTCTCAAGACCGGCGGGCTCGGGGCCCAGGGCAGCGGCCTGCTCGAGAACCCGATTCCGGGCACGGACGAGACGCTGCCGGCCATCGGCATCGGCACCAATCGCTACGCGGTGGGCGACGACAACGAAAACCTGCAGCTGCTCCGCACGCTGCGCAGCTTCAGCCAGCTCGGCGGCACCGTGATCGATACCGCGCCGATGTACCGCTCGTCGGAAACGATCCTCGGCAGGCTGATCGCCGAGCTGGAGATTCGCGACCGGATTTTTCTCGCCACCAAGAGCGACCGCGACCGGGGCGACGGTGGCATGACGCGAGTTGAAAACAGCTTTCAGCAGCTGCGCACGGATAGCGTCGACCTGATGCAGGTGCATAACCTGCGCGGCCTCGACATGCTGCCGACGCTGCGCGAGATGCAAAGCATTGGCCAGATTCGCTACCTCGGCATTACCACCAGCCGTGACGTTCAGTTCCCCGAGTTCATCCGCGTGATGCGCGACGAGAAGCTCGACTTTATCCAGGTGAATTATTCGCTGAACGATCGCGAAGCGGCGGACACCATCCTGCCACTGGCCCGGGACCTCGGCCTGGCCGTTTTGGTGAACGTGCCGCTCGGGCGCGGTCGCCTGTTCCGCGCGGTTAAAGACCGGCCACTACCCGACTGGGCCGCCGAGTTCGGCGCCCGGAGCTGGGCCCAGTTCTTCCTGAAGTACGTGATCGGCCACCCGGCCGTTACCTGCGCCATTCCCGGCATGCGCAAGGCCAGCCACGTCGAGGACAACCTCGGCGCCGCCACCGGGGCACTGCCCACACCGGCCCAGCGGGCCCGCCAGGAAACCTGGTTCGACAATTTGTGAAGCGGTTCCGCCGCGCCTTCACAAACTACTCGAATCACGGTTGCCAAATGCCTGAACCTTGGAGATACTCCAGCTCTGGCCCCACAAACCCAGGAGGTGATCCATGTCTAGTGAGATATTGCAGGTAATCAACCAACCTTTGCGTCTCGGCTTGGCTACGGAGCAACCTCCGGGTTCAAGCTGACCGCTAGGGTCTTCGCGACCCAGAGGTGGGGGATTACCCGATCTCACGGAGGCCCGCACAAGCGGGCCTTCTCTTTTTCTGGCCGTCTGCGCCGGCTCTCAGGCAGGACTGCAGGGTTCCGTCGGGGCACCGCCGGCCCCGGCACCCACCCGGCGCCGCATCCAGTCCAGCATGATGGCGAAATTGTCCGGCGCGTTGCGGTGCAGGTTCGGATTGTGATCGGTGTCGGCAATCACGACGGTTTCCAGGCACGCCTCCGGGCCAAAGAACCGGGCTTCGTGGGCAACGACCGAATCGTGGTCGGTGCAGTCCAGGTCACCGCCGCACACGACGAAATCATCTTCACCCAGCAGTATCAGCACAGGCACCGTGAGACCTATGGACTGCGGTCCGAAGTACTTGGCACTGGATAGGACTTCACCCAGAGCGGTGGGCTGACGATTCAGTTCATCCGTCTCGATCACTTTTTCATCCGCATTTTCAAGGGTATAGAAAGTCTCCCCCCGGCTGTCGGGTTTCGAGATCACGTAGGTCGGGTCCACCAACTGGCCCACGAAGGGTCCCTTGAAGGCCGCGAAGTCCACGCCGGTGCGCATGGCCATCGTGAAGCCCGGGTTGGTGTTGTGGGCAAAGCCGGTCAGGATCACGCCTGCGACGCTGTCTGGATAACGCAACGCGTGGGCAATGGCGGTGACTGAACCGAAGGAATGGCCCACCGCGGCTACCGCAGGAAACGCATGGGCGTCATTCAGAGCGGCGATGACCTGCTGCAGCACATCGGCCTGCCGATCGACATTCAGCAAGATGCCTGGCGGATGGTCGCTGCGGCCAATACCGAGGCGGTCGAAATGGAAAGTGGCGTAGCCGTCCCGCAGCGCCGCCCGCACGTAGGAATAGGTGTCTGCCTGGTACGGAAAGTCCCAGTAGACCGACCCGTAGCCCGAGCCGGAGACCAGCACCTGCAGCACCCGGCCGGTCGGCGACCCCGGGGCGCAGAGATCGCCCACCACGTCGTGCTCGAACAGGCTGTTCGCCGACAGTTTGACCGGGATCACGAACTCGGTGCAGGTGACACCCGGCAATTCTGCAGCGGTTTGCAATGCAACGCCGTCGGGAGCCTGCAATGGCCGACCCATGCCGCCGGATTTCAGGAAACCGATCAGCACGCCAACCAGGATCAGCACGGTCAGCACCCCCAGCACACGCCGGGTTCGGGAACCCCTGGCCATTTTGGTGCCCTTCTAGTTGCCGGTGGGCCGTACCGGTGCATCGTCGGCGGTCGTCATCAACGTGCCCGGTTCCATCGCCCCGGTAGCCAGTGCTTTCAGATAGTCCGGCGTCGCAATGTGGCAATACACCTGCCCCTCGACCCGCTCGGGCAGGATCAGGGTCACCCAGCTGTCGTAGTCCTGGAACAGGCCCGGGGAGTTCAGGTGAATGCTGCCATCCTCGGCCAGGTAGCTGAGCTCGAAATCACTGAGATACGACTGCCCGGTGGTGTAAGGCTCGTTGTCGTTCACGACAAAGGCTCGCGCCTTTTCCGCCGCGGCGCTGTCGCCCGCGGCCTCGAGTTCCGCGACCGCCTGTTCCTGGGACATGCGCGTAATCGTCGGGCAGAACAGCTGTTCCCCGGCGGCGTCCTCCCCGTAGGCATCCCGAAGGTGCGCAGAGCCCTTCACCTTGCACGACACCATGATCGGCATATCGCCACGATAGGTCACCACCTGGTAGATAAGGTGGTAGTCCACTTTGGGCTTGGACCTTCGATAAGCGGGCATATTCGTGAATACCGTGTTCGCACCGGTGCGCTCGGTGTTCGCGAGTACCTGCTGCACGACCATGCAAAACTCTTCCGCGGCCGGATCCGGCAATGCGTCCTGCGCATTGGCAGGCACGGCGGCCGCCGCCAACAAGACACCGGCGATGTAACGTGGGATGACATGCATGTTTTTCTTGCCCCTGCTAATCAACGACTGGGTGCAGTCTAAGGAAAAACTGGGGTCCGGCAACATTTTCCAGCACTCGCCATCCGTTCGTGACAGGCTCGGCATCAGAAAGTGGTGCCTGACCCCACTATTCACGCAGCGGCGCGCTCAGCCTCTTCCACCCGGCGGCTCTTCAGCGCCAGCGCGACGAACAGCAGCACCATCACGCGCCTGTTCTGCGCTTCGTCCACGCCCGCCCTCTGCCTTGTCCAACGCGCGCCCGTAGCTTAGCAGCGAGGCTACTGCGTTGTTTTGCTGCGGAAAATACCTATGCGCAAGACCGCGCGGAACCCGTCCGGACTCCCGGAACGGGGGTATAGTAAACAAGAGATGAAACAGATTGCGCTCTACGGCAAAGGCAGCATCGGCAAGAGCACGGTTGCCACCCATGTCTCTTATGCCCTCGCCAACCAGGGGCGTCGGGTCTTCCTGATGGGCTGTGACCCGATGGGAGACAGCACCCACCACCTGCTCCACGAGTACACCAAGCCGATCCTCGACGTCCTGACGGAACACGACTTCGAATACGAGGACATCGAGGTGGCAGAGATTGTCCACAAGTCACCCCTGCCCTTTGAGAACGGTGGGTCAGTGTACTGCGCCGAAGCCGGCGGCCCTGAGCCGGGCGTCGGCTGCGGCGGCAAGGGCGTGATTGAAGCCATTAACACGCTCAAGCGGCTTGAGGTTTTCGACGAACTGCAACCGGATATCGTGATTTACGACATCCTCGGCGATGTCGTCTGCGGCGGATTTTCTCAGCCGATTCGGGACGGTTTTGCCGAGGAAACCTACCTGGTCACCAGCGGCGAGCTCGAGGCGCTGTACCAGGCCGTGAACGTGATGGGCGCGGTGAACCGTTTCGCGAAACGGGCGGGCGCCAAGCTGGGCGGACTGATCGTCAATCTGCGCGGTCTGGAGCGGGAAGAACAAATCATCAACGATTTTGCTGCCAAGACCGATACGCGGGTCCTGGCCGTGCTGCCGTTCAGCCAGTTGGTCAAGGAATGCGGCGGCGAAGCCAAGACCGTGTTCGAAGACCATCCGGACAGCGCCGAGGCCGAGAAGTATAGCCGGCTGGCCGAGTTGGTCATGGCGAGCGACTACGAGCCCACCACACCGCACCCGATGAGCTTCGAGGAGCTGTACGAGTGGTGGTGTCCTTACGTCAACTGAGGCAAGGCAAAGGCTTATGCGGCAGATAGCAGTCTACGGCAAAGGCGGCATCGGTAAATCGATGATCTCGTCCCACATCAGTTTTGCTTTCGCCAACAGCGGCCTGCGGGTCCTGCACCTGGGCTGTGATCCGAAGCACGACAGTACGCGGCTGCTGCTCGCCGGCCGGATTCCGCATGCCATCCTCGACATCCTGCGCAAGGTAGATTTTGAAACGCGTAAAGTTGCGCTTGAAGACGTGGTCCTGGAAAGCACATTGAACGACACCGTGCCGGGGCAGCTTTTCTGTGCCGAAAGCGGCGGGCCGGAACCGGGCGCCGGCTGCGCCGGCAAGGGCGTGACGGAAGCGATTCGCACCCTGGCCAAGCTGGATGCCCACAACAAGCTGGAACTGGACGCGATACTCTACGACGTGCTGGGCGACGTGGTCTGCGGCGGATTTACGATGCCCATCAAGCGTGGTCACGCGAAGGAAATCTACATTGTCACCAGCGGTGAGATGCAGTCACTGTTTGCCGCCTGCAACATTTCCAAGGCCGTAGCGCGATTTGCGCAGCGCTCCGGTGTGCGCCTGGGCGGTATCGTGGGCAACCTGCGCAACATGGAGAACGAACGCGAGGTGCTGGAGCGCTTCGCGGCGCGCCTGGCCACCCAGGTCGTCGGCTTCGTTCCGTACAGCGAGAAGATCAAGGCGGCGTCCGGCAGGGGCGAGACCCTGTTCCAGTATGCCCCGGACTCGCCCGAGTGCGAGGCGATGCAACAGCTGGCGGACAATATCCTCAACAACAAGTTAATGACGATACCGGAACCCATGAGCTTCGACGAACTCCACCACTGGTGGCAGGCAAACAAGACGCTGGCGGCCTGAACCCTGGCGCAACGACGAGAGGAAACGGCAGATGCCCATCAAGAACTACGAGCACGGCTGCTCCACAACCCAGGCGCTGGCGACGCTGGGCAAGGTGGAAGGTGTGATCCCGCTGGTGCACGGCCCGCAGACCTGCGTGTTCGAGAACCAGATGTCCACACTGTATTGCCGTCCTGCCAAGCTAATCACCGCGGGTACCTTGCTGAGCAAGAGCGAAGTGATCTTCGGCGGCGACGACAGTCTGAAGGAGCAGATTCGCAACGTCTACGAAAAGCACCATCCGAAGGTGATCGTGATCATCAACACCTGCATTCCGCAGCTCAATGGTGACGATGTGAAGGGCGTAAGCATGGAAATGGAGGAAGAGATACCAGGCTTGCGGATCCGCTCGATCAACACCGGTTTCGTTTACACGAACGCGATGCTGCGGGGCTCGGATGCGTCCTGGCTCGCCATCCTGCAGACGCTGGACAAAACCGAGCACGAGCCGGGCGCCATCGGCATCGTCGGGCGTTCGGGTCAGGATGCCGACAATATGGGTGCGATTGGCACGATGCTGCGAAAAGCAGGCTTGAACACCTACCTGTTCCCCGAGGGCCACATCGATGAAATGGCCAAGATCACCCGCGCGGAGCACATCTACCCGATTCACCTGGGTTCCTATGAGAGCTGCAAGTATCTCGAGTCCGAATTCGAGCAGGATGCGGAATTCATCGAAATACCGGTGGGCATCGACGGCACCACGAATTTCTTCCGGCGCGTCGCCGACAAGGAAGGCTGCCAGGCCCTGCACGACCTGGTAGACCAGGAGGAGAAGCAAGCTCGCGTGGAACTGGAGAAGCTCAGGAAGAAGTTTGCGGAAGACCCGGTACGCATGCTGCTGGTCTCCGGTCCCGCCAACGAAATGTCCATGGGTAAGATCGTTGCCGAATTCGGTGCCGAGGTCTTCGTGGTGCCCTCCATGAAAGACAAGTTCTACAAGCAGGAACGGGCGATCATGGAAGAGCGCTACGGCGTGACCTTTATCGACGAAGATTTCGGCTCGCTGGACGAGTTGATCGATGAGATCAAGCCCACAGTCATTGCCAACGAGATGCAGGCTGAAACGGAATCCTCTGCACGCCTGATTCCGTCGTTCTGCATCTTCTTCTACCTGGCCGATTACGGCTATGACTACGCGCTGAATTTCGGCAAGAATTTCAACAACATGACGGGGCCGTCGGTCTGGAAGCACTGGCGCGAACTGAACAGTCGCTACGCCGCGGTCTGACATGAACGACAGCCAGCCACAATTCAAACTCCAGGAGCTGCACACGCCGTCGTCCTTCGAGGGCGTGGTGTGGGCGCTGATGGGTATCGAAGACGCACGCACGATCATCCATTCCGCGCCGGGCTATTACTTCAACATGCACAACAACGCGCTGATGAACGACTGGCCGATGGAGCTGTATACCTCCCACCTGAAGTTCTCTTCGGTCATGAAGGGGGGCGAGGAACAGCTCGCCAACGTGATCGATGCGATCAAGGAACTGCGGCCCGCCGCGCTGTTCGTCGTGACCTCCCCCGTCACTGAAACCAGCCAGGACGATGCCGAAGGCGTGTGCGACCGCATCGGTTACCCGAACACGCGAGTCGTGCGCCCGGCCATCGGCGAGTCTTGCAACCAGGGCAAAGAAGCAGCCTTCCAGGCGCTGATCGACTTGATGGACGGCGACGCCGAAAAACGGCCGCGCTCGGTGAACCTGATCGGCCCGGCGCTGTGCATGTTCAACTGGCGGGCCGACGTCTATGAGCTCAAGCGCATGCTGAGCGAGATCGGCATCCAGGTGAACGCGGTGCTGTCAGCCGGCGCGACCTTTGCGGAAATCCAGAACGCACCGGCCGCCGAGCTGAACCTCTGCATGTATCCCTTCGATTACGGTGTGGAAACTGCGGAAGTAATGGAAGAGCGCTTTGGCGTCCCTTACATGGCCGATATCGTGCCGATTGGCTTCGACAACTCACTGCGCTGGCTCGAGCAGATCGCAGACCACTTCGATATGGATATCAAGCGGTATCTTGCGAGCTGCGTGCAGAACGCCACCCACTTCATCCGTTCGAACCTGGTGTTCGGCACCACCTTTGAACTCAGCACGGCGCTGTCCTTCGAAAACCACAACACCTACGCGCTGGGGATTGCCGAGTTCTTCAAGAAAGAGGTGGGCATCAAGGTACCCCTGGTCTCCTTGAGCAACCCCGAGGCTGCCGAACGCGTGGCCGCCAGCTGCGACGAAGTGCTGGTGTCGCCCACGCTGGACCTGAAAAAAGAGCGGTTCGTCGAGACCGGCCCGAACCTGATTTTCGGCAATTTCTACGACCAGAAACTGGCCTCCGAGGAAGGCATCCAGAACTTCGTGGTGGCCGATATCCCCACCGCCGGCTATGTCGCATCGGAAGTCGGTCCCTTCATGGGGCTGATGGGCGCGAAGCACCTGGTGCAGACCGCGGTCAATAACACCGTCACAAAGCTGTTGATCGACACCAAGGGCGATGTCGCCGGTGAAGTCTCCGCAGGAGGAGCCGACTGGGACGTGGCGGCGGAACAGGCCCTGCAGCAGATCTCCCTCGCGGTGCCCCAGTTCGTGCGGACGTTTGCCGTGAAGAAGGTGTACGAGGCGTCGCAGAAGATCGCGCGCGAGCGTGGCACGCGGGTCACGGTGGACATCGTCCGTGACGCGGCGGAGTCCTTCACACCGGGGCGCTTTCATGCGAAGTTCGCGGC
>Ga0265306_10001467_pt1 | contig 11427 bp, 9 predicted proteins | sample Helome_3_FD_192493 | JGI IMG/M metagenome (GOLD analysis project Ga0265306, IMG submission 192493) | Marine sediment microbial communities from subtidal zone of North Sea - Hel_20160420 (Illumina Assembly) | ecosystem: Environmental > Aquatic > Marine > Subtidal zone > Sediment ...
CAGTCCCCATTCGGTACCGGACATTTCTAACTGGCAGGACTACCGGACACCAACGTCTGGTTTTGACATTCGGCTCTCAGCATGAGCCCGATGGGCTAAGAGGCGGCAATTCAATGCACTAGGCTGCAGAGACCTGCGGTTCGCCAGCCGACGAAGTCCGCCAAGGGTGCGCGGAGGTGATCTGTGCGAACTGTCGTTTTGTGTCGTCTATCGCGGCGGCGACTCCGTCTCGGGCTGGTGTCTTTCGTGACCCGGTGCCAGCCGCTGTCCTAGGCTGCAAGCAATGCAAAGCATTGGCGCGGCAGAGGCAGTGTGTCCGCTCTGCACGGAGCGAAACACAAGGCTCGTCTACGACATGACCGAGCCACGGCGACCGACGGACGTGCCTGGTCATATCGTCCGTTGCGCGTCGTGCGGCATGTGGTTCAAAGCGCTCGCTCAGACAACCCGGGTGGAGGACGCATACGGCGAGCAGTACGTCGAATGGGACGGTTCGTCGGAGTACTTCGAGTCCGAAGCCGCCCGTCAACACTTCCGCTCGGTTCTGGAAGGACTGGCCGCACCCGTAACGAACCGGACACTGCGCTTGCTCGACGTGGGTTCGGGCGGCGGCATCATGATCGAGGAGGCGCATCGCGCGGGGTTCGATGCCGAGGGGATCGATCTATGCGAACCACTCGTCGAGCGTGGACGCGCGCGGGGATTGAGGGTCCACCACGGACGTATCGAAGACTTCACGGACATGGAGCGCTTCGACGTCGTGACGATGATGGATCTCATCGAGCACGTGCCGAATCCACTCGAGGTGATGAACGCCGTCAGAGAGCTGCTCGTGCCGGGTGGGCTCTTTGTTTGCTACACGCCGAACCATCGTGCCGCGATCGTGCTTGCGTCGCGATTGATGCACGGGCTCGGGCTCGAGTTCGCCACGCGTGAGATTTTCGGCTCGAACCACGTGTGCTTCTTCGACGATCGTACTTTCCCAGCGATGCTCGACAAGGCCGGTTTCGAGCTCGAGCGCTGCGAGCTCTCTCCGTACGATCCTGCGCGCCCAGGAGCCCCCGTGTCGACTCTCATGCTAGCCGCAGTCACCGCGATCGAGACGATGGGTAGACCTTTGGGTCGCGTCTTTCGAATGCTGACGCTCGCAAGAAATCCCAACCCAAGCTCTACGGCGTAGCGATCCTCTGCGGCGTTCGTCCATGGGGCGCCAAGCGGTACAGGGCTCGTTCGGGAAACGTGCCGCGCACAGCCTCGAGCGCACCGGGTTCATCGTGAACGAGCAGGATCTCCTCGGAAAGCCCGGGATGAGGACGTCTCCATTCGAACACATAGGTGCCACGGCGACGAAACTCGGGCGTCGCGTGCCAAACGGCGGAGTAGCGGGGCACCAGTACCACCGCGGGACGCTCGGGAACGTCCTCGACCATTCCATAGGTCGCGAGGTGAATCGAAGCCTGGTCGTGAAGAAAGCGTGCCTGCCACAACGTAAACGTCCCGAAGGACACGGGGAGCATCACGGCAAGCACAGCTAGCATTCGCGACGGCGCAAAGCCCTTTTTGCGAAGCCACAGACACGCTTGTCGGAGGCCCTCAACGGCCAGAACCGTCAGGGGTACCGCCGTCTCCGAATAGTGAATGGGCCCGACGATGTGTAGACCAAAGTCATCGTGAAGCATGCCTGTCAGCAACGCGACGAGGATTCCAAGTCCGAGCGCAGCGGTACGGCGATCCACGGTCGCCCCAATCGCGGCAAGAATGACTCCGGGAACGCCGAGAAACCAAATCGACAGGACGAGCGCGTTGTAGCTGACGTTGCCGCCGAACCGTTCCCAGAAACGATGCGGCGACCAGACGGGATCGAAGTGCCCGCCGTAAGGGTGCGTGAAATCGTTCTCCATCAGCCTCGCACCGATGAACGGGTCGCCGGAGAGCCCGTAGTTGTGGACCAAAATGACGACGAGCGCGAGAAGCATGCCGGCCAAGACGGCAGCGAGCGTACCTTTCGAACCGCGGTCGCGGAACGACTCGGGGACGATGACGATGAACAGGAAAGGCAGAGTGAGCGCAAGCACCTCGATGGGGCGGCAGAGCATGGCGAGCGTCAACGCAAGGCTCCCGAGGATTCGGGACGGCCAACCCATCTCGTCGGGCGGTAGGTAGAAGCACGCGATGGCAACGGCGAGAAACGCTCGAGACAGCACGTGAGCGTGCGTGGTGAGTGACAGCGTGAAAGCCATTGGAGAGAAGAAGAACAGCACCCCTGCACAAAGACCCCATCCGGGCCCATAGCGCTTGGCCATGAGAATCATGAGTGAGGGAATGGGAACCAACGCAAGCACGTGAAAGATCCAAGCGCCGGTCCTCGTGAGCTCGCCGAATGCCCACGCCAGCTGAGACCCCAAGAAGTCTGCGGCAGTCCATGCGCCGCCCTGCGCCACGATGAACAGATGAGGAAAGAACTCCTGCATGGCGGGCATCGGAGCCATGAGTCGACCCGACGCGAGAACCTGGCCCCCAAACCGCGCCGCATTCTCGTCATCGGTGATCGGATACCCCAAGAGAACGACCTGATTCCCGCTCCAGATGACGATTAGAGCCAGAGCAGAGATCAGGACCACGAACTGGAGCCATTCGCGATGGCTCAGTCCCTCGACCCAGCGATGAAGCCGACCGAGCGCTGGCCGTAGTGTGGGTTCGAGCGCCAGACCTGCGAGAACTCCGACAGGCAGCAAGAAGAACACGCTGCTGAGCCAGAACGTGAGCTCTCCGGCTAGCATGCGGTTCCACGGAGGCTTGAAAGCAACCTCCATGCCTCCGTTCAGCTCGCCGAGTGAGAAGAAGCCGAGGTAGATGAGGAGTGCAGCGCAACCGAAGAGGGCCCTCGCACGCACCTGGGTCATGAACTCCCGAGCTCCTGGTCGATCGCTGCGACGACGTAGTCGATGTCGTCGTCCTGAAGCCCAGGCCACAGCGGAAGACTGACCGTGCGCATGCCGAAAGACGTCGCTTCGGGCAGCTCTGCAGACTGGTCGCCAAAGCGCTCCCGGTAGTAGCGAAGCGTGTGGACCGCGCGATAGTTGACCGCGCATCCGATTCCTCGCTCGCCGAGCGTCTGGAGCAGCGAATCGCGTTTCTTGGCAGGCACCAGAACCGCAAACAGATGGTGTGCACTCGTCCCAGATCGCTCGACGAGTGTGACCGCAGGGACATCGGCGAGGCGTTCCTCGTACCGGTCGACAATGCGTTGCCGCATCATCCGCCGGTGCTCGAGCTTGTCCAGCTGCGGAATGAGAAAGGCGGCCTGAATATCGGTCAAGGCAGCTTTGTAGCCGAGCTCGAGCATGTCCCAGTGCTGGTACTGACCGCCGTGGCGCGCCGCCGCGTCCTTCGACATCCCATGATTGCGAAGCATGCGCAGCCGAGCCGCTCGATCGGGGTCCTTGAGAAGAACCGCGCCACCGTCGCCGCTCGTCATCGTCTTGGTTGCGTAGAAACTGAGAACGGCGGCGTCGCCCTGATGGCCCGGCCGGTCTGCTCCTCGCCTGGCTTCGACCCCATGCGCCGCATCCTCGAAGAGCCGGAGGCCGTGACGGTCCGCAACGGCGCGCAGCGCGGTCACGTCTGCCATCTGGCCATATAGATGAACGGCGACGATCGCCTTGGTTCGTTCGGTCACTGCCTTCTCGACGAGCGCAGGGTCGATGAGACCGGTCGCGGGGTCGATGTCGACGAACACGGGGTGTGCACCGGCGTGGATGACGGCATTGGACGATGCTGCGAACGTCATCGGCGTCGTGATCACCTCGTCTCCGGGCCCGATGTCGAAGGCGCGCATCGCGAGGAAGAGTCCCACGGTGCAGCTCGAGACACCGACTGCTTCGACGTTGCCGCCGACTTCTTGGCCAAGCCGCTTCTCGAACTCCGCGACGCGGGGCCCAAGGGTCAAGAACAGCGAGCTCACGGTTTCGCGCACCGAGGCAAGTTCGGACTCTCCCACAGAATGTCGATAGAAGTCGACCCGCCTAGGTGACATCACTCAGCCCAGAACCCGGCCATCGATAGCCAGGGTATCGTACGCGTGCTCTACGTCGGCGAGGAAGCGGTAGTGACTCACCGTGTACCAGCGCCGATCGTCTGGGTCGACCACTCCTCGACGAAGGACGTCGACGATCTCATCGATGCCATGTTCGACGTCGCGGAACTCGAGGTTAGGAAACGTCTCGTGCAGCTTGTCGAAATGAACGCGGTAGCTGCGTTTGTCGGGATCGTCGGGCAGCGTGACGACTTCGGTGCCTGGGATCCGATCTCGGACACGATAGGCCAACGTCTGAATGCGAAGGTTGTTCTCGTCCTTGCCGACGTTGAAGATCTGTCCGTCGACGACCTCTTTCTTCGCTTCCAGGGTCGTGGCGACCGTCTCAGACACATCGGCGACATGGACGAATGGGCGCCACTGCTTGCCGCCTCCGGCGATCGTGATGCGTCGACCGATATACGCGTCTCGGGTCATCAAGTTGACCGCGAGATCAAAGCGCATCTTGGGTGAGTATCCGAAGACGGTTGCGAAACGAAGCCGTACCAGCTCCATGCCGCCGCTTCGCTGATGCATCTCGGCGAGGCGAGTCTCGAGCTCGGACTTGCAGCGGGCGTAGAGCGAGACCGGTCGGTGAGGTGACGATTCGTCGAGCTCCGTATCTCCGCTCTCCCCGTACACACTACACGACGAGCAGAAGATCAGGCGTGGGACACCGGCCTCGCGCGCTGAGCGCGCGGTATGGAGCCCCCCTTCGAGATTCACATGACGCGTGAGCTGCGGGTTCAAGTCGCAGGAGGGATCGTTCGAGATCCCGGCAAGATCGACCACAGCATCGAAGCCGTCGAAATCGGTGGGACGAAGACGACGCACGTCGACCTTCACCGTCTCGAGGCGAGGCCTTTGCTCGTTGGGCAGGCCGAGGAACACGTTGTCGCCGAAGTAAAAGCGGTCCACGACCTTGACGGAGTGCCCCTTTGCCAAGAGGCGTCGAGTCAGGATCGAGCCGATGTAGCCGGCTCCGCCGGTAACCAAGATATTCATGTTTCCCCTGTAGGATTTGGAATTTACGCCAAGTGGCGCATGGGCTCCAAAAATGGGGAAATCCGGCCGATCACCGCGACCGGGCGAACGTCATTCGGCCGCTTCGAGACGTCTTCCCGCGCGAATGATCTCGAGGGCCCCCTCGCCCTCGTTGAAGAGCAAATCGAGGACGGAAAGGTGCGACACGAACTCGCTCGCGTGCTGCTGCCGGTAGGGCATGCACTGGTGACCCTGGAACCAGACGCGGATCCGCTGTGACTGAAACGTCTCCAGCTCGAGATAGTCCCGGGCAGCAGCACCCGAGTAGCAGTCGGTGGCGCCGACATGGAGACAGAGTTCGAGAATCCTGTCGCTCCCCTTGGCGACGACTTCGAGACTCGAAGACCTCCGGACGGGCGCCTCGAGGCCCAAGTATGCGCACAGCAGGGCCACGATCTCGATGTCGAGCTCGATCAGGGACTCGTGCCTCGTCTGCAGGATGCTCTCGAGACCGGAGAAGTAGGCATCGAAATACGGGGCGCGCTTGTAGGCATGCTCGATCGTTCGCAGATGCGTCTCGTGCCAGGGGCGGTCGTTCTGGATACGGACCTCGGGTAGGAGCGCGCGAACGACGGACTTGTCGCCCACCGTAGACTGGACCGGCACCGTCAGCCATTTAGGTCCGTCTCGGGTGAGAACTCTGTTGCGACTTCGCCAATCTCGCCTCGTGAACTGAACGTCGTCGAGATAGATGAACTCGTCTACTTGATCGAGCTGCTCGAAGAACCCAACCCAAGGAATGTAGCCGGGCTGAAGAACGCCGACCCATTTCGCAACGGTGCTCATCGGGGCGGTTCCCGCGCAACGGACAGCTGTGCGAGCATCGCCCTCAGGTCAGACACGACCCGCACTCGCTCGAACCGTGGCCCGAGAAGCTCCTCGACGACCACATCGGAGGGGTTCAGTGCGCTTCCGCGACGTCGGACCCAGAAGGCCGCGTCGTACCCGGCGCGGAGCGAGCCCTCGGCGTCGCGAAACGGGTTGTCCCCAACGGAGACCAGACCTGCCGGATCGAGTCCCATCGCCTCCGAGGCGGCGGCGAAGCCGCTGGGATCGGGCTTCTCGAACCCGAGCTCCCGCGTGAACACCGTGGCGTCGAACAGGTCTGCGAGACCAGAAAGTCCGAGCTTGAGTTTCTGGGTGTCGGGCGGATTGTCCGTGACGAGCCCAAGCAGAAAGCCGCGCTTCCTTGCGGCTTCGAGGACGGATCGCACTTCGGGGAACAGCTCGACCGACGTCGGCGACGTTTGGCGGTAGAGGGCGATCAGCCGATCGCGGGCGGAATCGCTGAGTCCTACGGCCGCTTGGACCCCGTCGAAGAGATGGGAGCGGTTGCCCTCTTCGACCAGGCGTCGGGCTACCGCGTAGAAACTCTGCGGCTCGACGGGCAGCTCTTTCATCGCGGCCAGGAGCGCGAGCTTCGATCGTATCCACGCTTTTTGTGGGATCAGCGTGTCGTCCAGATCGAACACGATTCCCGACACGGCAAGCTCGCTCGAGTCATGCACCCATTCGTCTCGAAGAGAGCGCAGGTGCAGAAACGGCCCGGGCCGATCGCGCTTGGGTTGGACTCCCGTGTATCCAGCCGAACGACACAGGAAGGCAATCGGCTCCGACGCAAGCCCGCGTCCATAGCTGGCGGATGTTCCGATCCGCGGGTTGAGGTCCGACGCCACGAGTCCGAGGTCGGATCGAAGAAATTGCAAATTGAACGCGCCGCACGCGCCGGCGTCCGCCAGCGCCGTTCCGAGCTCGTCGCTCAGCTCGAGAAGGTCGGCATCGTCACACGATCGAGAAACCGTCGCGAAACCGCCTGAGCAGCGCTCTCGACGCCGAGCGGCCCACGAAGAGGGCACTCCATCGAAACCGATGGCGCCATCGACGGAATACTCCTCAAAATCGCTCAAGTAGGGCTGCCACACTCGCGACGTGCGGTCGGATTCGGCGAGTGAATCCCAGTCTGCCGTGCTGCGGATCAGCAACTGGTCTCGCCCTCCCCACCCTGTTCGCGGCTTGCCGAGAAGCGGAAACTCGGTCGGTTCGATGGCAGTTGGAGGCCCATGAAGCGGGAGGGTCGGAAAGCCGCCGGCGGTCAGCCACTCGTGGAGAGCTAGCTTGTCGCGAAGCACCGCGAGGAGCTCGGGTGGAGAGACGGCGATGCGAACTCCCCGCGCCTCGAACGAGGGCCTTGCGAGCGCAAGCTGCTCGATCTCGATGTCTGTGGACGGGAGTATCAGCGCAATCCCCTCATCCGCACAGATTCGTTCGAGGTCGGTGCGGTACTGGTCAGCCAAGGCTACCGGCGCGACCTGCTCGAATCGGTCGACGAGATACTGATTGGGAGTGATCTCGGCGACGTCCACCATGGTGATCGCCACGTCCGGGAGTTCCCGGAGCGCATCGAGCACGGTCTGCCCTTGAAAACCGCCGCCCGAGGTCACCAGTACACGAAACACGATGACTCCCGCGCTACGCAAGCTCGGCCTGCAGGAGAACCGCGTTGCAGAGCTCCGGATACTTGGCGCCGACGTCGTAGAGCGCGCTCATGATCGCACTCGACAGCCCGAGGGTCGACATTTGCCCGGAGGAAAACGGCTTCAAGAAGATTCCTTCGCTCTCGACGACGCGGAGCCCCGCCGACTGGACCAGTTCGGTGATGGACTCGAGATCGAAGTAGCGTTTGTGACCAAGAGCTTGGTCTGCGGCACTGAGCTCGAACGGATCGGGCAGGAGCCCCGCGTGCTGACCGAGGCGTCGATGCAAGGAGAGAGCGTTCGGTACCGCGACGAACAGCCGTCCGCCGGGTGCGAGCAACGGCTGGTAGCGTGAGAGAATCTGCGCAGGGTCGTCTACGTGCTCGAGAACGAATCCCATTTCGATGACGTCGAACGGCGCACTCGACGCAAACTCCTCGAACCTACCGTGGTGCAGCGTCAAGAAGTCGTGCTCTCCGATCCCTGCTTGGAACGAGTCGAGAATCTTCTTCGACCCTTCGACGACGACATACTCCTGTAGGGTGTCCGCCAGGGTGGTCACGAGACGGGCCGTGACGGTTTGATAGCCAATTCCGAGACTCAGGAGGCGCTGAACGCCGTTCTGCGAGCAGAAGCTCGAAATCCGGTCGGCATACCACTGGAGCATGTCGAGGTTCTCGTCGTGAAACTGGAAACTCTCCGTGTAGGCGGAGTGGTAGGCATCCAAGTTCTCTTTGGCAGTGCTCATTTCTTCTTGACCGGCTTCCACATGGGTTAACCTGAAGTTAGCCTTATACGCATCGCCGTGATGCTTTCCAATTTTCGGTCGCGAGCTCGAGAGGGGAACCCATGAAATCGCGAAGAGTCGTGGATGCAACCATGAATCCGACAACGGACCCTCGTCCCGACATTTCGGTGCTGCTCCCAGTTTACAACGAAGAAGCCATCGTCGACGAGCTGGTCGACCGGTTGGTCTCGACCCTCGACGGGATGAACGTCGCCTTCGAGCTCTCCTTCATCGATGATGGTTCTAGCGACCGAACCGTTGAGCGCGTGCTTGCGAGGCGAGCGCGCGACCCGCGCGTCCAACTCGTCCGCTTCTCGCGAAACTTTGGCCATCACTGCGCCCTGAGCGCGGGGATCGACCATGCGCGCGGCAACGCCGTCGTCATGATGGACTCCGATCTTCAAGATCGCCCCGAGGAGATCCCGCAACTCTGGGAGAAGTATCGCGAGGGCTACGACGTGGTGTTCGCCGAACTCGATCAACGGCAGGAGTCGCGCCTCAAGGCCTGGCTGGGAGTGGGCTTCTGGCGTGTCTTCGGATGGTTCACGGGAATCAAGCTCAAGAACCCCGGCGTTTTTCGCATCGTCGATCGAAAAGTCATCTTGGCCCTACGTCGATTGCCCGAACGCAACCGGTTCCTCGCGGGCCTGTTCTCGTGGGTGGGCTTCGAGCAGGCGACGGTCGTGATAGAGCGCGCTCCACGTGCCGCCGGAACCACCCACTACAGCCTCGGCAAGCAGATCCGCCTTTCGATTCACGCGATTACGAGCTTCTCGCGAGCCCCCCTACGGCTCGCGACGTACACCTCGGGTTTGCTGTCGTTGGGCGCGTTGGGACTCGCGGCCTGGTCGGTCTATCGCAAGATGATGTTCGGCTCGGCGAACATGGGATGGGCATCGTTGATGGTGGCGATCTCGGTGGGCTTTGCGCTCGTGCTTCTGATGATGGGAATCATCGGCGAGTACCTTGCGAACATCCTCGCAGAAGTGCAGCAGCGCCCGCTCTATATCGTCAGCGAAACCCATGGGGAGGTCGATGGAGACGACGTGACAGTAGACACTCCGAAGACGACCGCAGTCGTCGACCCGCAGGCCTCGCACAAACTCGTCGTGCCAACCGACGAGTTTGGTCGCTCGGCCAAAGACGCCAAGAAGCAGTCGACGAGCCCGCCGCCTTTTCGGGCGGGCAACTACTAAGTCTTCTCCGAGCTCAAAACGCGCGGCCGCCGCGGTCAAACGCGGGCAACGCGGCCCCGAAAGTTGGACGACCCATCGGGTTTATGGCTTGGTCGCGCTCATGAACGTGAGACTCCCGATCCGCGCGCGCGTTACCTTCCTGTTGGCGAGTACCCTCGCTATCGCGAGCGCTGGTACTGCATGCAAGGCGCCAGCCGACCCTGAGCCGGTCGTTCGCTGTGAGAAGGACCAGCGCGTCAAGTTGGACCTGAACCAGGCAGGCGCGTCAGCGGTCGCGGAACCGGCCGAAGAGGACCAGAACTGGTCGCCCCCTCCGTACGACCCGCTGGTACCCTCGCGGACGGACGGAAAGCCGACGTTCTCCAATAGCTGGTTCGCCAACAACCAGAAGGTTTGGGAAGCGGTTCTCGAACCGATGAAAGGGAAGCCGAATCTGCGGTATCTCGAAGTCGGGGTCTTTGAGGGACAGTCGTTCGTCTGGATGTTCGACAACGTACTGACCGACCCGAGTTCCGAGGCCACTGCGATCGATCTGTTTTTCGCCGACGGTCTGGAAGAACGTTTCGCAGAGAACATCGAGCGCGCCGGAGTGAGCGACAGAGTTACCATCATCAAAGGCTTTTCGAACGACTCCCTACGACCCCTCGCGCCCGATTCGTTCGACATCATCTACATCGATGGCTCTCACACGGCCGCGAACGTACTTCGCGATGGGCTCCTCTCGTGGGATCTCCTCAAGGAGGGCGGAATTCTGATCTTCGACGACTATGCGCTCACGCCGAGGTTTCCTTCGACCCTTCGCCCGAGAGAGATGATCGACGCCGTCGTGACCGCCTTTGGCAAAGAGATTGAAGTGCTGCACAGAGGCTGGCAGCTCATCCTCCGCAGAACCGGGACCTACTGCTACGACAACTGCTCGCTCCTAGGCCCCTACGAGTATCATTGGAGCTTCAAGGAGCCGAACGTCGTCGGCGCCGGTACTCTCTACGACCCGCGTACCAAGGCGCGCGTCCCGCTGACCCGCGACGAATGCGCGATTCTCGAAACGCTGCTCGTGGGACGGCCGATGGGCAATACCGACCTGTGGCCGAAACGAGACGTCTGGGAGAGCGCCGAGACCCAAGCGCTCATGCAGAGCTTGAACTTGCTCTAGTCTCGCGGCGCAACACAGTGAGCAGGTACGACCCGAGCCCCAAAGCACAGAGCACCGCCAGCCAGATGAGCAGCCCGCTTTCGATCTGGAAGGCGTTGTAGAGCAGGGCATAGCGTTCAACGAGTTTCGAGGGAGAGCATCTATTGAATTGGTGTAGCCTGTCAGAAGAACTCGGAGACAAAAGGGCTCTGAGTTAAGAGACACTTTGCCTCCGAGTTCAGCTGACGGGATACACGCATGGTAACGGATCAAACTCAAATCTACATCGTAGGTGGAGGGATAGCGGGTTTATCCGCCGCCGTATTCGCAATTCGAGACGGCGGGGTAGCAGGTGAAAACATACACATTTTCGAGGAGCTGAAGGTGTTAGGAGGCGCGCTCGATGCCAAGTGGGAGCGCAAAGCGCATTACTCCATGCGCGGTGCACGACTCATCAATGAAAAGGCATACCAGTGTTATTTCGACATGCTGTCGGCAATTCCCTGTCTTGCGGAGCAGGAAGAAATCGAGAAGGGGAAGATCAAAGTCAAAGATCTTGGAAGCTATCGCCCCAAAAGAAGTGTCAAAGATGAAATCTTCGAGTTCAATAAAACCCACAGGCTGAATACCGCAACCAGACTCGTGGGAAAAAGGGGAGCCAGAGTCGATCACACAAAGCTCGGTCTGAGCAATCTGGACCGGCTTCAAATCATCGGTCT
>Ga0265306_10001469_pt1 | contig 11425 bp, 8 predicted proteins | sample Helome_3_FD_192493 | JGI IMG/M metagenome (GOLD analysis project Ga0265306, IMG submission 192493) | Marine sediment microbial communities from subtidal zone of North Sea - Hel_20160420 (Illumina Assembly) | ecosystem: Environmental > Aquatic > Marine > Subtidal zone > Sediment ...
TTGTGCGTGAAGATATGCGCGAAACAACCGGCAGATACAATGCGGCGGCGCCGACGTTTTGCATGAATGACGAGACGACGGCTACCGTGCCCGATATCAATGACACAATTTGCTGTTCGGTCTTGCCGCCGTAACGCAGGATCGCCCAGGCTACGCGTTCCATGACGCCGGTTTTGTCAAGGCCGCCACCCAGGATCATGACGGCGATGATGGAGACCACCGCATTACTTGAAAAGCCGGAAAACAGGACGTCGGGCGTCAATAAATTTTCCAGCCCGGCCACAAAAATCAACAGACCCAGAAGCGTCATGATTAACAGTGCAGCCACATCGACGCGCAGCAATTCGGTCGAGAAGATAAACACGGCGAATACGACGATCGCCATGACGATCACCATTTCGGTATTCAGTGTCGGGAGCGCGTCCATCTAGTGAATATAGGTAGTGGCATCTTCAGCCGTGCTACTTGAACGCACTCGCGTTGACCAGAAAATGCACATAAATGCTGGCCGCATAGCCCAACGCAATGGCCCAGGTCCACTTCAGGTGCGCAAAGAAGGTGTAAATACCGCGCGCTTGTCCCATCACGGCGACGCCGGCAGCCGAGCCAATCGACAACAATGACCCGCCGACCCCGGCGGTCAGGGTCACGAGTAGCCACTGACCATGGTCCATGTCCGGCAGCATCGCCAGCACGGCGAACATGACCGGAATGTTGTCAACGATGGCGGATATGATGCCGACGAGAACGTTCGCGGTCGTGGGTCCCAAATCGCCGTACATAAACTGCGAACCCATCGCCAGGTAACCAAGCGTGCCCAGGCCACCCACGCACAGAATGATTCCGTAGAAAAACATGAGCGTGTCCCACTCGGCGCGCTCCAGGTTTTTGAAGATATCGAACTGCTTGCGTCCCGGCGATGGTGTTTCCTCACCCATCTCGATCTCCAGTGCCATGTCGCTGAAGTCCTCGTCTGCTGGCCGGGGAAAGAATGCAGCGCGCCGTTTGAGGTAGTAGCCGTACAACTTCAGCAAGCCGAGCCCCGTCATCATGCCCAGTACCGGTGGCAGATGCAGGATGTTGTGCGCGGAGACGGCCATCGCGATGGTTACGATGAACAAGCCGCAAACCACCCAGGCGCCGTGCCGCAGTATGGCTTGCTCGGTCACCTCGTCGGGCTGGGCGTCGGGGATTGCGAAACTCATGATCACAGCCGGGATCAGCCAGTTCACCACGGAGGGAAGGAACAGGACGAAGAACTGCTCGAACTCTACGATGCCCTTCTGCCAGACCATCAGCGTCGTAATATCACCGAACGGGCTGAACGCGCCACCGGCGTTGGCGGCGACCACGATGTTAATGCAGGCAAGGACGACAAACTTCTTGTTCGAGCCGCCGACGGCCATCGCGACCGTCGACATGAGCAGGGCTGTGGTTAGATTGTCGGCGATCGGGGAGAGAACAAACGCGAACAGTCCGGTGAGCCAGAAAATCTTTTTGAGCGAGAACCCCTGCGAAACGAGCCACACGCGCAGCACGTCAAATACGCCGCGTTCATCCATGGTGTTGATATAAGTCATCGCTGCCAACAAGAACAGAAACAGCTCGCCGAATTCGACCAGGTTGTGTCGGACCGCCTCCCCGGCGGTATGCGTGTCGCCGTGCTGCATGTACGCGATGGCGACCAGGGCCCAAATGATGCCTGCGGCAACGATGACGGGTTTGGATTTCCTCAGATGGAGCATCTCTTCCGCGATCACAACGAGGTAGGCGATAACGAAGATAGCGAGGGCCGCGAAACCGGCCCAGTGACCGGTGAAATCAATTGCACTGCTTTCCGATGCCGCTACAGCGCCGGCGGGATACAGTAGCGCGCCTAGAAGTACAATGAGAGTTGTGCCGGCAAACGCCGATGCTACGTAGCGATGGTTTGGATTCATGGTCGGACCCCACGGAGGACGGATGGCCTCGTTCCAGGCCACAGGTTTTTGTTAGTTATGGATCAAGTATAGAGCATCGGCCCCAATCAATAGAGATATACGATCTAGCCTGGCAATTGGCCGTACGCAGATTGTCGTGGGTTAGAAGCCTGCCGAGCCTGAACTTACGCTGTGCGGCCTGGTGAAATTTCGAAACCACGCCGATTCAGATACGCCAGGAAATCGCCAACACGTGTGGTCCAATCGAGCTCTTTGAGCGTCTTCTCGATTTCCTGCCCTCGTCTTGCGTGTTCGGCCGAGTCCGACAGCAGCTGGTTCAGCGCATCCACGAGTCCGCGCTTGTCACCCGGATCGAAGAGAAGAGCCTCATCTGCCGCATGGTGAATCGAAAACGGGATCGTGTTGGTGCTGACAACCGGAGTGCCCGCCGACGCCGCCTGCGACACACTCATTCCGAAGCCTTCCATTTCTGACGCCGTCGCGTAGATGTGCGCTACTGAGAACATTGGCCCGATGAACTCTTCAGGGATCGCACTGAGCAAAAATGCACGGTCTTTCAGCATTGGAGCGAGTTCGAGTTGTTGTTGCAGAGACTCGAAGACGTCGTTCTCCGGGCCACCGCCAATTAACAGATAACATTCGGGATGTGTTGTAGCCACCTCGGCGAAAGCCGCCAGCAACAGGTCCTTGCGCTTCGTACGGTCCATGCGGCTCGTTTCGAAAATCAGAGGTTTGACGGCGAGCTCGTCCTCGGACAGGCCGGTCCTTTCCGAGAGCCAGCGGAAAGTGTCCTGCTTTTCCTGATCTGTATACGGGCGAAAAACGTCGCGATCCACGCATGGCGGAAAATAATACGTGCTGTCGACCGGCACGTGATAGTGCGTCCACAGTCTCTCCGCGATCTTTGCGGAGGTTGCTGCGAATGCATGAGTGCGCTGGCAGATCATACGCTCGTGATTGCGTCGCTCACAGAATCTCAGTTCGCGCCGCTCTGTCATTCTCCGATGGCGATAATTGAAGTCCTTGAGTTCTCCCAGCGAATGAGGCGTCCATACATGTCGATCGCAACGCGCCAATTCGTGCTTTAGTCGCTCGTCCGCCTCCGGCTCCTGGGTCAGGATTTCGCGCCCGAGGGCTGCGGCCGCCACGAGTTGCTCGTATCGCGGATCGAGATGCACGTCAGGCCGCTGCAGATTCTCAATCACGTGATCAACCACGCGGTTCTCAACAGTAGCATCGAGCGAACGTGCGGAAGACCACAGGCTCGCAGCCCCACGAACCTGATGTTCGATCGAGCAGTCGGAAAGGCGAACGTGATACATCAGCATTCGTCCGAGATAGAAGTCCGGTGATTCCCCCAAGGCACGCCAGTGGAGGCCGTCATTCAGTGCCTCGAACGTGGTTTCTGTAACGACGCCGCTAAGCAGTTTGTTCAGAGATCGCTCTACGATCAGGTTACGCCATCGCTCGATGAGGCCGGTGGCGATTACGGCCGCATCCCAATAGTGCGAATTGATGAACTCGAACAGCTCCCACGGCTGGCATTCTCTGGCTTCCGCTTCCGACTGACAGAATCTGAAAAGCCAGTTGAGCTGATCATCCAGCGCGACCGAAATGTCTTCTTTGCGAATGAATGTCTCGCCGCCGCCGGGGACATACACGTATCGGATCTGTGGAGACATGTAGTCCACGCCGCGCCGCATTTCATCGCTCTCGAAATGTGGGAAGCCACCACGGGCAAAGATGGTGACCTTGTAGCCGAGCCTTTCGAGTTTCGTCGCGAGCGTATTCACGTACACGTTCTGGCCACCGGTATCGGGGGCTCCCCCGAAGGGAATCTCGCACCCGCCATATCCATGATTCGTGACTAGCGCAATCTCCGGACAGTCAATGGACCGGAAACGAACGTCTGCAGAACTCAATTCCCTATCTGACATCATTTAGACTCGAACCTGCACATCAGCACCCGTCGCGCATCAGGACGCTTTCGATTCGGGCGCCCGTTGAGCGGCGCGCCTCTCCAACCAGTATTCGATGCCATCGAGCACACCCTTCGCGTACTCGTGAGTCGACTGGTAGATCAATGGATTGTCCAGTGCCTTGAGTTCCGAGTGTGCGTTGCCGACAACGACGCCGGCGAAACCGTAGTCGAACATCGCGATGTCATTCGCAGAGTCGCCGCAAACGATCACGTCGCAAGGCTCGAAGCCGAGATAGTGCGCCACGTACTCGGCTGCGGATCCCTTGTTGCAGCCGTGCGGCAGGACATCAAGGTCACGATGTGAACTGTAAACCAGTTCTGCGCGGATCGATTGCTCGAGAAGCATCGTGCGGATCTGCTCCAATTCGGCGGGATCGGCATTGCGAAGGAAGTAGCTGACTTTGTAGTCGGACTGAAATTCATCCGCCTGAGGTTCCAGCCTCTCGAATCCCGCGAGAATTGACCGCACGCGATTTCCGTCCCAATGCTCCAGTTGGCAGACGGGCCAGCCCGGAACGACCTCCCTCGATGGAAAGAAACAGATCTGCGAGCCGACCCCGCCGACGACGACGTCGGGTTCGGGTAGGAGTGTGGTCTCGACCGATTCAATTATCGAATCCGGGAAGCGCCCGGACGTCAGGACCAGCCGGACATGCGACTTATTCCGACCGTACCAATTCGCGAACTCCGCAAGATGGTCATCATCGCCAAGAAGCGTGAAGTCAACGTCACTGATCAGGAGTGTCTGTCTGTTCATTCCGGCAGATCGTCATCGGGCCCGTCTATTATGATGTCGGCACGACTCTTGTGTGTCGAGATTTCCTGGTGCTCAATAGCCAGGACGCGCTCGAGGAACGCTTCATTCGGGTCGCGGGCGCGATGTCTTCGCGCTCGATGAGTCTGCATGTAGTCCCGATCGATAAAAACACGAATATCGATACCGTCGACCAAAGACGTGTAGCAACCCTCGACGATCATCACATTCCGGACACCCGGTTCGATGATTTCACAGCTCACCAGGTTTTCTTCGAACATCATCAGTGGTTTGGATAGCGGTTTGTCCGGATGTTCCTTCAGCGCACGGATGTGGGATTCGATGAGATCGAGCCTTACTTCTCCCAGGCCTACCCATTCTATGTCGCTCTTGCGCCTCAGGTAGTTGGTTTTGGGAGGCAACCTGAAATAGTCATCCTGGCAAAGAATCAGGCAGTGCCAGCCTTCCATCTCGAGCAGGGCGGCGAGACAGTTTGCGGTCTCGGTCTTCCCGGAGCCGGATTCACCGGCGATCGAAACGGATATAGTGTCCTCGGGGCTGTTCAGCGCTTTTTGGACGTGCGGCAAGATCTTGGCGGCTGCTTGCCGGTGGTATTTGGTAATGACCAGTTTATCGCCAATCATTTCAAGTAGGATCCCAAGCTACGAACTTCATAGTGTAACAGAGCTTGGATTCAAAGCCTCTCGAGCGTCTCAGGGTATTCGGCGCTGAGGGGCACGGTGCAGGTATAAAAGGTCAGGTTCTCTACCCGAAAAGTCGCGCCCTCCGAATAGAAGCCGATCCGGCCCCGGGCAAACTGATCGTCAGCGAGGCTCAGGACGACAAAGCCGTTTAAAGACAATTCAAGATACTGTCCGTAAGCAAGAAGACTGACTCGATGGGGTCCTCGACCGGTCAGGAAGTTCGATCCCTGAAGCTGTTGATAATGGAACGCTTCCTCGTGACTGCCCTCCGGGTTGTATGCCCAGGCGCGCATCTGGGCCAAACCCTTGTGGAGGTCGAGGCTCAGAAAGTAGCCGTCGCCCTGATCGTCGACACGAAGTACGAGTCCGTACTTTCCACGTTCCTCGATGTGCAGGTCCCCGGAGAGCACGAAGTCGTTGTACTCTCCCTGCAGCAGGAACATCTCCATGCCGCTCTCGCATGCGAGCCTGCACGTGCCGGGCTTCGCATCGGAACTTGCACTGGGGTTTCCGAGGACAGACGTAAGCGGAAACAGCTGCTGCGGGTCTTGCTGAGAGGAGAGAAGCTGCCGGAATCCCGCGAAGCGCTTGAGCCGAAGTCTTCCCTGGTTGTCGGTGACCAGTTCCTTCGGCGGGGCCATCAGGTGCAAGCCCCCGATCTTCAGGCCCTTGTAGAAGAAATTCCAGACCAGGTAACGACCGTCGTCCTGGCAGACCCTGGCAGCGTAATTGCCCTGCGGCAGCAGTACATTGTCGGAGAGGTTGCGGTAGGGTCCCTCGATTTCGTCTGCGTACCAGTAATGGATCTTGATGTCCTCTCGAATGGAGCAAATGAGATAGTACCGGTCGCGCAGCCGGATCAGGTTGGGCACCTCCAGGTCGTCGTAGCGCATTGGGTGGAATCCGGGCGGTTGAAGCTCGAAGTGATTCGGGGCGGTTTCCTTCAGAGTGGCAACGCAGCCTCGCCGGATGATCGGCCCGTGCGAAACGCGCGCCGACACCACCAGGTAGCCCTCCCCATCGTGCTGGACGAAGAAGGGGTCACGGAAGCTCACCCAGTTTCGGCCTTCGTCAACCTTCGACTCGTAGTGCGGGCTTTGCGCTTCGAGCGGAAAGGCGCCCTGGTTCACTTTGCGCCAGTCATAAAGATCGTCACTGATAGCGAGGCCGACTCGTTGCACGCGCCCGCCCTCTTCCATTGAGAGCCCGGTATAGAACATGCGCCATGAGCCGGGCTGATGAGGATTTCTGGACACGTGCATGGTCCACAGCATGTCGTCATCCCAGGCAGGCGGGTCGCTGATGAACAGCGCGTTCTTCACACGTCGCCAATGCAGGCCATCTTTGCTCACCGCGTGCGCGATGTAGTCGTGATTCGGTAACGTCAGGTGAAAGAGGTGGTATTCGCCGTCGTGCACAACCACATCGACGTCGCCAATCTCGGATTTGCGAAAACCGTAACCTGTGTACACTCAACGGTCTCCCTAGGCGTCAATGATCAGGGTCACGGCACCCAGCAGGCCGGCGTTCGATTCGAGGCCCGGCGTCACGATCAGTTCCTCCTGTCCATTCAATGGGTCCGTCAGCTTGAGGTAACCATTGAGATGCCGGGCCGCGGCCTCCCGGATCATCGGCAGAAGCTCAGTGCAGTTCATGACACCGCCGCCGAAGATCAGTTTCGTCGGCGACGCCGTCAGCAGCAGGTTGACGGCAAGCTGCCCGAGGTAATCAGCTTCCATCGCGTAAGCCGGGTGGTCGACCAGCAGCTCATTGAGGGGTTTCCCCCAGCGCGCCCGTATCGCGGGCCCGGCCGCAAGGCCCTCGAAGCAGTCACCGTGGAACGGACACATTCCGTCGAGGTCGTCGTCGGACAAGCGGCGCGGCTTGATGTGGCCAATTTCCGGGTGCATTAGGCCATGAACGGGGCGGCCGTTCGATACGATACCGCCGCCGATGCCCGTGCCGACCGTGACGTAGACGACATTAGCGTGCCCGCGGGCTGCGCCCCAACGAATCTCTGCCAGTGCGGCGGCATTGACGTCAGTGTCGAGAACGAGCGGCAGTGCGGTCCACTCTCGAATCGCCTGCAGCACATCGAAATCCTGCCAGGCGGTCTTGGGCGTCGCGCCGATGTGGCCATACCGCGGTGATGCGGGATCGACGTATACGGGTCCGAAGCTCGCGATTCCCAGACCGCTCGCGTCTTCCAGCCTGGGTTCGAGCCAAGCCCTTATATCGCTGAGGGTCTCTTCCGGCCCCCGCGTCGGGATGGAGGTTCGTTCCAGTACATCGCCTGCGCCAGTGGCAATGCCGCAGACTATCTTGGTGCCGCCCATCTCGATGCCGGCAATACACTGATCACTGGTCATGACATTAGTTTATACAGTTTGTTGAGTATCGGGTACTTCCGGAAGTTAAGTTTTGCCGGGGTCATCGCCAGTGCTGCTACCGAAACATCCATAACTGGAAAAGGAATGCGGCTGTCAGGACGGCCGCAAGAATGCGGTAATTCCTGTACCAGGGCAGCCCGGCGAGCTCGGTACTTTCATCGCGGAAGAAACTCGGGCTCCAGGTCATGCTGTTGACCTTCTCTTCTTCCGGCGCCTCGGTCATCAGGCTGACAAGGACCATCGCGGCTGCGCAGACGATGAACAACAGGGGCGCGATATAAAGAAAGTGCAGGGATACGGTCTGAGTTATCTCATTCAGGACAAACAGCACCGCGCCCGCGACGAGGCCGGTCAGGATCGTTGCTATTGCACCGGCGGAGTTCGCCCGGCGCCAGAACATGCCGGCGAGGAACATTGTCACGACGGGCGGCACGGCATAGGACAATATGCGCTGGAGGTACTTGAACAGGGACCCGAAATTCTCGATCTGAGGTGCCCAGGCCACCGCCAGGACCATAAACAGGAATGTCGCGACCTGGCCGACGCGCATCAACTGGTGGGCGGTAAGGTCTGGTTTCGCGCGCCGTACGAAGTCCATCGTGACGAGCGTGGACGCCGAATTCAGTGTCGAGTCGATCTGCGACATCAGCGCCGCAATGAAGCCGGCAAGAACCAGCCCGAGCAGTCCTGTCGGTAGCAAGTCGAACATCAGCGTCGGATACACGAGGTCCGGTCGGGGCAGATCCGGGTAAAGCAGAATCGCGGCTGTGCCCGGCAGCACCATGATGAAAAGCACAGGAAGCTTCAGGGAGCCGGCGAACAGGGCGCCCCAGCGGGCATGGTTGATGTCTTTCGCGCTGATTATGCGTTGCGCCATGAACTGGTTCGTGCACCAGAAATAGAAACCAAGCAACGGTACGCCGGTCAGCAAGCCCGGCCATGGCACACTCGGATCATCAAGTGGTCGAATAAGGCTGACCATGTCGGAGGGGACATGCGTCATGATGGCTTGCCAACCGCCGGCTTCGCCGAATGCAGCGAACGCGATGAAGATCGATCCAATAATGAGCAGGAGGGCTTGCAATGCATCCGTGTACATGACGGCTGCGAGACCACCGACGATCGTATAGATGCCCGCAGCAATCGCCAGCATCGCGACGGTTTGCCAAAGCGGGATCTCCGGGAAAAGAAGCTTAAGCACCAACGCTCCGGCGTACAGACTGCCGGCGGTGTCCACGACAATATTCAGGAACAGCGTGAGCAGGGAAAAATATGTGCGAGCCTTAGAATTGTAACGTCTCTCCAGGAACTCCGGCATCGTATACACGCCCGAACGCAACAAGAACGGGAAAAAGAAGAAGATGCCGAAGATCAGGACGATCGCCGCCATGCTTTCGTAGTTGAAGACGGAGATGCCCGTGCTATAGGCATCCCCGGCGACACCGACCAGGGTCGTGCTGGAAACATTCGATGCAAACAGGGAAATGCCGATCAGCGGCCAGATCATTCGGCGGCCGGCCAGAAAATAGTCGGTCGCATCGTCGTGCTTGCGGCCGAAATACAGGCCGAGCCCGATCATAAGCAGGGCGTACGCGACGATGATGCCCAGGTCTATGGGATGAAGTTCGAACTCGGTCGCGGGCATGGCAGCGACTCCTTTCTTGATCCCTCACCACGTATCATACTCGATGCTCACGCGCATCGACGATAGGGCGCAACCAGTGAACGGACAGCATTTCGGTGCGGGAGATTTGCGTGAATCAGCTGCGCATTGTCATGCACAGTAGTGCGAATTGAGCAACGGACGCGTCGGTAACTGGTTGATAAATAAATGCCGAATCAAACACTTAGCGTTCTGAAGATCCGCGTGTCGAACTAACCTACTGCCTGCCCAGCCTCCAGAACGACAAGTAACTCGACAATGGGTTTCCTGGATTTCTTCGTGTGGATCAGATGATTCGACAGACAGCAAAAAAGGCATCGGCAAAACGCCGTCACAGGTGATATAAACGGACTGATGCGATTGTCCGGAACGATATGAAGAACCTGCTCCTGGCTACGTTACTTGGTGCGTTGATGGTGTTCATCGCCAATATCTGTGCCGCCCAATTGTCATCGCGAGAACAGTTGCCACACGGGTATTCGGTCGACCGAAAATCCGTTTACTACCGTGACTACAAACTGGACGTTGATCCGCAGGGCTTCGAAGTACTGGGTGAGCATTGGGTAAAGAACAGACGGCACGTGTTCTTCATGTTCATTCCCCGTAACGGGCAGGAAATACGGCCTGGGCACTGGAGCGAAGGTGAAGACGGGGACTTTTACAGACTAAACTCTCTATTGGGATTTTTTGATAGACCCGTTGACCCCAAGTCGTTCAGGTTGATAACTGACTACCTGGCGGTCGATAAGTCCCAAGTCTACTACTTCAATACCCGAGCGCCCGTTGATGCGCCGAGCGTACTGGTAACCGCGGACCCGGGAAGCATCGAGGTAATCAATGACGACTACGCCCGGGACAGAAACAAAGTATTCTACACGCACCGCAACCTTGGTCCCTGCACGATAGAGCAAGCAGACCCCAAAACATTTGTAGTCCTTAGCGAAAGGTATTCAAAGGACAAGGATCACGCCTTTCACGAGTGCACGCTGATAAAGAATGCAGATTCAAAAACCTTTCGAGTTACTTCCGGTTTTCTCGCGGCAGACTCAAAGAACGTTTTTCGATCAGGTAAATCGGTCTCAAATGCGAACCCGACCACATTTAGCCACCTGAAGCATCGCTTCGGAAATCTGAACTTCTATACGGATGATCAACATGTCTACTATTTTCGCAGCATAGTAGACGATGCCGATCCAGGCACATTTGAAGTTATAGCGAACTATTTTTCCAAAGATCATCAGCACGCTTATTTTTGCTCAAAGAAATGCCACAAAATTCCTGGCACGGACGTAGAGACTTTTCACGCTGCGCCGGTCGTGAGCAAATGGGCGAACGCCAGGGTGTATGCTCGCGACGAAAGCAGGGTGTTCTTTTGTGCGGAACTTAAAGACCGGGATCCTTGCACACCGTTGCCTGATTCAGACCCGAACTCTTTTGAATATGTAGGGCAGTATTTTTCAAGAGACAAGAGCAGCGTATTTTTCAGAGAAGCAGTGGTGGAAGGAGCAGACGCCGCGACATTTGAAATATTTCAGGCGGATGACCATAGAGGTATGTATCGTGCCCGGGATAAGAACAATGTCTACATTATTCGGAGAATTGGCGCGCCGAATTTCTATGAATATGAAATAGAAAATGTCGGACGATCGTGAAGATCGGTCCCGACATTGGTCACGCGCGGATGCTCCAGTAACTCGCTGAATAATAGAGGTTCAGGGATCTTGCTCGCGATCTGAAAATTCTCGTGTCGGTGGTTCCATTCCTACCAGCGTGGTGCCAGGTAGTCTCCGGCTATGCGGCTCGGCTTTTCTCGACTACACCCTGCGAACGAAGGTACTCATCGTAGGTACCCGAATAGTCGATGATTTTCTGAGGCGTCATTTCGATAATGCGTGTCGCAAGCGACGATACGAAATCCCTGTCATGGCTGACAAAGATCAGCGTGCCAGGGTAATTTTCGAGGGCGAGATTCAGGGCCTCGATCGATTCCATG
>Ga0265306_10001470_pt1 | contig 11424 bp, 10 predicted proteins | sample Helome_3_FD_192493 | JGI IMG/M metagenome (GOLD analysis project Ga0265306, IMG submission 192493) | Marine sediment microbial communities from subtidal zone of North Sea - Hel_20160420 (Illumina Assembly) | ecosystem: Environmental > Aquatic > Marine > Subtidal zone > Sediment ...
GTGTTCATCAATGTGGCCTGCAATTGCTGTAACTAATGGTTGATACGTATCATCACCTTCTGAAACTGGTTCACAAGGAGATGTTAACAAGAAATGTCCTGAAACATAGTTTGGACTAGCATCATACAATGGGAAAACGCCTCCAGCAGGGAGTGTCATACCATCTAATCTGATGTGTGTGTTGTCAGGAATAGTTCCTTCAGCAACACCTGCTTCAAAACTGTGACTTGCAAACGAAAAACCACCAAATGCTAATGCAATTGTTAGTATCGCAGTACCTGCAATCATAGATATTCTGTTCTGTTTTAGAATAGTCATTGACTATGATCTAAATATTCTATTAAAAACAAAATTGGTACATTCGTAGGATGTATTAAAAAAATGAAAAAAGAAAAAAGTTTTAGGATTCGTGTTCTTCGTTATCACCAAGTAGGCCTTTTTTATCTAATTTTTCACAGATTTTTTCGCCATTACTTGTTGGTTCAATGTCTCCTTTGAGGACTCCAACACCACCAACTCCATGAATCATAGTAAAGAGTTCTCCTTCACATAGATTCTTTAGTTGTGAGGTTAAGGTTTCTGAGTTATTGTGACCACCATAAGTTTGGTTTTCATCACTATCATCCCAAATTCCTTTAATGATTCCTTTAGTTGGTTTTACAACTAAATCATTATCATCTTGTCCAGGTGCTTTGTAGACATTAAGAACGTGTGCTCCATGGTGTGCTTCATGAAGATGTAATTTAGTAACATCATCAGAAGTTTCTGAAGTTGTTCCACCACTAATATCCATATTTTCAATGGATATTCTGTACTTTAGAGCTTCACCATGTTTATCCAACCAAAATTTGGCTGTAGCAGTACCTTCAAAATCCCCAGGGGTAGAAGTAACTGCACCTAATGTAGCAGTAAAGCTTGGTTGTTTCTTAAACTTCCACTTGTTATCTGCAGCTTCTGCTTCTTGTAATGTCACTCCAGTGACAGCAGAAATTGCAAGTATTGTAGCTAGTGAAAATACTAGCACGTTTGCTTTTGTTTGCATTACAAATAATTCCTAATTTTTTTATAAAATAGATCTGGGTTATTCGACGAATGTACCTATCACATTACAATTATTTTTCGTTTAACAAGATTCTCAATAATATTTAGAAACTCATCATCAGAAATTTTTTCTTCATACCACCAACCTGTAGAAGTTTTTACCCATGAAGGAATACTCCATTGGGATTCTGAAATCACATCTCTTTCAGGTACAGATACAATTTGTTTTTCAAAAAGAAAATCAATTCCTTCAAGAAATTCTGAATCAGAAATTTGATTTGTTACCCACCAATCAGCATTATTCTTAATCCACTGTGGGATTTTTGGCATTTCAGGTGGTAATCCTTTATCAAAACCTGAAATTTTAAGCATACCTTGTGATGTAGGGCCAACCTGAAATGCAACGTGCCAAAAGCCCATCTCATCAATACTCTGAATAAATTCTACAGGTTCATCATTTAGAGTAACAGAGAATTTTTCATTTCCTGAAATTGGAGGAAATTCAAAATTAGCATAAGTCTCTAATGGATAGCTATTGTATCCTCTGATACTAAGAGTAGTTCCTGTTTCATCAAATTTAGCTGCAGAATACCAAGCTCCTGAGTCATATCTAAAATCAAAGTCACCACCATCTTTCTTTGCAGTAACAGGAATTACAGTTGTATCAACGGGTGCAAAGCAGCTATAATAAAAGACATCTTCAGTAATAGCAGGATCTGGATACATTGAGAAATCTAATATTTCTCCTGGTTCAATTTTTTCAATAAATTCAATGTTTTGTGTAATATCTAATACATTTTCATATCCATGAACAACAGCATAGATTTTAGGATAAAAGATAGTTTGATCACCTGTGTTTTGAATTCTTCCTGTAATGTGACCATCATTGTGTTTTATCAAAGTTTTATCATACAATATTTGAATTGGAATTTCATGTGTGATTGATTTTTGAAATGTTATTTCAGGGTTAACAAGTACCGGAGTATTAGATAATAACTCAGGAAATTTTATCTTAAATGGTATTTCATTTCCAGGGCCTAATGGAACGTGATTAATTATTTTTGAAACTGTTTTTGAATCATCAATTACAGAAACAGTAATTGTAGGAATAACTCCAAAATCATTTGTGTTTTTTACATTCCCTACAACAGTATAGATTCCATTAGAATCAAAATATCCCAAGTATTCATGTAATGGAACATAGACATCAGCAAATGCTAATTGAGGAACAAATAACATTACAAATAGTAATCCTAACAATAAAGGAATTTTTGAGGCTAAAACTCTAGAAGGAATTGATAATATCTTCGAATCCAGATGTTGGTTTCTCAAGTAAGCTTGGTCTGTAATCTTCAATTAATTTATCTATTAGATCTCTTGCTTTAATATGATATCTCTTTTTGAGTTCTACTAATCTAATCTCAACTAACTCATCTTCTACAATTTGTGATAGATATAATGAAACAGTTGATGGTGATTTTTTAACTGCTTTAACTAATTGTGAGAATTCTAATCCATCATTTTCAATTAGTGCAAGTAGCAAATCACGAGGAGTCTGTTTTCGTAAAGCTTTGATTACAATAGATTCCGCTTCAGTAATTTGTGGAGGATAAAATCTGGCTTGTCTTGGTCCACGATTAACTTTGATAATTCCAGTTTTTTCTAATTTTCCAAGATAATGGCTTAGAACTCCATTTTTTAATCCAGAAGAACGCATAATTTCTCGGAATTGAATTCCAGGATTTTGTTCTATTATTTGTTGAATTTGTGAATCTCTATCAGTCATTTCTAAACACTCCTAATGCCAATAATCCTAATGTAATAAATGTCAATAAATGTCCTACTTCGGAAATAGACATCATATCAAAATCAAAGACAGATGGCCATGTGGCATCAACTAACAAAACAACTTCAGCACCAATAAAATTTGTAAATGCTATTGCACTAAGTAAAAGTCGTTTTGTTCTTAATCTATAATATGCAAATCCTGCAAGAATTGTAATGAATACAGCAAGTGTTATTCCTCCAACATGCAAGAAAATATGTGCAAGATGATAACCGTGTAGCAAATGAGGAACAATAATTGGCAAAGCCAAAATTGCAATTACGCCAGTAACTACAATAGAAAATAATGTTGATTTCCTTTCCAGTATAGTTTCAGGCCTAAACAAAGTGATCAAAATTACGGTTTTAGAGATTTAAAGCGACTGGTTCATTGATCGAATAGAATCCGATCAAACATGGAGAATCCCATTTTTGATTAAAAATTCCAAGCCCTGAACAAATGTTTTATCATCTATTTGACCATCAGCCCACCACTCTGCATTGTTTCTAATCCAAGATGGGATTTCTTGAGATTCTGAACTTTCTTGTTGAGTTTGAGGAATTAGAATAATTTTATTTTTAATCAAATATTCAATTCCTTGAATGAATGTATTATCATCTATTTGCTCTTGAGACCACCACAATGCATTGTTTCTAATCCAGTCAGGAATTGAAATTTCATTTGAAGATATTCTGTCAATTACAATAGGAAATGTTGCCTTTGCAAGTTTGTTGTCATCTAAATTTTTGAAATTGAAATTTACAATACCAGTTACATCATCCGGAATCATAAATTCTGCAACGTTATGTTCATCTTTGGAATCAGTACTAATTCCATTTTTTTCAAAAATTCTTCTTTCATTTTGAGTTACTGAAAATTCATAATTTGTTGCAACTGGTTTGTTTTTTAAGAAAATATCAGTTACATCAAAAAGTATTTTTGCATTTGAATTTGATTTTAGATTTTCAGGTTCTGATGACATTAAAACTCTAAATTGTCCATTATCAGTAACTGCACTTAGATGAGTATAATCACGGTCTGGTTTGATTACAAAATCCATTCCGTTTTGGTTTGAATTATTATCAAAAATTTTCTGTAATTCTTTTTGATATATTATAAAATGAACAATTCGTCCATCAGAAAAAAAATCATCAATATTTGAAATATCTTGAGATAATTCTACTCCATTGACATACATTGTAAATCCAGATACTAGTAAATCACCAAATATTTTTGGAATAACTAATTCTTCATGAACTACTGATGTTTGGTTAATGTTTAATTGACTCCACTCAAATGGCATGAAAAAGCTAATTTCTTTAGAACTAGAATCATAATTAAAATTTGAAATTTCATCATAGTAAGTAACCACTTGGATATTTTGTTCACCAAAATTTGGATCAACAAAATCATGTCTAGATGTTTGTGCTATTGAAATTCCAGCGTTGAAGACTAGAGGTTCATCTAGTTTTTGTGAATATCCATCTGCAGTTAGCACACTTACATCTAATTTGTATAATCCACCCTCACTTAGTTTTGGTCCTTTAACGTGCACCATTCTGCTTTCTAATCCCAATAATGAACTAAATAGATCAGCACCATTTTCTTCCTCTAAAATAATTGAATCAGTTTCTTCTGATACAAAATTAAAAACTATGAATCCATTGTCTGCTTTGAATTCTTGCTCAAAAAGAAATTGCTCTCCACGTTCAGATTTTATTTGAAAAGTAACATCTCGAAGAGTAATTTTTGAATTAAAATCAATTAATGATATTGAAATTTGTTGATCATCACTTTCGTTAGGATCACTTTTTGATGATGATACTTCTAAAGTTACTAGTTTATCATTTAGATCAACAGGAGGAAAAGTTTCACTTCCTACACCATGGCCATATACATTATCAAATCCAATAACAAAAACAGATGAAATTATTAAAAATGCAAATAATGAAAAACTTTTCAATCTAGGTCCACTTGTCAGGATTTTTCTTTCTAATCTCTTTTCCATCAACTGTAACCTGATCTTCTTCTTCAAAAATTGTATGCCATCTACCATTGTCAGGAAAAATTTTATTCATTTCTTTAAATTTATCATTTGTTGGTGCTTTGTTCATCAATGCACCCCATCTCATGTTTTGAACTTTTGGCATGATATCATTGATGTCTTTCATTATACTATCACTTAACAGAATTTATTTAAAAACCTATGATTGAATTCTCATAATTCCTTCTTTAATCAAGAATTGAATTCCCTGAATGAATGAATCATCATCAATTTGTCCTGCTGCCCACCACTCTGCATTGTTTTTAATCCAGCCTGGAATATCATTTGAACCAGAACTGGTTCCTTGTGAAGTTGGAGGAATTTTTAGAACATCTTCTTTAATTAAATATTGAATTCCTTGAACAAAGGAATTATCATCAATTTGTCCTGCTGCCCACCACTCTGCATTATTTTTAATCCAACTAGGAATTGGTGTTTTCTCAGGTACTGTAGGAGTTGGGGTTGAAGAACCAGGTCCAATTTCAATTATTGCTGAACCAATTCCAGCATATGTTGGATCATAATCTAATCCAGTTCCATAAACTAGAATGTCAACTCTAATCTGACCAGCAGAAGGAACATAGATTCTTTGAACATCTAATCCTTCAATGGATGTAATTCCAGGACCAAGTGAATCACCACCATCATTTCGTGCTATTTCATTATCAAACTCATCTAAAACAACATAGGCGTATTTTACATCCTTGATTAGTTCTCTATTTTCATTGAAGAATGTAAACTCAAATGGAACATCTTGATTTGCACCATATTTTCCATCCCATGAAATGTTAACTGTTGTTGGGACTTGTTCAAAATTATCAGTATCTACTAGATAAAATTCAGTAGAACTTTTTGATACTTCATCTAATGGAACTAATTTCAAATCCATCTGTAAATTATCATAATTAGAAGGTCCAAGAGTTTCGTTAATTTTTTCTAATTCGTTTTTGGTAATTAAGAAATGGACAATGTTTGAATCCTCTAATGAATATGGATCATTTAGTAAGGCTCTCTGATCAATTTCAACGCCATTAACGTATCCTTTGAATTGTTTTCCATCAGCATAAGGTGCAAATGATTTAGGAACTCTAACTTCTTCATGTACCACTTGTACCAAGTTTACATATTCAGGACTCCAATCAAATGGCATATCAAATGAAATCGAATTATCTGAATTATCAAATTTGAAATTATCAACATCGTCATAGTATGTCTTTACAATGACTGGAATTTCCTCAGCATTTGCAGTTTGGAAAGAAAAGTTTTGTTCTTGTGCAACACTGACAAAAGTCTCATAACTTAGCAGATTTGCTAAAACAGTTCTCGGACTAGTAGCAGCTTCAATGTCAACTCTAATCTTGTACAATCCACCTTTAACAAATATTGGACCTGTAATTGATGGTCTTCCACAAATATCTAAATTATCATCTGTACATTCTGCTCCTTGAACAAATAATGCACCAGGAGCACTAACATGCTCTGAACCACCATAAATTGAACATTCATGAAGATTAGTTTCATCACATCCAGCTTGTGGTTTGATTTTAACATCTAGTCTTCCATCCATGTCATAAAACAAATTCCTAGCTAAAAGTTCACCACTTTGCCAAACTTCTATTCTGTAAGTTACTTTGTCAAGATTCTCATCAGTTTCAAGATCAAAGAAACGTATTTGCATATTTGCAGAATCAACATCTCCAACTGTAATATCAGATGGACTCAATTGTGTACGAACAGTTACGTCCCTACCATCAAAGTCTAATGGTTCGGCTTGATCTCCACCAAGTCCATGTCCAAATGCATCAGGGAGTATAGTAGCAATTGAGAAAATACCAATTATTGAAATGAATAATGCAAATTTGTTATACAACACAAAAATTGCATCATTTCCATATTTAAAGATGGTATAGCATTTCTATGCGTGAGAATTTTTTTCTATTTAGAAAACAGAGTACAACTTTTATTTCCGATTTTCAAAGTGAATGTATGAAGATTTTACTTGCAATGTTATTAATTCCGTTATTGATTATTCCTGCTTTTGCTGAATCGCAGACTTTGAGAACAGACAAAGGGGCACTTGATGTCAACATATCATATGATGATATACAACCAGATGTTCAAACAAAAATCAATATTGATTTTCTAAATCCTGTAACACAAAAAACTCAAGAACATATTGACTACACAGTAACTGTTACAAAAGATGGCAACCAAGTATTTGGACCAATTCCACTTACTCATACTTCAATAGGAACTGTAAAAATTCCAATTGAATTTAATCAAGGTGAAGGTGTATACAAAATGGAATTTGAAATAGAAGGTATATTGTTTCAACCACTTCCAACTGAAGTAGTTTCATTTGATATTGCAATAGGTGATGCTCATGCACAACCAGCAACACCAAACAATGATGTCCCACCTACTGAAGAAAATGGTGGATGCTTAATTGCAACTGCAGCATATGGTTCTGAAATGGCACCGCAAATTCAACACCTAAGAGAACTTAGAGACAACACTGTGTTGTCAACACAATCAGGTATTACTTTTATGAGCGGATTTAATCAATTCTATTATTCATTTTCACCAGCAGTTGCTGACTTGGAAAGAGAAAATCCAATTTTCAAAGAAATGGTAAAAGTTGGATTGACTCCAATGTTATCATCATTGTCATTGTTAAACCATGTTGAAATTAATTCAGAACAAGAAATGATAGGATATGGGATCTCCATGGTTCTACTAAATATCGGAATGTATGTTGGAATTCCTGCATTTGGAATTCTAAAATTGTTCCAATTTAGAAAAAACTAGTTCTTTTTCTGGAAATTCCAGTGAAGTTTTTATGTATCCCACCAAGTAATTTGTCTAATGAAGACTAAAGCAATTAGCTCTTTCTTCGTACTATTTGCTATCGCAGCTGGTATTGTCGCAATGACACCAGGTGCTTTTGCAGATCATTCAGAAGTCACAGTCGAAGCTGCCCAGGGTTCTGGTGCACCAGGTTGTGAAGAAACTGCAGAAGGATGTTACATCCCAAGCACTGCAACAGTTGATGTTGGTGGAGTTGTTATCTTTTCTAATCCAGATAGCGCAGCACACACATTCACATCTGGAACTCCAACTGAAGGACCAGATGGAGTATTTGATTCCAGTCTAGTAATGGTTGGAAGCACATACGAATGGAATCCAACTGAAGTAGGTACACAAGATTATTTCTGTATGGTCCATCCTTGGATGCAAGGTGTAATCATAGTACAAGAAGTAGAAGCTGCTGAAGAAGAACATGGTGATGATGATCACGACATGGCTGATACGTTTATGCCAGAAGGAGATCCAACTGCTACCGGAATGTTATCCGATGGTACAATGGTCAAAATTTGGGCATCAACTCCAACAGCAAATGAAATGATGAACATTGCTATTGAATTCGAAGGTGCAGAACATGTTAACCACGATATGAGAGTTACTCAACAAGGTGGGGAATACATGAATGATGAAGGCGCACACCATCACGATGGTACAGGCATTCATACAACAGCACCACTAAGTTCTTCTAATCCAGTAGACATCACAGTTACCTTCCAAGGTTATGGTGTTGATGATCCTAAAACAGGACCAATTGGTGAAGAAGTTGTATTTTCAAATGTTGTCCCAGAATTTGGTACAATTGCAATGATGATACTAGCTGTTGCAATCATAAGCATCGTAGCAGTAACTGCAAAATCTAGAGTCGTTCCAAGATTTTAGGAATACCTCTTTTTCTATTTTCTTTTTATTAGTGATATTATTGCCAAGATAATAGCTGCTGATGCAATAGATAAACCAAATATTGCAAAGTCATAAGATTCACCACCATTTGTAGGAATACTAGTTTCGCCTGAATTTAATTTAGAAATGTCTTGTTGTAATGATGCAATTGCATTTTTTAGTGCAGCAATATCAGTATCTCCAGCACTAGATGATGGAGGAAAATCTAAGACTGCAGTAGGTTCTACGTCTTCAACTGGGATTTTTACATCTATAGGCACTCCACGAATTTCTCCCTTGAATTCAACTAGATAACTTCCAGTTTTAGTTGGGATTATTGGTGAGAAATAATATCCAGGTCTTGGATCAGAATTAATATCAATTTTTTTGGATGCACCGCCAAACATTACAGTGGCATCAATATTTTTGAAGACACTAGTTACTCCTTTACGAGTTCCTTCTGTTTCTCCTGCCTCAGTAATTTTGAATACAAGATCATTTCGAATTCCAACTACAGGGGGTTCAATTCCCCATCCTGCTTCAATTTCATATGGTTCGACATGAACAGTAGTATGTGCAAATGAGGGTGCAATCATACCAATCGAAAACAATAATGCTACAAAGCCAAAAAATACTATCTTCATTGTTATCATTTCACCATAACACATTATTATCTTTACGTGGATTGGTACAAAGACCGAATTCATGAAAACTGTTTAAATTGTCAATAATGACCTGAAGATTAAATGCAAAAGTTTCTAATATTTTTACTGATTTTATCATTCATTTCTATCCCATTTGCAGCAGCTCATCCATTCACAGAAGAAACCATTCCAAACTTATCATCTAATGTACCTGCTGGAACTACTGAAGTAATTGTATTTTTTTCAGAACCAGTTGACATTAACTTTAGTGAACTCAAAGTGTTTGACAATAATGGAAATCAGATAGACAGCAAAGATACGAATTATTATGAAGGAGAATTATCTCTTATTGTTACAACTCCTCCTTTAGAAGATGGAGTTTATACTGCAACAACCAAAGTCCTCTCCAAAGTTGATGGGCATCTTGTTCCAGGGGCATTCTTGTTTGCAGTAGGTGATGCCATAGTTGATCCTTCTATGCTAGGAGTAGAAAGACCATCAGAACTTGTATTTTTACCTGAAGCAGGTGCAAGATTTCCTGGAATTGTTGGTCAAACAATTGTTCTAGGAGTTGTAATTGCATCTCTATTCATTTGGGGAACACAAAACAAACATTCTATCAAAGAAGAATTAGGAAAAATTGAATCGACTCATCATGGTAAATTCATGTCACTTACTGGAATTGGTCTTGGATTAGTTTTTGTTTCTGATATTTTGATGATTGTAGTACAGACTATACGACTAGAAACATCTCCATTAAATGCGATTCAAACGGATTTTGGAAATATTTGGCTAATCAGAATGGTAATTACAATAATTTTACTAGGAATTTGGTTTGGATTGGACAGAAAAAAAATTCTGTCAAAAAAGAATCAAATCCCATTACTTGTAATGTCACTTGCATTAATTGCTACTTCAAGTCTTATTGGACATGGAGCAGCCAGTGGAGAAGCACCTGCACTATTACTAGATTACATTCACAACTTAGTTGCTGCAGTATGGATAGGTGGAATATTCTATTTTGTATTTGCATTATTACCAACATTTTCTCAACTCAAAGAATCAAACAGAGAAAAGATGAGTTTGGTACTCATTCCACGATTCTCAATAGCATTTATCATTGCAATAGGAATTGTAATTATTACTGGTCCAACACTTTTGTGGTTCTTAGAAAGTGATATAGGATTAATCACTGAATCATTGTATGGTCAGTTAATTATTCTAAAAATTGCAATTGCTGCAATCATGGTAGGATTAGGAGGCTTTTTTCAATTCAAAGTACAAAAAAATGCAGAAAAGAATTATTCATCGGGAAAAATTTCTGTTCATAAAAAATTAAAGAGATCACTTAAGGTAGATGCAGCATTAGGGATTATTTTACTTGGAGTTGTTGCATTACTAGCTAATGGAACATTGCCTGCAGGTGAAATTCAAAAAGTTGATGCTCAAGAGATTGTTTATGGGTTTAAGACTATAGAATTTACTGAAAATGCAAAATTCGATATCGATATCTCACCATTTTCTAGTGGAACAAATACGATTCTGGTCAAAGTAACTGACTTTGAGGGCAATCCATTAGCTGATTCAAACCAAGTTAAAGTTAAAGTTTCAAATCCATCAAAAAATATCTTTCCAATTGAAGTTCCTATGGAAATTATAAAACAAAGTGAAGATGGTATAACTGAATTTCAAGGCGAGTTAACATTTGGATTTTCAGGAGAATGGTTAGTAGAAGTTGAAGCCCAGAGAACTGAGAATGCAAATGAATCAAAGTTATTGAATTTGCTTGTAAAACCAAGATTAACAGATATTCAAACTCAAATTATCGAATATGAGTTACCAGAAGATGCAAAACCTCTTTTCCCATTATATGATGGAAATAATTCAATTTGGATTAGTGATGCATCAGCTCCAAAATTATGGCAATTTTCACTAGATACTGAAGAATTTTCTTCGTATTCATTTGATGGATTGACTACAACATTTCTAACACAAGACAGCAAAGGGAACATTTGGTTTACTGATACTCCTGGAAATCGAATCGGATTCATCGATCCTGTAACAAAACAAATTACAACAAAAACAATTCCAAAATTAGATCCAATAATTTCAAAGAATACACCACT
>Ga0265306_10001471_pt1 | contig 11420 bp, 13 predicted proteins | sample Helome_3_FD_192493 | JGI IMG/M metagenome (GOLD analysis project Ga0265306, IMG submission 192493) | Marine sediment microbial communities from subtidal zone of North Sea - Hel_20160420 (Illumina Assembly) | ecosystem: Environmental > Aquatic > Marine > Subtidal zone > Sediment ...
GCTGATCCAGGGTGAGGCTTATCCCGACTATGATGAACGTGGGATGCCGCGTTACGTGGTACTGCAAAACGAACTGGCGGATAAGAAACTCGACAGTTTCGATCTCTAGTGCACAGGATCGGACTTGCTGGATGACACCTTACCCACCTGTAAAATCGTACCCGTTTAGTTATAATCGCCACCCCTTTCACCGAGTGGCCTTATCATGATCCTGGACCGGGTTAGCAGCGGTACCAACATACCCGATGAAGTCAACGTCATTATCGAGATTCCGTCGCACAGCGACCCGGTCAAGTACGAGGTCGACAAAGACACCGGCGCAATGTTTGTTGACCGTTTCATGGGAACGTCAATGCACTACCCCTGTAACTACGGTTATATCCCGCAAACCCTGTCCGAGGATGGAGATCCCGCCGACGTACTGGTAGTAACGCCGATCCCGGTAATCAGTGGCTCGGTCATTCAGGTCAGGCCGCTTGGCATGCTATGCATGACCGACGAAGCCGGCAAGGATTCGAAGATCATCGCGGTGCCAATCGATAAGCTATCTAGCCTGTATTCAGGCATGAACAGCGTTCACGACCTGCCCAGATCTCTGCTCGATTCGATCGCGCATTTCTTCGATCATTACAAGGACCTTGAGGCCGGCAAGTGGGTCGAGATCGACGGCTGGGTCGATACCGATGCAGCCAAACAGGAAATCCTCGACTCCATCGAGCGCTACAACACCGAATCCACCTAGTCGACCCAGTCTTAATCGCGGGTTTGAAAAGTTACATTCGAACGGTGCGGCCACTGGCCCTTTCGTGACCAAAGGCAACCGAGGAAGCTCCTTGCGACTGACTGGGTGGCCTGCGGCTTCCCGAAAAAAGCGTTGATTTTAAAGGGCAAGGCGAGACTCGACGTCCATGTCTCGACTCGCCACAGGCCGCATCCCTGCGGCCTGACCCTTCAAAATCAACGCTTTTTTCGGCACCCAGCCTTTACGTCACAAGGAGCTTCCTCGATTGCCTTCCAATTTTTTACCAATCTTCGGAAAAAGGATCTAAAAACTCTTTATCAATAGCTGAAATTACTAAGGTGTGGTCACCGGAAACTCTTTTCAGAACGCTGCGCAACAGGGATGTTGCGCGCGAGCCTACATGGACGTATTCACGGCGATTCTGAAAAGAGTTTCCGGTGGCCGCACCGTTCGAAGGGTCACCAGGTGAATCGGTTATTCTTTGCCGAAGAGCATGGCGCGCTCATCGAAGCCGACTTCGGTGACGGCGCGTAATTCGGTGTAGTCGATATGGCAGATGCAGTTTCGGCCCGATTGCTTGGCTTCGTACAGGTACTTGTCGACCGAATCGACGAAATCAACCAGGTCAAGGACGCTGGTTTTCATGTAAACACTGGCCCCCATACTCGCGGTCAAATTAATTTCGCCATCGTCGATCGGTACCGGGCTATTGGCAATTTGTTCACGGATTCGATCCGCTACCTTAACCGCGAGATTCAGGTGGGTCTCCGGAAAAATCATCGCGAACTCTTCACCCCCGTAGCGGAAAACGATGTCTGTCGTTCGTACCTCGTTCTTGAGAATAGCCGCCAAATGCTTGAGTGCCTGGTTTCCTGTTTCGTGACCATAGGTGTCATTTACCGCCTTGAAATGATCGAGATCTGCCAATACCAGGCTGGTCGGAATACCGCTGCGCTTGGAGCGATCCATTTCCGCCTGCAATATTGTCTTGAAATGACGAAAGTTAAATAGCCCGGTCAAGGCATCGGTAGACACCAGTTCAGAGAGTTCGTCGATCTGGCGGCGCAGATTTTCAACTTCATCCAGCCATTCGCAACTGGTTTCACCGACGGGACATTTCGGTGGAGTGGCTTCCGAATCACTCATTTTTATTTAGTTCTTCGAGGCGCTCTCTTGCTTCACGGGTTGCGCCGGGCCCGGCTATTACCATGATGTCGCGTGGTCGTAAAACCTCGCCCCCAGTGGAAAATACCTGGACTCCAGATATCGGTTCACCCTGGGCGCGGTCGAGAAAAATCACCGGCACGTTATCTTCCCCGAACACCCACTTGTCACCCCATTGCGATAATGCCACCAGCAATGGCAACATGTCTTTTCCCTTGTTGGTCAGTATATATTCATGCCGCTTTGCTCCCTCCTTGACGGGTACCCGGTCCAGGATCTCGTTAGCGCAAAGTCTTTTCAGCCTGGCGGTAAGTATGTTGCGCGCAATTCCGAGGCGCCCCTGAAATTCTTCGAACCGACGTGTACCCAGGAAAGCCTCCCGAACAATCAGCATCGACCACCCTTCCCCGATAATATCGAGTATATGGCCTACCGACAGTTTGAGCGGATCGTATTTATCAGGTTTTAACATCGGTTCAGATATTTCGAATGATTGACAGGTTAATTCAGGAACAAACGGAGTAGTTACTTTTTCTAGTTCACTCTCACTACTATGGACGCCAACAGTTGTGCTTCAAAACTTTTAACTCATTCCAGGGCATAGGTCAACTGCTCTCATCGGATTCGAGCGCCCCGGAATTGCCGGTTTCAAAGCGCGGTAATTCATCATTGATTTGATAATACCTGGCCGCTTCGGATACATAGACATGTCCTATTGTTTTCAGCTTGCCACTGTCATCCAGCGAACCTGCAGACACGGCTACTTTGTCGCGGTCATCGCGCGCATCCCAAAACAGGCTTGCACCACAACGGTTACAGAATCCACGATAGGCGTCGGGAGATCTATCATGATACCACTGCAGGGTCTGCTGATTGACTAACACCAGGTCGGACCGAGTCACCGAAGTATAGGCGGCAATATGACCGTGAGTACGGCGACAATTTTCACAATGACAGTTAATGATATCCCGGCATGCCCCGGTAAGCTGATAACGCACTCCACCGCACAGGCATCCACCCGACAGAATTACGTGGTCACTTTTACTCATCGAAAATTTCGCCTATCGGCATGATTTCGTCAAAAGAATGTATTGCATCGAAGCTGGTTATCTCGCGCCGCGGGGCCTGTGAGTCAGGCTGGTAGATCGCAATCAAGCTGCCGATACCATACTCGCGAGCCGACTGCAAAGCATGCAGGTTGTCATCTATCAATAACGTCTGCCGGGCTTTAAACGGGTGGCGTTTGTGAACTTCATGCCAACATTGTGGATCTTCCTTGGGCAAGGAAAATTCATGTACCGTTATGAGACGATCAAATTTATGCGCCAGTTGGGTTTTATCCATTTTCAACGCCAGGCTATCGTGGTGGGCATTGGTAACCATGACGACATCTTTGCCGGCAGCGCGCAAGGCGTCGAGAAAATCGATACAAAACGGCCGTATCGCCACTTTGTGGCTGACCTCATGCTTTAACTCAACCACGTCGATCCCGAGCATTTCACTCCAGTAATCGGTTGAGTACCAGTTCAGGCTACCCTCGATTTTACGGGTTTGCGTGACAATGTGATGCTTTGCGGCCTGCGCTTCAACACCCTTAATCTCGGCGTAACGCAGCGGTAGATATTCCTGCCAGAAATAGTTATCAAAGTGCAGGTCCAACAAGGTGCCATCCATATCCAGTAGCACTGTTTCAATAACCTGCCAGTCGACCATTATTACAACACCGGGTAGCCAGTAAGGTCGATTTTCGGGAATCTAGAGATCGCGCGCGACGCGTATCCCGACATTGTATTGGCCTCTACCACTTTTAAACTTTTCGCGATTTTCAACGCGCATTGAATTTGCCGGACTGCGGTAGGCGCCACCACGGACCACTCGAACATCACAGTCACCCCCTTCCCAAACGCCACCATCACTGGGGGCATCATTATAATTAGAGTGGTAACAATCGTGCACCCATTCATAGACATTGCCGGCAGTATCGTAAAGCCCGAAAGCATTCGGCTTGTAGGTGCCCACCTTGGCTGGCTTACTGGTACTGAACTCGCTTTTGCAATCGAAACAATGCGCGTTACCAACTCCGGGCTTGAGGCCCCACCAGAACGAGCTTGTGGTGCCGGCACGTGCGACATACTCCCATTCCGCTTCGGATAGCAGGCGATACTTCATACCGGTTTGCTTGCCCAGCCAGCGCGCGTAAGCAAGCGCATCATCCCACGACACGTCGACAACCGGGTGCGTCTTGACGTCCCAGCCATTACTGTTTGGTTTTCTGCGTCCGGTTGCAGCGGCAAAGCGATAATATTCGGCGAAAGTTACCTCGTAAACCGAAACCATGAATGACGAAACCTGAACTTCACGCCGAGGAACTTCATCCGCTGAAACAATTGATGACGCGCCCCCCATACGATATCTTCCCGCAGGCACTTTAATCATGGTCGGCCCATTTCCACCGGATTTGAGACGATCCCTGAATACATCCGCTTTATCGACGTACACTGGTTCAGGTTCAACGACAGGCTCAGGTTCGACGACGGGCTCGGGCTCAGGTTCAGGCTCAGGATCGAAAGCTGGTTCGGGCTCGGCCTGCAGTTCGGTTTCGATAGTCTCGACGGTCGTTTCGGCGATTTCAGTACCTTTTTCCACCGCATCATCGATAAAGCCTTTTTCCCAGGCAAAATAGCCGCCGCCGCCCAGAAGACCTAGTACGATCAGCCAGACCAACCATTTATATGAACGGGGTTCTCTCGGTTCCTCGGGAATACTGATTTCGGCAACGCGTGCTACTGGTTCGTCGCGAGGTGCTGGTTCGGGCTCACTCGAATCCCGATCAGGCCTGGCACCGCGTTCCTTGATATCGACAACAATCAGGGTTGTGTTGTCCTGGTTAATCTTGTTCGCATCTTCGACCGCTTTCAATAGTGCATAGACACATTCTTTCGGGGTATCGGACCAGGATGAGTACTGAATAATTGCGCCGGCACCGAGGGTGTCAAGTCCGTCGCTCGCCACGATAACCCGATCGCCGGGTCGAAGCTTGATTGGAGTTTCAGAGACATCGATGCTGCTAATTTCTTCACCGGTCATCGCGCTCATCAGCATGTTACGCGACATGCCGGCCTGCTCATCGATCTCCATGCCCTGCTCTTTCATCATGTCGAGATAAGCACCATAGCTGTGATCGGCATTTTGCTTGATCAACTCACGGTCACGAATCAGGTAGAGATGGCTATCGCCAACACTTACCCAGTAAAGATTACTGTCCTGTACGTACGCGGTAACCATGGTGCAGCCCATGCCACGCAACGCGGGAGTTTCCTTGACCGATGCCCGAATCTGGTCGTTGGAACGGTTTAGCGCATCAGTGAGCACTTCCGCTACCTCGTCGGTAGGGAAGCTGCCTTGAAAGGTTTTATTGAAAGTCGCAACCACCATGTTGCTCGCAACATTGCCCGCAGCATGACCGCCCATACCGTCGGCCATGATAATTAGCGAGCATACATCGCCATTATCAGCTTCACCCAGCTGATTGACCATGTAAGCATCTTCCTGATAGTCGCGTGCACCATCGATCTGATCGCTGGCAATATCAAATTCAACTTTCATGATGTGATTTTATTTTTCGAGTTTCGCGCAATAGGAACTATAGCAGTATAGTTAAATTTAATTCTAGTTTATCGAGGATAAGCCTATAAAAACACTATAAAATCTAAAAAGAGACATAGGTCTGCTGCCGGTCCGATAAAAACGGTTTATACCCGGTTTTCCTGAACAGGTGCAGCGGTAAATAGAGATGCCCAGTTAGTTCAGCCCAATTCCTCCATTCCCAGGCGATACACTTGCTGTCTTCCCCCACGATCAGCGATCGTACATCAGCGCATTCTGCCTCAAAATAGAGAGATAATGAATGTTCGCGTCGCGTAAAGATATTGTTGGTAATGCCGACAAAACGAACTTCCTGCAACTGCAAACCGGTTTCTTCGCACACCTCGCGACGTGCCGCCTGGGCGGGTGATTCGCCCCGGTCGATCCAGCCACCCGGTAACTGCCATTCAAACCCGTTTTCTGCAGACTTGCGTTTGCCAAACAAAATCTTGTGCCGATGGGTTACAACAACCGCTACCCCACAAGCGACCGCAGCATTTTTTGTATTGATATACCTTCCCCTTCGCGTATCGCCCGCGATTTGAACTCTATGGTATATTGCGAGTCTATCCTGGATCAATCACCAGACTAAAAACGCATGCGTGACACCTGGCCTCTATTGAAAACAACCGATTTTCCGGAAGTAACCCGGAATGCTCTCGAAATTCTACAGGTAAATCTGGGTTACTTGTGCAACCAGTCCTGCTTGCATTGCCATGTCGCCGCAGGACCCACGCGCAAGGAATTAATGGAGCGGGAAAACATCCAGCACATTCTCGACGTACTGTCTCGATCATCGGTACACACACTGGACCTTACCGGTGGCGCTCCTGAAATGAATCCCATGTTCAGGGAACTGGTGGTCGCGGCACGTGAACGTGATATTACGGTTATCGACCGTTGCAACCTGACCATTCTGCTGGAACCCGGATTCGAGGGTACCGCTGAATTTCTCGCCGACAACGAGGTTCAGATTGTTGCCTCGCTACCTTGCTACATCGAAGACAATGTTGACGGGCAGCGTGGCAAGGGCGTTTATCAGAAAAGCATGCAGGCCTTGCAACGACTCAACCAGTTGGGATACGGTAAAGACGGCGGCAAACTCACTCTGACCCTGGTATATAACCCGACCGGCCCCTATCTGCCACCCTCACAGCAGGCACTTGAACAGGACTATAAAAAGTTTCTCGCCGAAAAATTCGAAATAGAATTCAACCAGCTTTTCACCATTACCAATATGCCCATCGCCCGTTTTGGTAGCACCCTTATTTCAAAGGGTGAGTTCGAGAACTACATGAACCTGCTCAAGGATTCTTTCAGTGTCGCGAACCTGCAGGGACTAATGTGTATCAATCTACTCAGTATCGACTGGCAGGGATTCGTTTACGACTGTGATTTCAATCAAATGTTAAACCTGAACATCCATCATCCTGAAAACCAGCGAAAACTGCATATCAGCGATATCCTGAAGACCAGCCTGGAAAAAATCCCGGTATTAATTGCCGATCATTGTTACGGCTGCACCGCGGGCCAGGGTAGCAGTTGTGGCGGAGCCCTTGCCTGATAATCCACAGTTCAGCATCATAATCCCGGTTCTGAACGAAGCAGCTTATCTCGATCACAGCCTCGCCCGGTTGTTCGCATTAGAGGGTGTCGCAGACCTTTGTGAAGTTATTATCTGTGACGGGGGCAGCGAGGATGAAAGCCTGGAAATCGTAAAACAGTATGACTGTCGTATCGTCCATAGCGATGCGGGACGGGCGCGGCAGATGAACATCGCCAGCCAGGCAGCACGAGGTAAATTTTTGTTGTTCCTGCATGCCGACAGCAGCCTGCAAGCAAACTTTATCAACAGTTTCGATACCAGTGCCGAATGGGGATTTTTTCGCCTGCGCTTAAATGGCGACACATTCATTTATCGGGTTATCGAATCTGCGATCAACCTGAGAACCCGATTGAGCCACGTAGCAGGTGGTGACCAGGGTCTTTTTTTCAAGCGAGGTTTCTTTCAGTTACTCGATGGTTACCCAAAGATTCCACTGATGGAAGATGTCGCGATATGTAAAATAGCGAGGTGCAAGGCCAAACCCGTTATCATCGACACGGCAATTACGAGTTCATGTCGTCGTTGGCAGGAAAACGGGGTTATCAGGACAGTGTTGCTGATGTGGACGTTGCGCCTGGCCTTCTGGATGGGCGTTGATCCGCAACGATTGTACAAGATTTACTACCCGCAACAGGGATAATATAAGGCATGATTTCGCTAGGTATCTTCGCCAAGCCACCGCTGCCGGGTTCAGTTAAGACCCGCCTGATACCCGATATTGGTTCCGTCAAAGCTGCCAGTGTTTACCGTTACTGCCTTGAATATACGCTTGAGGTTGCCCAGCGATCGGGGCTGGATTACCGACTCTACCTCAGCGAGGTCAGCGATGATGCGCTGTTTCAGGACGAAGAACACTCCGTACAAAGAGGGCACGACCTGGGCACTCGCATGTTCAACGCATTCAAAGACCTGCTGTCAACCGGTACCGACGGAGCATTGATTATCGGTTCGGATTGCCTGGATATTACCGCCAGGCACCTGCAACAGGCAGCCGAGGCACTCGCCGACCACGAACTGGTGCTGCTGCCTGCAGTTGATGGCGGTTATGCACTGATTGGTTGTACCCGCATTAACCCGGAGTTATTCAGTCATGTTCGCTGGAGCTCCGACGACGTGCTCGAACAAACAATTAGCAATGCCGGAAACCTGGACTACCGCGTCAGTTTACTTGAAACCGTGCGTGATATTGATACGCTGCAGGACCTGGAACAATACCCTGAATTGCTCGCCCTGATCGCTTCAAGTTGATGCTTTACTCGCTGGTAAAACCAATACTATTTTCCCTCGACCCGGAACTGGCACACGATATCAGCCTGCAGGCATTGCAGCGGTTGCACCGCGTACTTCCGGTCAGCCGGATCGAGAAACCTGTCCGGGTGATGGGTCTCGATTTTCCTAATCCGGTCGGCCTCGCCGCCGGCCTGGATAAAAATGCAGACTATCTCGATGGTCTCGGAAAACTCGGCTTTGGCTTTATCGAAGTCGGCAGTGTTACCCCCAGGGCCCAACCCGGCAACCCGAAGCCGCGGGTTTTCCGCCTATCCCGTTATCAGAGCCTGATCAACCGCATGGGTTTTAACAATAGCGGGGTCGATCACCTGTTGGAACGGGTTGGCGACAGGTCTCGCGACTTTATACTGGGTATCAATATCGGCAAGAACCTGGACACCCCGCTAGAGCAGGCTTTGTCGGACTACTGCCTGGTATATGAAAAGGTTTATGACAAAGCCGACTACATTACGATCAATATCTCTTCACCCAACACCCCCGGGCTGCGCGATCTGCAAAACGAGGCGGCGCTGGAAGAGTTGCTGGAAGGAATCAGCCAGTTACGCACCCGGCTCGAAGACCAGCATCAATTCCACCGCCCGTTGGCAGTCAAGCTTTCGCCAGACCTGGATCTTGACGCGATTCCGGTGATCGCCGATCTACTGCGCAAGTACTCGGTAGACGGCGTAATTGCAACCAACACCACGGTTGCGCGAGACGGGGTGCAGGGACACAAATTGTCCGACCAAAGCGGTGGCCTGAGTGGTGCGGCATTGCGTGACAAATCACGTCAGCTGTTAAGGGATTTTTACCGCGAGCTGGGCGACGATATACCGATTATTTCAGTCGGCGGTATCGATTCAGTCGAGGAAGCCAAACTACGATTTGAACTTGGTGCTAAACTAATACAACTATATACCGGCTTGATCTATCGCGGCCCGGGGTTAGTCAAAACTATCGCTCAATCGTTATAAGCGTGATCCCCGGACCTGGAGAAAAACTAGACAATGGATTCGATGGTTTCATTGAAAGATGCGCGAGACTATTTGCTGAATCTTCCCCGGCAACTCGATGAGTATCTTGACGACGATTACCGCAACGGCCTCAACAATCTGCTCGATAAATTCGTCGAGTTTTTTAATATTGTTGCCAGCATAAACCTGCGTGCCAGCGAAGACAGGATCATCGACGCATCCGAGGCCACCGAAATTAGCGATTACGGTTTTGTCCTGCTGCTGAAATTAATCGATCTGATGGAGCGTCTTGACTTACCCCACAAGCGCAAGGAAGTTGAACAGATATCATTGGTGGTCGCGCGCTGGACGATTAGCTACAACGGAACAATAAATTACCTGGAGCCGGTTGTTAACGCGATTGCGCAACTCGCCAACCTGATGCAGGAGAAGGAGGCTCTACTGGCACTGTCCGACCTGATCGCAGACATCGTCGATCACTGTTCGCAGGACCTTAAAATGGACCAGGGCGACAGCGAGGAACTCAGGCCATGGCGTTTGCTGCACGTCAATCGTGGCATCGTGGCGACTCGCACCCATGATCTCGAAGTTATGAAAAAGGCCTTTGACGAGTTCCTGATTTACCTACCACAGGAAGCAACCGGTTTTTTTGCGGAAGGGATGAAGGAGATGGATGCGCTGGATTACCCACCCCATGTGCGCAAGGTAATGGAGTCATACTTCAACCAGACCCCTTCCGTGCGAATTCACTAGATGACCAGGTACAGGGCTAATCGTTACACGGATTCAAGGCTGACCAGGTAGCCACTGTATTTACGAATATTAATAACACCATTGTCGAGAATCAGGTACTGCCCTTTTATTGCCTCGAGCAAACCTTCGACCTGCGCCTGCTTATCAAGGTTGAAACTATTGACTTTGGCTGGATACTTGAGCGCGGGGTAATCCAGCTTCACGACTTCACCCGGGCTGGCTAACTCCTCCGCATCGTCGACTAATTCAACATCGAGTTCTGCCTTTACCAGCGGCCAGACCGTTGCAAATACCTGGTATAAATCCATTTCGTCAACCTCGTTTTTGAGCATATTGCGCCAGTTGGTCCTGTCGTTGACATGTTGCTTGAAAGCATGCTCTATTAACCCGGCATGATACCGTTTTGATACCCGCAGAATCGGTATTGCCTGAATCGCACCCTGGTCAATCCATCGGGTCGGCACCTGGTTTTCGCGGGTTATGCCGATTTTCACACCAGAAGTGTTAGCAAGATAAATAATATGTGGGCGCATACAATGTGACAGGCCCCACTCGGGTTCGCGACAGGTGCCCAGGTGAAAATGACATTTTTCGGGTGAAACGATACAGAGGTCGCATTGGGCGAGACTTTTGAAACAGGGGTAGCAATAACCCTGGCTAAAGCTTTTCCTGGTGATGCGACCGCAGTGAATGCATTCGATTTGCTGCAGGTATTCAATTCTGACTGGTTTACCGAGCCAGTCGTTCAAGACTAGCTGCTGACCTCCCAGCTCGAGACGGTAACTGACCGGGCTGGTTGCCTCGGTATGCATCTTGTGCAGGTTACCCTGAAATTTCAACGGCAGCTTTCCAGGCGGAAGACCGATTCGCGCAGTGCGGTAAGCCCTACTTTGCGCCAACGTGGGCGCTCATCGATGATATCGTTAGCTTCCAGCAGGTCAATCGAAAACGCGGTTTGGTAGTTTTGAATAACTTCATCCGTCGGCACTGAAAATGGCGGTCCCAGCATTTCCGCCTGATCGTATTCAAGCGTAATCAAAAGCATGTTGCTAGCCTGCGGAATAATCGAGAGCATATGCTCATAGTAACGCGGACGATCCGTGACCTCCATTGCAATCAGCGCGGCACGATCATAAACGAAATGGCAATCACTTAAGTCATCATTTCGCAAGTCGTAAAAGTCGCCCTGCAACAGCCTGATATTTCCAGATGTATATATCGCGAATCGATCCGACTCTACGCGCTCACAGACGAGCGAGTTTTCGGC
>Ga0265306_10001473_pt1 | contig 11418 bp, 8 predicted proteins | sample Helome_3_FD_192493 | JGI IMG/M metagenome (GOLD analysis project Ga0265306, IMG submission 192493) | Marine sediment microbial communities from subtidal zone of North Sea - Hel_20160420 (Illumina Assembly) | ecosystem: Environmental > Aquatic > Marine > Subtidal zone > Sediment ...
GAGTGGGTCCTGCGAATTGCCGTGACAGGTCACACAGAAGTTGTTTGCGTCGATCAACAACGGATGCAGTGTTGCCTCGAATATTGCCTGGCCTGTCGGCGTCGGCGGTGGTGGTGGAGGCGGCGGAGGTGGCGGAGGTGGCGGGGTGCCGCCGCCACCGCCAGGGTCGCCACCCGATCCTGACGTATCACCGCCCGGCGCGGCACTGACGGCCTCCTCGTTGATTTCGCAAGCCGACAATGTGAATACGATTGCCATCACACCAAGCCATTTTGTCCATTTCGCCATTTGAGCGTTGAGCAAAAGGCCGTGTTCCAGTTTGTATCGTTGACTCACAACGTTCTCCTGTTCGTACGGTTTCACAGGGGTGCCTGTCGGCAGCGTGGTTAGTTACCCATGCAGTGAACGGCGGTCTCGGCGAAGACGCGCTGCATACTGCGGTTGTTGGTTTCGAATATCGTCGCTATGTTGTCGACGGCCTGTTCGTCGGCAGCACCGTTAGGTGAGCGGTAGCAGACTTTCTCGAATGCGCGCTTTGCCTGGCACTCGGCAAACTGACGCGTTTGCGCCAGCTCGGTACCGAGACTTTTCGCACCGTTGCCCGATCCATCGCCTGCAGCGTTCCAGCCGACGAACGCGTTTGGCCCGGTGCGCCAGTAGTTGATCCATGCATCGTCCGTTGTGGCATAGCCGAACGGAAATACGCCCGCATCGTTCAGAAATTTTGCTTGCACCGAGCTCGCCGTGTACTCGAGACGCTGCAGCTCTTCATCGAAGTCGTAGTAAGCAAAACCACCTGCGAGCCCATCCATGCCCGCGTGGCAAGTGAGACAGTCGTTAAGAAAAATATCGCTGTCTCCGCCCGGCGAGCGCGACACGTCCTGGCGAATGCGATCCGGATGCGCCGTCAGGTCACGGAAATCTTCCATGTCCATGCAAAGATGGTTTAGCGTCGCGAACCGGAGGGCAGCCCGATTCGTACCAGCGACGAGGAAGGCCTGCGCAAAGCCACGGGTGGTCATGATTCCGGCCGCCTGACCAGCGCCAACCGGCGCATCCGGCAACGCCGACTGCTGCAGTCTCTCCAGATTCGCAGGATCGCTGAGGTCTATACGGTTTAACTGCAAATCCAGGTAGTGATCGTTGTCCGTGTGCGAATACGGAATCGTTGTCGCATTGGCCGTACCCACGTAGATGATGTCTTCAGACAACAGCTGATCAAATGGCACGTCGTCGCGGATCATGCCAACGACGGTTGCGACCGTATCGTTGAGATCCACGTACACCGAGCGTTCGCGATTAGTCCAGGGTGCCGCGAAATCGCGCACGGTCGTGTTGTAGAACGCCGGGTTCTGCATCGCCTCGTATGCAGCCCCGAGTGCATCACCACCATCGATCTTGGCTGCCATCGAGTCCAGCACGACAGGCGTCGGTGGCACGCCGGTGAGCCGATCGTGCAGGCGTTTTGCCTGCTCGCGCGATCCTGCGAACGCTGCCGTCGTTGTCACGATAAGGGATAGCGCAAGGACGATGCGTAGTCCGTTTGCGAAAAACTTCTGTGTCGACTGCATTCTGGCACCTCGGCGAAGTAGTCAAAGCGGCTGCCGGAGATTCGTCCTCTGTGCGAAATACGTGCACTTTCCAGGTTTTGTCTCACGGGCAGCGGAGCTGGTGTCTTGTGCTGAACGTAGGTGCAATCTATTCGCCGTATGGCGAGGCCCTGAAGGATCTTCGACATAATGAGATCGTCTTCGAGGCAATTTGTGAACTGCTTCACAATAACGACTGTGATGCACCTACCACTTTTTGACGAAAAATGACGACATTGCGCAAAAACGGTATTCCCCGATTGCACAGCTATTTCGAACGTGTTTTTCGTCAATTGGCGGCGGCCTTGAAGCGTATTGGACATATCGGCCTAATCCTCGTCCGGGAATTCTGACCAGGTCGACCATTCGCCTTGCCAGGCCTGGTACCGAACGGCGGTATCGGTGTCTGCGATCAGGTGAATTTCGATCGACTCTGCTTCGGCAATACGGTGTATTTGATCGAGCGACGTTGACGCCATTAACGTTTCGCGAATCGGCAAGGTTGATGGGTACGGCGCTACGTCGAGACTCGTGTTCCATTCGCTAAGCGGCATGATCATGGGCTCATCGTCGACAACGAGGGCCAGCGCAACGGCGTTTACAGGCGCGAGGCCTACGAGGTCACGATCGACCGTGGTCGCCAGTCCAATCCAGAAGTAATAATCGCGATGCCCCATGTGGTTGATCTCGACCGGGCCGATGTAGGCGAAGTCGCGGGCACCCGCGGCCAGCTTGTGCGCAAGTCGTGCAACCATGATCATGTCGTCATGCGTCACGATGGTGAGCCCGCTGGAGTCGAGACGCGAGGTTGTCGTCGGCTCGGCGCTGCAGCTGATTACCAGTGCCGCAAACGACGCGCATCCGAGTTTCATGAGGATGCTCACAGTCAGAAGTCCAGCGAGTAACCCAGCTGCGCGTAGTAGTCGGTGCTGTCGTACTCGTTCTCTGGCGTCAATGGCGGTGCCAGTGCGTCCGGAAACTCGCGATTTGACCACTGCCCACCAATCTCGAATTCGATTCGATAGCGGGGCCCGCCCGCATACAGCACACGCAGTACCGGGTTGGCAATCAATTGTTCGATGTCGCCCGCGGGATCCTGGTTTGCAACACGATTCGCGACGGAGAGCCGCGTCTGAATCCGAAGTCTCTCGCCTATTGGGTGGCGCAGGTCGAACCACACCGTATCCGTGTCGACACTGCGCGTTTCGTCATGTCGATAGCCAACCATGAACAACTGACCCGGCTTAAAGAACCCGGATCCGATGAGATGCCCGCCCCAGCCGTGCTGTGGGCCGGTCTCCGGCAATGCATCTACACCGCCCGACGTTACGGTACTGCTGTATTCAGCGTAGGCCACCTCGGCTTTAAACTTCAGCCGTGGCGTAAGCGTCGCCGTCAGCCCGGCGGAACCGGCACGTTCCTCGGCCGTGCGATTGCGCGCCAATCGCCGAATCTGACCCTCGCTGTAGGTCGAGAAAAGCTCACGGACGGTGTTTACAGGTTGGCCAATAATGGCGTTGCGCGTCGTCAGGAACGGCGCTGCGCCACCGCGAAACCGTCCATATAGCGTGAGTCGGTCGTTGATGCGCCAATTGCTGGTAACGAGACCCGTGTTGAGGACGTTGTACGAAGCGTCGTAATCGACCATACCGACAAAGTTGAAACCGCCTTTGCGATACTGCACCTCGCCGCCGAGTGCCTGCCGATCGGGAATGCCATCGACCGTCTGCAGATTTGCGAAAACGCCGACGTCGAAAGTACCTGCAACGTCGTCAAGTTCTACGCTGGCACCGTAAAAATAGTGGTCGGTGGTTGCACGAAAACGGGGTGAATCGACCGGAAAGCCGGCCGTCACATTCACCGTCAGATCAGGACGCAGGCGGTAGCTGGAGTGCACGCCATCGAAGCTAGCCAGTACGCCGCCTGACAGCTGTCGCTGCCGGCCGAGGCGCACAGCAAACTCCGACTGCAGGTCAGTGACATCGACATAGGCGTATGACACAAGGCCCTGGTTGCCCGTCCCGTTCTCGACAAGATCACGGAGGTATCCCAGGTTCGCGCGTCCAACAACGTCAAATCGTTCGCCCTGGCGTCGAGCGTAGAAATACGTCTGCGACAGCAGCGCGGACTGTGAGATGAAGTCTGGCTCCTCGTCTTCGGCCACGTTGACGCCACGCAAATAGTATTGCGATACGCCGCCATAGAATTCCCAGGGCATTGCTGTCTCGGCAGGTTCTGCTGTACCGGTCGTGGCCGCTACCGGAGCGACCGGGACGCTTAACGCGGCAAGGCGCTGCTGCACGCGCCTGGTGCCGGGACCGGTTGGGTACTCTTCAAGGAACGCCTCATACTCTGCGCGTGCGTGAGCGAGCTGGCCATTCTTCTCCAGCGCCACACCAAGCAGCTCTCTTGCCTCGCGCCGGTAATCGCCGCCGGGCTCTTCCAGAAGACGCGTGTAAATTTCGATACTGTTCACAAAGTCGCGGCGCAGCAAAGCGGCCCTCGCCTCGACGAGCATCGCTTCGACCCGTTCCGAAGTCAGCGTCGCAGCCGGTCGCTTCACGGTCGTGCTCGCTACCTGTATGTCGGATGTGTTGTCGGCCGCCTGTGCGTCGGGCCACTGGAACAGTTGTTCCCGGGCACGTGCCTGCTCCTCGGGATTTGCGACCGTGATCCATGCTGATGCGTAGCGCGACCCGAGCCGCGTCAGCGCCTGCTGCGCCTCCGCTTCCGAATCAAAGAAACCGAGACGAACTTCAGCCCAGCGACGCTCCCCTACGAAGACCTCGTTCGTATAGACCACCGCCGCATCGAACTGCCTGAGTTCTCTGAAATCCGGATCTTCTGCTTCGGACAAAACGGCTACGCGAATGACGAATCGATTACGCCCTGCCGAAGGGGGACGGCGCACCTGCCGACCCGGGGCACCGCTACTGACCGGTGGCTTGCTCTCCGGGAGTGCGGCAGCCTCCGCTGGCAGCGGCGTTGCTTGTTGCAACGGCGTCGGCGTGCTCGTGTCTATTACGACAGCCAGCATGTGAGGGTTTCTCGCCTGCTGAATTTCCACGCCAACCGCCTTGTCGAAGCGGAGCGTTATTGTCGCCTGATCTCCTTTGCCGCGTTCAAATTCAATCTCGCTCAGGCTGGCCATCCGGCCGGCTGCCGGACGGCGCAATTCATTCCAGGTCCCGCGCAGCGCCGCGACACAATCCTCCGCGGTTACCATTTGTAAGCGCACCTCGGTACCGGCCAGCGTCGACCCATAGTTGGTGTAGCGCATCGGGCAGCTGAGTTCGATTTCGATCGTAGTCCTGGCACCGACTTTCGATACGCGCACATCCTGGAGGCCGCGCGCATCGACGGGCCCAACGACAAATACTGCGCTAGTCCAGAGCATTGCGCTGATGCAGCGTCGGGCTATCCAATGTCGATGCGTTGTAATTTTCATCGTCTGCCCTCGCCCTGAACGACTATCGCCAGAATCTCGAGTTGTGGCAGCTGTCGCACTCCGCTGTCGTCGGCATGTGCTGCGGATGTTGGCCTGCGACGATCATGTTGTTGTGACACGACGAGCACGTGCCACGAACTTCGAGATGGTCAAAACGCGCGACTGAAATCCAGGCGAACGGTCGATGGCAGGAGTCACAACGATCGCTGGTTTGCAGATGCGTGGGCGGCTTCGACGTCGCTCGTATGCGACTTGCCTGCGTATGGCAGTTTGCGCACACGGTTGGTGTACCGGCGAACATGCCATCGGTGTGACAAGTCTCGCATTCGGCAGTACGGTGTGCGCCCTCCAGCCGAAATCCTGACGTGAAATGATCGAATGTTGTTTTGGCCACGGAGTCGGCCGATGTTTGCGCCAGCAGCAACACAGCCATGAAGGTGACGAGCAGGCACGTCGACGAAAGGCGGATGGCATCCTTTGCGTGCATTTACATGCCCTCGATCTCGGAAAACGACGCGGTCGTATGGCAGGACTCGCAGTCTGAGCCGAAGCGGCCCGAATGAGGGTCATCGCGCCGATGGCAGGAAACGCAGTCATCGCGCATCGTCGCGATGCCACCCATGGACTGGACGTGACAGTTACTGCAGTTCAGCTCCGTATGTGCGCCGGTCAGGGCAAAGCTTGTCTGTCGACCATGATCGAAAAGCCACGCCCGCCAGTTCGCCGGGTTGTGACAGTCATCGCACTGGTCGCCGAGGCTGCCACGGTGCGTGTCATCGTCGAGATGACAAGACACGCACGCACTGTCCGCATCGTGATAGGCCGGCGTCGCGTGACATTGATCACATGCAACCCCGGCGTGGGCGCCGATCAACGGAAAGCGTGCGATGTCGTGGTCGAACCAGACGCGCGCTGTCCAGCTGCTTGGCATGTGGCAGACTTCACAACGATCGCCAAGTTGGCCGACATGCACATCGTCGACGGCGTGACAGCTACCACAATCCTTGGGCAGCGCCACGGTAAGATTCTCGGTGTGGCAAGCGTTACACGCGAGGTCACGATGACCGGACGGCAGCTCGAATCCGGTCTTTTTTTTGTGATCGAACAGCACAGAATCCCAGTCGAATACGTTGTGGCAGCCGCCACAATCGGCGCCGAAGCGCCCCTTATGAGGATCGTCTTTGCGATGGCAGGAACTGCACTCGCTGTTGCCGATGTCTGAAAAGTCGTCGACACGATGACAGCTCGTGCAATTCAACCCTTTGTGACCCCCCAACAACGCGAATCCCGATACGGCCACGTGATTGAACGTGAGCTTTGCCCAGGTCGCGGTGCTATGGCAATCGACGCACTGTGTGCCGTTGCGTCCTTTGTGAACGTCGTCCTGGCTGTGGCACTCGTTGCAGGTATGGCCGACTTCGGCGGGGTTCTGGCCGAGATGACAATTCTCACAGCTAACTGTTGCGTGCGCGCCCGACAACGGAAAGCGCGTCTGGCCATGCTCGAACGTCGCGTTTGTCCATGCTTTCGCACTGTGGCACGTGCCGCAGTCTTCCCCGAGCGAGCCCGCGTGTATGTCATGCGTACGATGGCACGACACGCAATCTGACGGCGCCTCGCGATGTAGCTGGCCGCTCTTATGGCAGTCATCGCAGGCAACTCCGGTATGGGCTCCCAGCAGCATGAAATCCGTCAGCGTGTGATCGAAATTCGCTGGGTCGAAATTGACGATGTCGATATCGCGCCCTTCGTGCTCGGTATGGCAGTTCGCGCACTCCAATCGCTCGGACCCGGGCAGCCGACCATGAAACCCCACACCGGCGCCGACATCTTGACCGACACCCTCGTGACACGTGACGCACAACTCACCCTGCGGTTGCTCGGACAACGGCGCATGACAAGCCCCGCAGTCCGATTCGATGTTGGCATGGCCCTCGACGACCGGGCCCGGCATGATCAGCCACTTTTCGATTTCTGTCGCCTGCGCTGACATCGTTCCGCCTAACAGCGATAGCGTGAGCAGGCTGCAAACTGTGACAAAGTTGCGGTACGCAATTCGTTTCTCCATTAGTACAGGTAGACGACTGCTATATGGACGATCACTGTGACCAGCAGAACGACAAAAAAGGGGAAGTGGACCTTGTGCCAAAGTTTGAACAGGCGGTCATATGCAACGAACGACGCCACGCTCCGCACCTGGTCCAGGTGCTCACGAATATAGAGACCAATAACGCGCTCGAGTTTGTCCTTGTGCTCGGCGACGACGTCGGAGCGGCTTGCCTGGTACATCAGCGACAATCGCGTGAAGCGCAGCAATCGCCAATAATGCAGACGTGTTTTGACTGCAAGCACCAGCGGCAGCCTGATGCATTCGAGTATGCCTTTCGGCGGAACAAGCACCTGACGATCAAACTGCGACATTCGTGCTCTCAGTTCGGGCACGATAGTGCCTAGCTTGCCAACGCCCGGCGTCGTGGCCTTTACCTGCGCCAGTCGTTCTTTGAGCGTCGCCTTGCGTCCGTACAGGCCGTGATGAATCTTCGAATAGATAAAACGACCAACGAGCCCACTGCCTGCAACTGTCAGGGCAGAAAACAGCGCGATTCGGCTGTTCAGGGAGCCGAGTTGAAAATTGCAGTGATACAGCGCCGCGATTGGCGCTGTCGTCCCCAGAATCATGTGATTGCGAAACCATTTCGGCAGAGGACCGATGAATTTCAGAATTCGAAATCGTTTTCGCAGCGGATAGAGAAGCAGGATCATCATGCAGCCAACCGAAACGATGCCGAGCGCGTAACCGACGCCTTGTTCCGCTGAGAGCCAGTGTTGGCCACGAATTGACCACCCGATGACCAGCAGGAATGCTGCCAGACTGAAGCCGACAGCCGCTTTGTTCTTGCGAAATCGTTGCGACCAGCCTGCCATCGAGCCGTCAAACGGGTCGCTTTGCCACTGATGGCCCGCCTGGATGTCGGCCGCGCGCGTCACCATGTCAGCTACCGCACCGCCATTCGGCCGTAGCGCGAAAACCGGATCCTTGCATGCAGATTTTCATGCGCCGGTTTTTACCGCAATCAGAGAACTGTGATCTGGCTCACTGTACAGAACGTGATGCAGTTCACATTTTGGCGGCTGTGGGGGCTGGTAAGCGACCGCCTCAAACGCGCTGCTTGTTCTTATGTCAACGGTTGCGCGCCTTACTGTCGCGGATGATGAGCTCAGACCCGTTGATGAGAATCCTGCCGTGCGAGGAACCCGCTCGCGTTTTCGCCAGGCGCCGTTCTGACCATACGCTGCAAAATGAGTCGAAACGCGATGCGATGGACTAATTTGTTGGCCAGGGACGGACCCGAGCTCTTTGTCTTTCGGCCGACATGTGTAGAGCGTAGACTTGCCCGCCTTGTTTGGCATTTGCGTCGAAAAAATCTGTGTTGTCACTTCACCGTCATTTCAGTCGACAGACCATGGTCGAGCTGCTGCGGCTAGCGCTGCCGATGGTGGTATCGCAGGGTACCTTCGCAGTGATGATTTTCACCGATCGCTACTTCATGTCGCAGATCGATCCCGCTCACATGGCGGCGGCGCTGGGTGGCGGTGTGGCGTCGTTCTTCTCGTTTTGTTTCTTCATCGGACTGTTTTCCTACGCAAACGCACTGGCCGCACAGTACCTGGGCGCGGGCGAAACAGAGAAATGCCCGAAAGTCGTTACCCAGGGCATGATCATGACGGTGATGAGCGCACCGTTCCTGACGCTGATTACGTTCCTGGTCGCCGGTATTTTCGAAGGCATGGGCCACGAGCCGGCGCAGGTTGATCTGGAGCGTACCTACTACCTGATCCTGATGTCCGGTGTACTTGTGACGCTGGCAAAAACCTGCATCTCGTCTTACTTCGCAGGCATCGGCCGGACACACGTGGTCATGATCTGCGACGTATTCGGCCTGGTCATCAACGTACCGCTCAGCTATGTGATGGTGTTCGGAAAACTCGGATTTCCGGCGCTGGGGATCGTCGGTGCCGGCGTCTCCACCGTCATCGCCACGGTGCTCGCGTTCCTGCTTTTTGTCGCATTTTACTTTCGCAAGGAGCACCGTGACACGTTCAGTGTGCAGCGCTCGTTTTCGCTCGACTTAAAGATCCTGCGGCGCTTCTGGCGACTCGGTTTTCCTTCCGGACTGGAGCTGTTCCTGAATGTGGCGGCGTTCAACCTGTTCCTGCTCATGTTCCAATCCTATGGCATCACCGAGGGGGCCGCGGCCGCCGTCGTGTTCAACTGGGACATTCTTTCCTTCATTCCGATGATCGGCCTGAACGTAGGTGTCATCAGCTTAATCGGCCGGTTCGTCGGCGCGCGAGACATGGCGCGTGTCAACGAAGTCATGACTGCCGGGTTCGCTGTTGCCCTGGCCTATTCCGCGATGCTGGCGGTTGTCTACATCACGTTTCGATATCCGCTCGTCGAGGTGTTTGCGCCGCCGAGCGGCGATTTTACGGCCATCCGGGAACTGTCCGCGTTCATGATGATCGGCCTGTCCAGCTACGTGATGGCCGACGCGGTGATACTCGTGTCCGGCGGTGTCTTGCGGGGCGCAGGTGACACGCGCTGGTTGATGGTCGCCTCGGTGTCGCTGCACTGGGCGATGCTTGTCGCCCAGTTTTTCATTATTCGGGTGTTTGAGTTCAGCCCCAGGGTGTCGTGGATGGCTTTTGTCGCACTGGTTCTCGCCATCGCCCTGGTTTACGCGCTGCGCCTCAGGAGTGGCCGCTGGCGTGACCCGGAAGTGCTGGAAATGGTAATGGCCGAATAGTCGTGTTTTTTGAAGGTAGTGGCCCTCGCGTCTTCCGCTGACTATTCGAACTCGACCAGCAGATCCTTCGCATCGAACTGCTCGCCGATCCTGGCAAGTACCCGCTTGATCGTCGCGTCCCGCTCCGCCGTGATCGACGTTTCCATTTTCATAGCCTCCATCGTCAGCAGCGTGCCGCCCCGCTGCACTTCCTGGCCGACATCGACCGAGATCGTCGAGACTACGCCGGGCATCGGCGCGCCGACATGATTGGCGTTCGCGCTGTCCGCCTGTTCGTTTTCATGATGTGCCGACTCCGAACTGCGATCCTGTATTAGCACCGAGCTGGGCTGGCCGTTGACCTCGAAGAAGATGCGTCGGTAGCCTCGATCGTCCGTCTCGCTCATCGTCAGGTAACGAATCACGATCTTGCGTCCGTCATCCATCGTCGCGACAAGTTCTTCCTCCGGCTGCATGCCGTAGAAATACACGTGCGTTGGTAATACGCCGACATCGCCGTAATCCTCGCGGTGACGGCGGAACTCGGTGAAAACCTTTGGGTACATGAGGTAGGACGCGAGATCGAAATTGGTTACCGGATGCTCGTGGCCTTCGTCGAGCTTGCGACGCTCCTTGTCGAGGTCAATGGGTTCCAGCAGGGAGCCCGGCCGGACCGTGATCGGTTTGCGCGACTTCAGCACTTTCTTCTGCGGCGCTTGCGGAAACCCGCCCGGCGGCTGGCCGAGTTCGCCGGCAAACAGCGACACGACCGACTCGGGGAACGCGATGTCGGTATCGGGATCGAGGACGTCTTCGATGCTGGTGTCCGAGGTCACCATCATCAGGGCCATGTCGCCGACGACCTTCGACGATGGCGTGACCTTGACGATGTCGCCGAATGCCATGTTGACATCGGCGTATGCGCGCGCGACCTCGGGCCAGCGGCCGGCAAGCCCGAGCGATGCCGCTTGCTCCTTGAGATTGGTGAATTGCCCTCCCGGCATTTCGTGGAGGTAGACTTCGGATGCGCCCGACCGGATGTCCGGCTCGAACGCCGCATACTGTTCGCGCACCTGCTCCCAGTAATCGCTGATCAGCCGCACGCTCGGCAAGTCGATGCCGGGATCGAATTCCGTGTTTTCGAGCGCGGCGATGATCGATCCGAGGCATGGCTGCGATGTCAGCCCACTCATCGAATCCATGGCGGCGTCGAACGCATCAACGCCCTCCTCGACCGCCGCCAGTACGGTCGCCGCGGCGGCACCGCTGGTATCGTGCGTGTGAAAGTGGATGGGCAGGCCGACTTCCTGCTTGAGTTCGCGGATCAGCTTGCGCGCCGCGGCCGGTTTGAGCAGTCCCGCCATGTCCTTGATGCCAAGTACATGCGCGCCGGCCGACTCCAGCTCCTTCGCGAGATCGATGTAATAGCGCAGGTCGTATTTCGTGCGCATCGGATCGAGGATGTCCCCGGTATAGCAAATGGCCGCTTCTGCGATCTTGCCCGTCTCGCAGACCGAGTCGATCGCCACGCGCATGTTCTCGACCCAATTGAGACAGTCGAAGATGCGGAATACGTCGACGCCCGCTTCGGCCG
>Ga0265306_10001474_pt1 | contig 11418 bp, 10 predicted proteins | sample Helome_3_FD_192493 | JGI IMG/M metagenome (GOLD analysis project Ga0265306, IMG submission 192493) | Marine sediment microbial communities from subtidal zone of North Sea - Hel_20160420 (Illumina Assembly) | ecosystem: Environmental > Aquatic > Marine > Subtidal zone > Sediment ...
TTAAATTGCTGATAAATTTCAAGACGGATTTTCCGGGAAAATTCAGTTATGACAAAAAAACACTCAAACTGGACCCGCCGCGCTTTTTTAAAAGCCACTTGTGCAAGTGGTGCGGCATCTGTATTGGCGCTTAAAAATTTCCCGGTGTTGGCTTCTGGCGACGCACTTGTCGTTCCAACGCGCCTTTTTGGCAAAACCGGAATTAAGGTCCCTGTTCTGGGATTCGGCACCAGTTTGCATGTTGCCTTCAGTCAGCTGCTGCTCAGACAGGCTGTCAAATGGGGCGTCACCTATTGGGACACCGCCAATACCTATATGGGCGGCAATAGCGAAAAAGCTATCGGTAAATATTTCAACAAATACCCCGAAGACCGCAAAAAGGTATTTCTGGTGACAAAATCCCACGCCTGGAGCGCCGATGATCGAACCCGTGAACTGAATTTATCGCTCGAACGCATGCAAACCGATTATATCGATCTGTACTTTGCCCACGGTGTCCGCAACGTTGACGAATTGGACTCGCAAACTAAGCGCTGGGCGCAGAAAGCCAAAGCAGAAGGCAAAATTCGTTTTTTCGGCTTCAGTACCCATCGAAACATGGAACGCTGCCTGCTGGGGGCTGCGGGTATCGGCTGGATTGACGGTATTATGATGCGTTATAATTTCCGTTTGATGCATACCAATCGCATGAAACAGGCCGTGGATGCCTGCGCCAAAGCCGGCATCGGCCTGACAGCCATGAAAACCCAGGGCGGCGGTCAAGTCACAACCAACACGGCCACTGAGCTTGAGCTGGCCGGGCATTTTTTACAAAAAGGCTTCACTGACGCGCAGGCAAAACTCAAGGCGGTATGGCAAAACCAACAGATTGCCAGCATTTGTTCGGAAATGCCGAATATGACCCTTTTGATGTCCAATGTCGCCGCGGCTGTAGACAAAACCAGACTGTCAGCTCAGGACATGCACCTGCTGTGGAAATATGCTCGGGAAACGCGGTCGGATTATTGTGCTGGCTGCGCCGACATCTGTGAGCCTGCAGTGGATTCTGAAGTTCCCATCGACGAGGTGATGCGTTACCTGATGTATGCGCGCAGCTATGGTGATCAGAAGAAAGCCAGCGCTCACTTTAAAAAAATCCCGCAAAAGATTCGCGAACAGATGATTCATCTTGATTATGCTCGAGCGGAACAAAAGTGCCCCCGCAAAATGGCGATCGGCAAACTCATGCGAGATGCCGTGGATGAATTGTCATAAAAGCATGTACGGATGGAAATTAGAAATGCGAAAAATCGGCCCTCGATATTGTCCGCCAATGGGTGAAAATACACTTCAAAGTGGAGGAATTTCCCATGATTCAAAAAGATCATAAGTGGTCTCGTCGAAAATTTTTAAAGACTGCCGGCATCGCCAGTGTGGGCTCGCTTCTGGCTCCGGTCAAACAGCTGTGTGCTGCATCTGATGAACCCGAAACCATACCGACCCGCCCTTTCGGAAAAACCGGCGAGCAGGTCTCCATTCTATCCCTGGGGGGTATGTTTGAAACCGGATCGAATCAGCTGATGCTCAGACAGGCCATCAACCGGGGGGTTACATACTGGGATACTGCCAACAGCTATGGCCGCGGCCGAAGTGAAAAAGGCATCGGTAAGTATTTTGCCAAATACCCCCAGGATCGTAAGAAAATATTTCTGGTGACCAAATCCGGTGCCTGGAGCATAAAGGGTATGAAACGGGAATTGAATGAATCCCTTGAACGCATGCAAACCGATTATATTGATCTTTTCTTTGTCCACGGCATCAGCAGCATCAGCGAGATGGATGAGGATACTAAAGCCTGGGCTGAGGAAGCCAAAGCAGCCGGCAAGATCCGGTTCTTTGGGTTCAGCACCCATAGCAACATGGAAGGCTGCCTGCTGGAAGGCGCAAAACTGGGTTGGATTGACGGCATTATGATGACTTACAATTATCGGCTGATGCATTCAGCGGACATGCGCCGCGCCGTTGATGCCTGTGTCAAGGCTGGCATCGGCCTGACGGCCATGAAAACCCAGGGGGGTGGACAGGTCAGAACCGATTCGGAAACCGAACTCAAGCTGGCCGGCCGCTTTCTGGAAAAAGGCTTCACCGATGCCCAGGCCAAACTGAAGGCCGTGTGGCAAAATCCGCAAATATCCAGTATTTGCTCGCAAATGCCAAACATGACCCTCCTGATGTCCAATGTGGCGGCCGCCCTGGAAAAAACCCAACTATCCGCCCGAGACAGTGAATTGATGCAGCTTTATGCAAAAGAAACGCGCGCGGCATATTGTACCGGATGCACTGCTATTTGCGAGTCGTGCGTGAGTGGAGAAGCCCCCATCGGTGATGTGATGCGCTATCTGATGTATTGCAACAGCTACGATGATTATGCGCTGGCCGCGGACGGGTTTAAAACAATTTCGCCAAAAGTTCGAAAGCGCCTGACCCGCCTGGATTATTCAAAGGCAGAACGCAAATGCCCCCAGGGGCTGCCCATTGCAAAGCTGATTCAGGAAGCGACAAGGAAATTTAGAATTTGAAACCGGAACGTTTTTTTGACTACCCCTATAAGTGAAAGATGCGCGAGTCTGTATTCAGGCAGAACTCAGGTGATAATTTTGAAGCATAGCTTCCGCTTCGGATAGCATTTCATCCCGCAAATTGGCCGGTGACAGGACCTCAGCCTTGGACCCCCAGCTCATCAGCCAGAATTTAATTTCGTCGGTTCCAGCCACCCGGGCTTCAAAAATAATGGACCCGTCATTTTGGAGTTTAATTTTCTGGGTTTTGTGCCAGGTTTTTTCGCGGATATATCCGGCAACTTCAGCCGCAAACCGGATTCTCACCTTCTGGGGCTTGCCATGAAACACCCCGAAGCTGGTCTGCATAAAATCTTCGACCTTAAAATCATCGGGTATTTCAAATGTTTCCTCTGTCAACTTTAACGATTTGATTCGGTCCAGGGCAAAAATCCGGATGTCTTTCCGCAACCCGCAGTTACCGACCAGGTAAAACGCACTGTCGAAAAACCAGATTTTGTATGGGGCGACCTTGCGTCGCGTCTTTTTTTTGCGGCTCATGGTGTAATAGTCAATTTCGATGATCTGACGATCGACAGTCGCCTGACTGATCCGGTCGACCACATCACGCAATTGGTCATACCGTTTATAGGGCTTTGAACCGATCTCAAAACTTTGCTCGATTTTTTCCAGGTATTGAATGGTTTCATCCGGCAGAGTGGCTTTGATCTTTTGAAAAAACGACTCCAGGGATTCATAAAAAACCGTGTCTTTTAAAACCCGCATCAACCCCCGGCTGAAATAAAGCGCCATGACCTCCGTCAGGTCCAGGGGGATCGGGATATGCTGCCTGGCGCTGTCCAGAATCGACCAATTGTTTCTGCCATCCACCCGGTCGGTAAAGATCGGAAAGCCGGCCAGCTGCAGAGCTTCGAGATCCCGATATACCGTCCGCCAGTGGTATTCAAACTCCCGGGCCAGATCGGCGGCTGACTTGCCTCTGCGTGAGGCAATTAAGCTCTGCAAGATCCGCCACTGCCTGGCCAGTTGATCTCCCCGTGCCATTTATTTCCTCCTTAAAATTTCCGATCAGAACGCTTTATTAACAACCACTATAAACCTGCTTTCAGGCAAATGGTCAAGCGCCTAAAAAAATATTTTATTTTCCCGGCAGTTTGTCCGGATCTGACAAACCCCCATGCTAATGTTGGAATCAAAATGAAAACTTTTTTACCTTTTTACATTAAAAAAGCAGGTAAACGAAAAAAGGGGATCAAAAAATGACAAGGCACAATTTTAATCCGGAGTATTATGATTGTTACGAATACCATGGCAATACGACGATCGAGCTTACCCGCAGACAGGGTGAAATTACCGTATGGCGGGATTGGATCACTTTCGATACGGTCCAGGAAGCGGCCGACTACTTCAATGAGCACTGCAGTGCCTATGAATATGTTGGGCCCTGATATTCAGCATTAGCCACGGGTAGAAGGGAGGATATGATGAAGAATGGGGCAAATGTAAGCGGGGTTGGTTGTTTTGCCAAAGGCAATACCCTGCAGCGCATGTTTAGAAAAGTACTCGAAAATTTTATCCTGCTCAAATATGAAGATATCTGCCCTCCGGCAGAGCGGTTGTTAAACAATAATAATGTGGAGCGGTTTTTCAGATCTGTGATTCGGCTTGGAACGGAAAGGCCCGATCAAATGGACCGGGCCTCAGAATTGGTTTTTACCGCAACTAAAATCAATGGTTTTTATCTTGGCTTAAACAAACAATCTTTGCATTTGATTGTGTTTTTGCAAAATGCGGGTCGTCGACGAACAAAATTTATCATCCGGCTGGATAAATTCACCCGGCTGAGGGGAAACCGCCTGCACTGAAGTTCGCCCGGCTGATGCCGCTTGCCATCATTGTGTTATGCGCCCGTTATTCTTCTTTTGGGTGGCACTGGATACAGCTGGTTGGCCCGGGAGAAGGTAACGGACCGTCAAGTTTTTTCCCGGACATTTCGATTTTTCTATTTTTAAGCTTCATGACCTTGTGGCATCCGATGCAAGATTCATGATAGGCCTTCTTAAAATACCGGATTTCCTCGGCTCTCAGGGGCGTTCCCTGCTTGGATTTTGTAGCCGCCTCCTGCACATCATGGCAACCGGACGTCATACACCCGTTTATTTGAGTGGTGCCTTCCCATTTATGATGGCAGGTCTGGCATTCAAATCCAAAATGCCGGGAATGCGGAAATTCCACCGATGCTCTTTTCTGCTCCACGCCATCGGGAGCACCGAGCTCGATGGTTCCCATCGGAACACACATATCTTCAGCATCTTCCTCGCCGGAAACAGCCAGCACCGATCCAAATATTATCGCCATCACGAAACACAATAGTAGCATACACACCTTCTGCATTTTGGACTCCCCTTTTAGATTAAAAAACAGGCTTTGATTCAGACGGTATCAAAGGCAAAACCAAATAATCGTATGATCATATCAACGCCGTAGAATTAAGGTGAAATTAATGCGCTATAAATTAAAAAATTTCAACCCTTAATTTCAATTTTTAGCGATACTGGATAAGTTGAAGCAATTTTGAGTCACAAACTGTTATTTCTGTTTGATTCATCCGGTTGCCTGTTCTATAAGATATCTTTCATTTCCATGTCCCAAAATCTTACCCACAGGCGCAAAGAAGGAGGCAGGCTCATGCAAATTTTGGTTCTGTATTTTTCAAAAGGCGGCAATACCCGCAAGCTGGCCCAGGCCATCCAGGAGGGTGTCGACACCGTGGAGGGTGTAAATGCGGTATCAAAAACTACCGCCGAGGTGACCAAGGCGGACTTTTTAGCCGCTGAGGGTGTCATAGCCGGATCACCGACATATTTCGGCCTGATGGCCGCCCCGCTAAAAAAAATCCTCGACGAATTCGTATCGGTCCGCCGAAAAATGGAAGGCAAAGTGGGGGCTGCCTTTGCGACATCCGGAGACCCTTCCGGCGGCAAAGAAACCACCATGCTGTCCATCATCCAGGCGTTGTTGATCTATGGCATGGTGATTGTGGGCGACCCGATGGACGCCACCGGGCACTACGGCACGGCCTGTGCGGGCAAACCCGATCAACGCAGTCTGGAAAATGCGCGCAAGCTGGGTCGCCGCGTCGCAACGGTTGCCCAAAAACTGCACGCTTAACCGTTTGCAAAAACCCCGTTCGGACACCGCGCGGTCTGCGGTTGATTTATTTCGCTAAAATCAATTTCTTTGTCCGGCACGGCTCCGCCTAAAAAGCAGGAAAAATTTGACAACTGATCATCATATGCGTTATAAAGTAATTAGAATCATTACAAATTTTTGCTGAAACCAGATTAGGAGCATTGGGGTGAAACCGAAAAAGGCGCATGCAAGGACACGATTCGTGTGTATGCGCCTTTTTGGTATGCATCGATCGAGGTGTATTCGGTAATTTTATCTGAGAGGTGAAAACCGGAGATTTAATGGCAAAGCCCAACCGCGATGAGTTGATCCAACGGATCCGGGTACTGGAAAAGCAGCTTGCATCCAGGAACACCGATGCTCCTGCCCCCAAAATGGGGCCGGCTTTTCGAATCATTACCGAGCAATCCCCCAACATGATTTTCATCAACAAAGGGGGGCGCCTCGTATATGTGAATCGCAGGTGCACTCATGTGATGGGCTATAGCAGCGAGGAATTATGCGCCCCGGATTTTGATTTCATGACCCTGATTGCTCCGGAATCCGTCGATCTGGTCCGGTCTAATTTTGCAAAACACATGCAGGGTCGGAAGGTCAGGCCCTACGAATATTGCCTGATCACCAAACAGGGCGAAAAAATTGCGGCCATCATTACGACCAAATTGATCCGCTATCAGGGCGAAGCAGCGATACTGGGCATCATCACCGACATCACCGAGCGCAAGCGCGCCGAAGAAGAACTGCATTATCGATTGAAATTCCAGAATCTGATCACCCAAGTTTCCAGCCAGTTTATCAATCTGCACCCAGCTCAAATTGATGATGAAATTGATCACACCCTGCAGCAGATAGGTGAATTTGCCGATGCCGATCGCAGCTATGTATTTCAGTTCTCGGATGGCCAAAAATTCGTATCCTGCACCCATGAATGGTGCGCCGATAATATTGAGCCGACAATTGAGCGTATTCAGAACGCTTCGGTGGACAGTTTCGCATGGGCGATGACACAATTTTTAAGCGGAGATATGGTTTTAATCCCCCGTGTCTCGGAATTGCCCCCCGAGGCCGCCACAGTAAAAGGGGAACTTGAGCAACAGGATATTCAATCGCTATTGGCCGTGCCGATGATTATCGGCGGCACGGTGATCGGATTTATCGGACTGGACTCGGTCAGAGAAGAAAAGATGTGGGTCGATGACACCAGTTCCCTGCTCAAAGTCGTGGTGCAGGTATTTGCCAACGCATTGGAAAATAAAAGGACCCGCCTGGCCCTGCAGGAAAGCGAGGAACGCCTGAGGACTGTTTATGAAACATTTCCGGATCCCGTCACCATAATTCAGGCCGAAGATGGGCGCTGCATCGACTTCAACAGTGCTTTTTCGCGGGTAACGGGCTGGTCGACCACAGAAGTCATCGGAAAAACGGCAGCCGAACTTGAGCTCTGGGAAAACCCCGCAGAGCGCCAAAAACTGATAGACGGTATTGCTGAAAACGGTAAGATCGAAAACTTAGAGGCCCAATTCCGTTTGAAAGACGGCCGAACGATAACCGCTTTAATGTCGGCGGTTTTGATACGGCTAAAAGACCGGCCGCACATCCTGACCATTACCCGGGATATCAGCGAGCTAAAATCTGCCCAGAAAGAGCGCGAACAGCTCAAAACCCAGCTGATACAGGCCCAAAAAATGGAGGCCATTGGTACTCTGGCCGGCGGCATTGCACATGATTTTAACAACATCCTGGGTGCCATCATCGGCTATGCGGAAATGGCCCTTTACGATACGCGGCAAGATTCAATGGAGCACTACAACATCGATCAGGTGCTCAAAGCGGGTCATCGGGCCAAAGATCTGGTCAAACAGATCCTGGCCTTTAGCCGCAAAAGCGAACAGGCTAAACAAATTATTTCATTAACGCCCGTCATCAAAGAAGCTTTGAAATTGTTGCGGGCTTCGTTGCCGACCAGCATCGAGATCAAACACAATATCGAATCCAACCTGGACGCAATTTTTGCGGACCCGACCCAGATCCATCAGGTCATGATGAACCTGTGTACCAATGCCGGTCATTCAATGACCGATACAGCCGGTATATTGAGTGTCAGTCTGCAGAATATCGATTTGAATGCCAAAGCGGCCGCTTCGTATCCGGATCTCAATGCCGGACCTTATGTAAAGCTCAGCATCAGTGACACCGGCGATGGGATGGACGCCGCCACCATGGATCGCATATTTGACCCCTATTTTACCACCAAAGCCCAAGATAAGGGGACGGGTATGGGATTGGCCGTTGTTCACGGCATCATCAAGGGCCACGGCGGCAGTATTCAGGTCGACAGTAAGCCCGGGCAGGGCAGTCGTTTTGATATCCTTTTTCCGATTATGGAAAGACAGATGGTTTCGGAAACCGAAGAATTAAAAGCGCTTCCGACTGGCAGCGAATGCATTCTGTTGGTCGATGATGAGGATACCCTCATCGATTTGGGTAAAAACATGCTCAAAAAGCTAGGCTATCGCGTGGAGACGTGGACCCGGCCGGTTGAAGCCCTTGAATCCTTTCGGGCGGATCCGCATAAATTTGATCTGGTCATTTCAGACATGACAATGCCCAGCATGACCGGCGACATCCTGACAACGCAATTACGGCAAATCCGCGCCGATATTCCCATCATTATCTGTACCGGCTACAGCGAAAGAATAAATGATCGACGAGCCGAAGAGTTGGGTATCCAGGACCTGATCATGAAGCCTTTTACCATCCGCAGACTGGCCAAAACGGTCCGTGAGGTCCTGGATGAAAAAGGTTGAACCTTTTTGTTATGGGTTGCCCGTTACTCGTTGCCAGATTCGCTGATTGTTCCCTTCTGTTATCCAATAACGAATAACCATTAACGATTTCCTGGTATTGCTATCTGAGATATTCGTTATACCGTTTTCTATAATAATGTTCCGGAATATGGAAGTGCGGCATAAGGGGTTATGGAAAAAAACGTTTGTATAGCGGAACGTTTTTTTGACAACGCCTATAAGCCGTAAAGTCTGAAATACCCATCCCGTAAATTATTCGGCCAATGGTAAGGAAATTGTTATGGTGCAGCCCGCCCCGGTGTTGTTCTCGGCGGTGACACGCCCCCCCATCAGATGGATAAATTTTTTCACCAGCGCCAGACCGATCCCGGTGCCGCGCGTTGTCTGCGTCAATGCGTTGTCCACCCGGTAAAAATCATCAAAAATCTTATTAAGCGCCTGTCGCGGAATCCCGGGTCCGAAATCGGAAACTGCAATTTTCACCCATCGGCCGTCCGGATAGGTTCGAATCGTGATTTCTTTGCGCACCGCCGCCCGGCCGAATTTAATGCTGTTTTCAATCAGATTGATCAATACCTGGATCATAGCTTCCCGATCATAGTTAAATGGGCGGATGTCTTCCTGTAAGGATTTCAGATTGTAGTCTTCCTGCTTGAGTTTGGCCTGCATCACCGTTTGAACTTCGGCGACGACGTCCTCAAATGTCCCCGGCTGAAGGTCAAGGGTCCGCTGCTTTTTCTCCAGCTTGGCCAAATCCAGCACATTGTTAATCAGGCGGGTCAAACGCGAACCCTCCGAGTCGATGATTTGAAAATATTCCTGCTCCCCCTTGGTATCCTTGGCAATGCCCTGAGCCAGCATTTCAATGTACATGCGGATATTGGTCAACGGCGTCTTTAATTCGTGGGTGACCGATGACACGAATTGGGAGCGGCGTTCGGAAAGATCCACAAGGGTTTGGGCGCTTTTATAAATCGCAAACAATCCGATTAAAAATATAGCCGCCAGCACACCCATCATGATCATCAGCGTTTGGCGACCGGCAGAGCGCGGGATCTCATCGCAGCTCAACGTGGCGTTTAGAAAGGCGAATGGCGGCGGAAATGCGCGTTGCAGGACCAGTTTAGGGTCTTGCGCTGATACGCCGGCTTCCGCCAGTTCAATTTCCCGACCTTGATCCATGACCCGCAGGCGCAGATTGGAAAAGCCTGCCATGGGCTGATTGCTAAAGTAATTTTGCGCGAGGTGATTTAAAAACGCACGGACCTTGAGGATGAAGCCCTGTCGGTAAATTTTCTGGTTGATCATGATGCGGCGAAAAATAAAAATTTGACCGCCACCGATAAAGACTGATTGCAGCGGAGCCACCTCGACCTGAAAACTTTCCGCTTCCTGCGTTGCGGCGGCCGCCTGGTCGGCTGCATCGGCCTCACCGGCGGCCAGCTCCGACTGCAGCTCGCCAGCGGGGCTGCCGGCAAAGTCGCGGTCGGCCACGGGCGCTCGAGCCGCCGGACGGCGGCTGGGACGCTTTTTTGACATGGATACGGCCGGGGGTTCGGGGCTTTGGGCTCTTTCACCGGCTTCCTGCCGGGCCACATTTTTTGCCTGGGCCACCGTGATTTCTTCAAATCGCTTTTCTTTTTGACCCAGAGCGGCTTTGGGTTCTTTTGAACGGGTTAAATCCAGGTATTTTCCGGCAAAGACATCGCCCTTCTTTTGCTCGGCCGGGACAATCGCTTTATCCGGTGCAGGGATAATTTTATCGGTGACTGTTGTTCGGATGCGGTTAAATTTGCGGTTGGCTTGCTCCAACTGGGTAACGGCATCTTTATTCTCGGCGGCAACGGTCTGGTCGACCCGGGCCAGAGGTGTTTGAAACGAGCCGTCCGGATTGTTCTGGAAATATCCGAGAATATAATATTCCGCCGGCAGGCGTGAGAGCGGTGAGCGGTTTACATCGGTCCCCTCTCGATAGCGGCCGGAAGAACTCGTAAAGAAATTGTATTCGTCAATAACACGCGCCTCCTCCCGCTGAACAAGGGTTGCCAGGGCCTGTTCGATCTCGTCAAACAGCGTGTTGGCAAAAAAACGGAGGGTGGCGGCCTCCTCCTGCGCCAGGCCACGATAAGTCTGCCAGACAAAATATCCGAGCGGAACCGACAGGGTTATGCAAAATATGAGGATGAGTATTTTTAAGCGCCTCATTTTTCAGGCTCCAGGCGGTATCCCTCACCCCGGATGGTGGTGATAAGAGGCGTATCTCCGACCAACTGCGTAATTTTTTTGCGCAGCTTCAACATGTGAATATCAACTGTGCGGGTTTCAATATCGGCATCGGCATAGTGCCACACCTCGGTTAGCAATTCTTTTTTGGAGACGATTCGATCCCGGTGGTGATGCAAATAGGCGATGATATCCATTTCTTTGCGGGTCAGCTCTGTGGTTTCAGTTTGATATTCAGCAACCAGATTTTTCCCGTCAAAATAGATATCGTGAAATTGGAATTCGACATCACCCGGATTTTTCCCGCTGCGCCGCAGTACGGCTTCTATGCGTACCATCACTTCCCTGAGCGAAAACGGTTTGCTGATATAATCATCGGCGCCGGCATTGAAACCGGTGACGATATCATCTTCAGCGCCTTTGGCGGTAAGCATGATGATACCCTGGCCGGGCTTTTTTTTACGAATCTCTTTGCAGATTGAAAATCCATCGAGGGTTGGCAACATGACATCCAGCAGGAGCAAATCGTAGGCTTCTTGCAAACCGGCATCAAGACCCTGGCCGCCGTCTTCCACGCCTTTGACTTCATAGCCATTGTAGACCAGTACATCCACAAGCCCGCGCAACAGCGCCGGGTC
>Ga0265306_10001475_pt1 | contig 11416 bp, 9 predicted proteins | sample Helome_3_FD_192493 | JGI IMG/M metagenome (GOLD analysis project Ga0265306, IMG submission 192493) | Marine sediment microbial communities from subtidal zone of North Sea - Hel_20160420 (Illumina Assembly) | ecosystem: Environmental > Aquatic > Marine > Subtidal zone > Sediment ...
TGGTAGGTGCGCAAACATCTAAGGCTAGAGGGTAGCTTCCTCAACGAGAAGCCGTATATACGCAAGCAGTTTACGTTTTTATGCAAAATTAGCGTTGTAAAATAGGTGGAGTCCATATACAGACGCTGAAAAACTTCTCACCAGGGGCGACCTTCGGCCAACAACAGACGCCCGGCAATTATTAGAAATTGTTATAGTTTTAATCTCCTATCCTAGGATCAAGGCCCATACTTTATAGGATATCCCTCTTGTTGCCACCAGCTGACACCTTCGTCCAGTACGGCTGTGTTTTGAAAGCCAGCGCTTCTGAGTGCATCGGTCAGTTGATCCGAGTATTTATGTGGGCAGGCACAGTAGGAAATAATCCACGTATCGTCTTCCGGCAGCTGCACAATGATTGAATCTGGGTCGTAAGCTGGAGCCGAAACGGCACCCGGTATGCGTGCCAGATACCAGTCCGATGGTGGGCGGGCATCCAGTATGATTAGCCTGGACCCGTTGCGCATCGCTACATCCAGTTGCTCCGATGACACGTACCGACCTTCCCGCAACGAAAATTGCGGTGATGGACCATCAGGATTAAGCACCACCTCCTGAAATTCAACAAACTCCGGTTCCTCGATTCGGTCCGGAACATCTCGCTTCCAGCTGCGAATTAGCGCAACTAAATCGTCGATCGTATCTTCCGAAATTTGATCATGGTAAGCCACCATCGGCGTGCCACGGCGGCCATTCGAAATGGCCAATCGAATTTGTTCATCGGAAGCCAAAGCTAAAAATTCGGGATTACTAAGGCTAATCGCCGTTACTCCTTGGCCCTGATCGCCATGGCAAACGGCACAGTTCTGGTTGTACGCGATGCGACCCGACACAGGATCGCCGAGAATCGGTTTAAAGGTAATATCCTTGGACTCCTCATGTTGCCAGCTGCGGATCAAGGCAACAAGCGAATCGATATCTGCGTCGTCAAGTGGGCCTCCATAACGCTTAGCATGCGCTGCCATCGCTGTTCCAGGGCGACCATTTGCGATACTCCACCATAGAAAATTATCACTAACGGAAATCAGGAAGTCCTGATTACCCAGCGCATTGGCGTTATCCGCAGCATATCCTTCGCCATTGTCACCGTGACAGAGCGCACAGTACTTACCATATAACTGCGCTCCCCGCGCTAACCATACCCCATCTTCGGAACGGAGGGATTGTTCTTCGGGTAGACCTCCCCCCGCCCGGCCAACTCCCATAACAAGGGTAGTAACCAAGATGACTAGCATCATCCATTTTGACCACTTGTAGACTTGCCCCATTTTCATGGCCTACTTATTTGGCGATCGATAACTAAACTAAATATCCGACTAGCTCATGATGACGCATTGAGATGGCAAAATATTGACTGGAATCAACGGGGCTTGATTTGTTCTTGCATCGGGAATGAGACTAATTTTTCAATAACAGACGCTCAGTTAGAAAATCAAATCAGCTGAACTTATCTCTTCGGTTCGCTGATCGCCAGTGGCGTTCTGATGATTTCTCTCTCTAGGACTCTAGAATTTATTATTTTCAACCAGGGTCTGCAGTCGGTTAGCATAGTCGTCAGGGTCCTTTCGATAAATATCAAGTATCTGTTTGGATAGTGTGCCCCAGTGGGCTTCACTCGCCGGTACCAATTTCTCGATTACTTCGCGCTTGCCTTGCATCACCCAGGATTCATAGGCCTGAATAAGTGCGGGGAAAAGATTTTTGTGCATATTAGGGAGATTCGCAAAATAGAAATGCAATGACGCATCTTTTCCTTTATCTACCAAACCGGGAAGTGTTGTCAACGAGTCGGCCAAGTGATCACGCACGGCGCGGATCATGATTTCAGTTTTCGACCGCGGCAGACCTGCGAGCATTTGCTCCCATTCCGGGCCCAATCGCTTTGCCGCAAGCACCTCGCCCTTTTCGTGCAACAATACTGAGTCGATAACCGTATCGGTTATATCATCAAGTGCGGCCTCGGCGTTATCTTCGAATTTGAAGCCTTGCATAGCGCGACTCATAGCGTTTTCTAGTTTGTTCCACTGCCATTCCTCGATCTTTTCCCATATCATCCGCCGAAGCGATTCGCGTCGGATAAAGATCGTGTCACCCAGGGCCATTGCCGGAGGGGCTGTCAAATCCCTAGCATACTCGTTTTCCGACACGAGAACTGTAAAGTCCGATTGTCTTTCCCGATGCACCAGTTTGCCCAGAAAAAAATGTGGTGTGCATTTGTTGCCAAGCCCACCACTGTAAACCAGCCCGTAAGGATTTAGCGACTCATTCACAGCCTCGCTGTCAAAGGGATCATAATATTCACCGTCAATCGGTAGATCGGTAAAAGGCTCATCTTCTATGGTTTGCCAGAAATGTTCCCGCTGCGTGAGCCAGTAACCAACATCGCCCTCGGGTAAGTTATCTCGAAAAGCGTAGCGCTTCTCCCAGCGAAAATACTCACGCATCTTCAGTAGGTAGATGCACAAGGTATAGTCTCCAGCATGTCGAGCATCGGAGATATGACAGTTCCGCTGGACGGCTGTTAGAAGTGGCTGCAGTTTGTCTTGCATGGATAGCTAAACGACTATTTGATGAATACTTTGAAACATTAACCTGCTATTTCGATCCTATCACGTTGAACGACAACCACTCCAGATAAACCCACAGGAGTTTATCGTGCAAACCCAAAGCAGACGCTTAAAGTAAGGGGTTGAGGGGCGACCTTCGGCCATTAGCGGACGCTCATATCGCGAACTTGCGAATAATTAAAGCACCGAGAGCTATCTCTCTTCTATCTCTTTCAGGCAGGTCATCCGAATAAATAGATATTTATCATCACCGAGGGCGAAACTAAACTGCGATTCTCTATTACGATTTGCTGTCTTCCCATGAATTATCTAGTCGAGCTGTTGAGTAGTCCTTGGCCCTGGTATGTGGCTGGACCAATTATTGGTTCCCTAGTCCCGATAATGCTGTTCTTCGGTAGCAAATCGTTTGGGATATCGCAAAATCTCGAACATATCGTTGCGATAACCCAGCCAGAAAAAGTAAACGTTCAGTTCTTTCGGTACGACTGGAAAAAATATGGATGGAGTATCGCGTTTGTGTTGGGTGTTGCGTTAGGTGGGTTCTTTGCCGGCGTGATACTTCCTGATCCTGGGCCGGTACAACTTTCTGCAGCCGCTGTGGATACGATGGCCGGCTGGGGCGTCTCTCACAGTGAGGGTCTCTATCCTCCTGAGGTTTATGACTTGGGTTTGCGAAACCTCGCCGTACTCGCGATCGGTGGTATTCTGGTAGGGTTTGGAACCCGTTACGCTTCCGGGTGCACCTCGGGGCACGCTATTACCGGTCTCGCAACGCTACAGTTAAAATCGCTAACCGCAGCAATCGGCATTTTCGGTGGTGGCATGCTTTCTTCACATTTCATTACGCCTTTCATCGTCTGAGAGGTCCGATATGAGATACATCCCCTATTTAATACTCGGTATCGTATTTGGCTTTGCCCTAATCAAATCCGAAGCTGCTTCATGGTATCGAATAATGGAAATGTTTCATTTCCAGTCATTCAAAATGTATGGGGTGATTATGACGGCGGTTCTAACCGCATTTGTCGGCGTTGAGTTGATCAAGCGATTTACGTCGATCAAGTCGATTGAAGGTTCCATCATCACGATTCCGCAAAAAGCGGAAGGAATGGCTCGGTTTCCGCTGGGAGGATTAATTTTTGGTCTTGGCTGGGGGTTGATTGGTTTATGTCCTGGGCCAATTTTTGCGCTTGTCGGAGCGGGATCGATTGGTGCTTTTATTGTATTGCTTGGGGCTTTACATGGAACTTGGTTGTATGGTTTGGTGAGAAACAAACTTCCTCACTAATACCAGGCTTGTTTCCTTTCTATTGTATTTTAGGCGTCAGCTTTCTTCAAAGGAGACGCTCAATAAACTTGGGTGGGAGGCAATCTTCGGCCAGTTTCGGACACTGGGATACAGGATCAGCATACAGTTACCTGCCTATGGTAGAATTTTTCGAATAACTCCAATTTGGGCTATCCATGGAAAAGGATCATCTTTCGCGCAAGCTAGCTGTGTTACTCCATGCCGATATAGTCGGATCAACCTCGCTCGTGCAAAAGAATGAAACCTTGGCCCACGAACGTATTCAAGGAACATTCCGGCGATTCTCTGAAATTATAAAAAACTATGGTGGTGTCGCGCTCGAGATTCGAGGCGATGCGCTAGTTGCCGAATTTGCCAAGGCATCGGATGCGGTCAGTGCATCATTGGCTTTCCAAGCTGCCAACAGCACTCTCAATGAGCAACTATCCGATGGCATTCTACCCGTACTTCGGATTGGCATTGCTATGGGGGAAGTGGTGGTTGCAGATAATACGGTGACCGGTGAGGGAATTGTTCTGGCACAGCGGCTGGAACAGTTAGCCAGGCCAGGTGGGGCCTGCATCCAAGGAGCCGCTTACGAGACTCTGCCGAAGCGTCTGCCGTTCGTGTACGAGAATCTGGGCGAGCAACATGTCAAAGGATTCGAGGAACCGGTCAGGGTCTATGCAGTTAGTCTTGAATCCGGAGGCGTGATACCCGAGTCACAATCCGTAGCCCAGTTGGAAACGTCGGCGCCAGATTTGCCTGAAAAACCATCCATCGCGGTACTCCCTTTCAAAAATATGTCAGGAGAATCTGAGCAGGAATATTTTTCCGATGGGATCACCGAAGACATTATCACCGAACTGAACCGATTTCGGGAATTGCGCGTGATGAGCCGGGAATCGACATTTTACTACAAGGAACAGCCAATCAAGGTTCAAGATGTGGGTCGCGAATTGGGCGTCAAATATATTGTCGAGGGAAGTGTGCGTAAGTCAGGTAATCGTGTACGGGTTACCGCACAAATGGTGGAGGCGGGCAATGGCCTTCATATCTGGGCTGAACGTTATGACCGCGAGCTAGAAGATATATTTGCGGTCCAGGATGAGATTACCCAGGCAATTGTTTCCGTGCTTCCTTCACGAATAAAGCATTCGATGAGAGAGCAGGCTCTAAAAAAAGCAACTGAAAGCTTTTCAGCCTATGACTTTTATTTACAAGGCCGGTGGATTTTTGAAAATAGTGCTGGCTCTGACCCATCTTCTATCACCATGCTTGAAAAGGCCGTAGAAATCGATCCTACATTTGCGCTGGCGCATGCTCTACTCGCTCAGATGTATGGATACAACGTCTTTAGCTTGGGTGTCTGGTACGGCGATCAGGAATCAAAGGCCAGTCCACATATTGAAATGGCGCTCAAATATGGGGAAAACGATGCAGCCATTCATGCATTGGTCGGTGAGACGTATTTTTGCCTTGGAGATTTCGACCAGGCAGATGCTCATATGGAATTAGCCATGCACCTCAATCCAAATGATGTTGCAACGATTGGGAAGTACGGTCTTCATAGGGCCTATCTAGGTTACCCCGCGGAAGGATTGCAGTTGTTAGAAAAGGTCCGGCAAATGGACCCACAGTATGCCGGTTTTTCATGGGAGGAAATGGCGGAGACCTCATACTTGCTGTGCAACTACGAAGCCGCATTGGAAATTTACAAGGGACGGCATAATCCACCACCCCACACGTACACACATATGGCAGCCTGCTATGCGCAACTCGGGCACTTGGAGGAGGCAAAGAAGGCAACAGCTCACTTCAAGTCACTGTGCTCAGCAGATGTAAACTTTCCGCGCTATGCCTCCAACCATGCGAGGATATGTAAACGTCAGGAAGATGCTGATAACTGGACTGAAGGTTACCGCAAAGCGGGATTATTAGATTGATACTCTTTGCCACCATATTTCCCGTAAACGGACGCCCAAATCTGCGACCTCGGCGGCTGAGAACGGCCAATACTTGACGCTGTTGTCAGTAAAAATTCGCTTGCAGGCTCATGATTTCGAGTTGAGGTTTAGGGGAAATCTCGCACTTCGACTGGTATCCTCTTCTAGTAGAAGGTCACTTTGAATAGAGGATCGATGGCTAATCTAAGGGAATGTGGAGATTGCGGACATATGGTTAGCAAAAGGGCTGACTTCTGTCCTAGCTGTGGATCACGATTCAAGCTTAATTGGTATGAGGGTCGCTGGTCAGCGGTTTTTAAAGCTGTACTAATAATATTTTTGCTCTGGTTAGTCATCAACATTGCTTTATAACCGGTTTGGGTCGCATATCGCCGCTGAATGATCCAGTTCGAGGGTTTGTTTTCTCCAAAGGAGACCCTCACAACTGAAAGCCAAGCGGCGACCTACGGCCAATAACGGACACTGGTATCTAAAGAATAAATGCACTCTTTCTGATCATTTAGTCCTGTTTGATTTCACTCACTGAACGCAACATATCGACAATTTCCGTATAGCTACGGGATTTTGCATGGGCTAATGGTGTAACGTTATTCTCATCCGATATATTTTCATCGGCACCAGCCTCGATCAGAAGTCGTACGATCTCGACATAAGTCGGACCACCATCGCCAAGAATGATAGCCTCCAGTAGAGCGGTCCAACCCAGATTATTGACGTGATCGATGTCAATTTCGGTTTTGAGCAGCTCGCGCACAGTTTCAACGTGACCATGATGGGCTGCCGGGATTAAAGCGGTACCGCCATAGCGATTGACACTGCTGAGATCCGCTCCGTGGGCGAGAGTCATTCGCAGGATTTCAAGCCGGCCTTCGGCACCCGCGTAGAGAAAAGGCGAATCGGTAATATTATCCATCGCGTTTACATTGGCACCTACGTCGATCAGGACGCGCGCAACATTGATCGCATTGTGATGAGTGGCGAGTAACAAGACGCTGCGACCATTTGCGTCCCGAGATTCGATATCAACCCCCTGTGCCAGCATCTCCTGAACCGCAACCGCATCGTCTTCTGCAGCCGCGGCCAGGAATCGCGCCGGTAACGAGGCAGTCGATTCATTCGCATACGTAGCACCCATTGCAGTCACCGCAATACAAAAGAAGAGGCTAAACAACAGGGAATGTCGTCCGACTCCGCAAATGGAATCACCATGTAACACGTAATCAGATTCTGCCTGGTGTTCGACGTATTCCCGATTATTCGATTGACTATCTAATCAGCTGCAAAGCAATAGAACTTTCCAGCACCACCGGTTTTCCTCAACGCCTCCTGACTACAACCGCGACTCGCATGTGCAGAGCTCCAGGACGGATTGCCACCCCCATGTCGATCATGATGGCCTACTTGTGCACTGCCTTCATCACTGCTAGTCCAGTTATTGCAGGTGTGATCCTTATCATCAGGAAAGTAAGCGGTACCGTCGTCCTGGGACCCAGTCAGAATGTCGTGTTCGTTGGGTTTATCATAGCGGCCTTTAATGCGATTACCGGCCTCGTCAAGTGCAGTTTCCAGGGTGATGGTTTTATTGTAAAGATGCAGGTCGGTTGGGTTGGTAGCTATCAAAATGCCACGTGCATTGTACCAGGGACCATTGCCAATACGATGTCTCGCAAAGACACCGCGCTTATTCGGTTCCTCGGTGCTCAAGTAAGCCTTCCAGTCTCGATTGCCCGCACCCACTGCAGCAGCCAGTTTCTGACAGTGCGCATCCGCACCTTTCAGTCCGCCCAAATCAGCACCATTTCCCATGCCAACACTGGTGACGAAAAAACCCATTGGCCTGTCTTCGGCAAACGTTATAAACGAAATAAATAATGTTGTTATGGCAAATGCCAGAACACTAATTTTTTTATTCATGATCTTAATCTCCATTTTGCAGATAAATAAATTGTTGAGGCCCTTTCGATAGAACATCTAATACTCGAGGATAACAAACTTTCGATAACAGCTAAATTCAGACATTTGTACCCTTCAAAACAGTCTTACAGCTCTGCAGGAATCAGCGAGTTGACGATTTGCTCAAAAGAAACAACGGTCCCTTTGTGGCCCGTTGCCTGATATTGGGTCAGGACGAAAAAATGGGCAATTTCTCGAAATCCCAATCCGCCCCTTCCGCTGGCAGTCCACTGGTCAATGCTGTCCTCCGCTTGCTGTAACATCTGGTCGACGCTCGACAGATCGACTTGTTGAGTGTGCAAGAGAACTTCCCTGTAAAGCGCCTTGTCTGAAAGGCCAGGATTGTTGGCACTCACTGTTGAATGCACTTCCAGCAGGCACTTGATAACACGTTTCGCAAAGCGCTTTTCTTTAAAGGCTAAAAACATCTAATCCCAAAACCACAAGGGGTAGCTTTTTAAACATGAGAAGCTTTCCAGGAACTCGTTTTTTAAATTATTGCCGCGTAAATTCATAGATATTGAGATAAAAGCAATTAGGCATCTTCGTTACTTTCCGATTGCACCTTTGAGTCGCAGCCGTTAAAAATATCCATTTAACTGCACAAAAAACAGGTCAGAGTTCTGGGCATCGTTTTGTGGTATGCCGTCGTTAAAGCGAACGCCGGTTCGCAGCTGAGTGGCGACCATAGGAAAGTATTCGTACACCAGGCTGTATCGATTGCGCTCGTCCTCATCCAGGTCATCGTCGGGATCAAAATACCCGTAGCTTATTTTGAGATTGTGACCCTGCTGAATCCACCAGTTCGCCTCGAGGAAGGCTGCCCATTGTTTACGACCAGTCGGTCCTAGCGCGTCATCGTCGATATAATCGATTTCCCCCAACCAGCTTATCGGGCCGGTCTTTACTCCACCGAATACTGCCCCTACCGTTCGCTCGGCGTCTTCCGCATCATTGAAATTCCCACTGGCGCCAATCTGCCATCCGCTGTAAATGAAAGTGCTGTGTAGACTGAATTGCTTACCGGTATCTACTTCGCCACCCCCCGCGGTACCGTTGGTAATCGCAAAGCGCAGGTTTGCCGGTCCCACGACGATGCCGGTCTCGACACCGTTGTCCGGATTCTCCATGTTGAGTCCGGTCGCCTGGCGCACGAATTCCGTGTCGTCCTCGAGGCGCCATCCATGTGGTAGGAAGAACTTTCCCACTTTGATATAGGCTGATTGCTCCGGGAACTGAAATAGCGCGACGGCTTCGCGATTACTGGAGGAAGGCGCAAACTGCTGATCAAAGTAAAAGGTGAGACTATCTGCGATTGCGGGCACCTCTAAGAAAAACAAAGCCTCATCCAGGTCGAACTCGAACTCATCATCCTGATTAGGTGTTTCCGTGGCGGTGGCAGATGACCGAAAATTTCCGCCGATAGCCAGGTATTCGGAAACTTTTCCATCCCAGTACTTGTCTGTTGGCCGTGCCGTAAATAAGGTTTGTGCATAGGCAGTTCCTAACACCGTCCGCTTACCTCCGCCAGTTTGATTGACATGGCACGCCTGGCAACTTTGATTGGTCATGATGGCGAAATATGGTTCGGCCAGTGCGAGCGGACTGACGAACAGCGTAAGCAGTCCAAGAATTAACAAAACTACAATCTGTTGTCCCGTTTTCATACCGCTATCTCGTTCTTGTTAAAAAGTACAAAACTCAATCGATTCGACGCACAGTTATTCAGGTAAAAGATCATCGATCCATTCCTGCAATGCAGACTGTTCCGCCTGGGTTAGACAGGCCGCGTTTCCCGCATCCTGTGAGGGATTGCCCGAGCAGCCGGCACCCTGCGGCATATCGCCAGCCTGGATGAGCACAATCGTGCATTGGCCAACAGTAAGACCCGAGCAATTACCGTCATCTGCAGGCTTTAGGGCATCCGCGTAGACCGTGCCTACATTGTGATTGCCAAGTCCGGCACCGGTGTGGCAGGTATCGCATTTATCCAGGAAGATTGGCTGAGCATCGTCGGTATAGGTCGTCAGATTCGTCTGGAAGGTCGCAATGAAATTTCCACCTGCAATGCCGTCCGCGTCACCGTCCAGCAGGTTGCCCCCGAGATCGGTAATCCCATCGCTCAGTGTGACTCGATAGCTGTCCTCGAAACTGGGCAAGATGCCGGTCAGATTGATAGACGCTTGGCTCCCACTTGCAGAGACTGGTGCGCTCAACTGTTGCTCGTTACCATCGCCGAAGGTGCCATCGCCACCACTACGCTGCAGCACGAAAGTCGTGGAGTTAATCGTTGCAGCGTTGACGATGCCGTTAAAACTCGCCGTGATCGTGGACGGGAAATCGACTTCGATTGCGCCCTCGCTGGGACTTAATGTATTAAGGGCAAATATCTGGGTTACGTTGCTAACCGTTACCGTCACGGTTGTCGAGACCGTGAGATTGCATCCGTCGGTGGCCTCTGCTGTCAGATTAATATTCCCGCTGGGGAATGCCGTAGTGTCCCAGCTGATATTGTACGGAGGTGTCGAATCCGTCCCGATCAGCTGACCACTGGCGAAAAACGACACGAAGGTCACTCCGACATCGTCCGTCGCATCTGCGCTTACTGTTACCGCGCCGCCCACGGGGCCTGGTGCCGGCATGGTCAAAGAGATCGCAGGCGGATTGGTGTCATTGGTGCAGGCGGCATTGTCGACATCGGCTCTAACGATCTCCGAATCAGTGACGTTGCCGGCGGCATCCAGCGCGCGCGCTACGAGATCATACCTGTCATCCGTGACGATGGTGGTATCCCAGACAATTTCGAATGGTGATGTCGTGTCAGTACCTACCGTGGCACTGTTTACCAGAAGCCTGACCTCGGTAACGCCGATATCGTCAGTTGCTGAAAAGGTCACCAGGACCTGCCCTGATACATCATCACCATCTTCAGGGCTGGTGATACTTACACTTGGCGGTTGACTGTCGTTAGCCACAGTCACGGTAAGCGGCGATGACGTGGTCATGTTACCGGCCGCGTCATGTGCCCGGGCGGTCAGATCATGGTTCCCGTTTGTGACGTTGGTGGTATCCCACAGGACCTCGAAGTTGCTTACGGTATCGATACCGATAAGCACACCGTCAACAAAGAATTCTAGTTGTGCGACACCCACGTCATCGGTCGCCAATGCCGAAATAGTTACCGTACCGGATAGTGGTGATGCAAGCGCATTGAGGCTGACCTGTGGCGGGGTTGTGTCTATGCCATTGTCGAGCGTGATGGTCTGTGGCGCAGAGGCTCCTACGTTACCAGCCGCGTCCCGGGCCTCGGCCGTGAGGTCGTGATCGCCGTCGGTGACGGTCGTGCTGTCCCAGGTGATCTGGTAAGGTGCTGTCGCTGCCGAGCCAATTAGAGTGCCGTCCACGAAGAACGATACTTGCACCACGCCTACATCGTCCGTGGCGGTTGCGCTCAAATTCACATTGCCGCTTACGGGCGAAGCCAGCGCCTGCAAGTCAACAGTCGGCGGATTGATATCGGAATTCCCGCTGGCCGCCCCGGCGCTAATCCAGGCTCGAATAGCGTCGATTGTCGTCTGGGATAATGGATTTCCACCCAATGG
>Ga0265306_10001476_pt1 | contig 11414 bp, 12 predicted proteins | sample Helome_3_FD_192493 | JGI IMG/M metagenome (GOLD analysis project Ga0265306, IMG submission 192493) | Marine sediment microbial communities from subtidal zone of North Sea - Hel_20160420 (Illumina Assembly) | ecosystem: Environmental > Aquatic > Marine > Subtidal zone > Sediment ...
CATTACGCCGAACAAGAAAGCGTTCAGCGGCCCTATCGATCAGTATGTGGCTCTCCGCGAGAGCGCCAGGCACGGCAGCACCCACTGCTATTACGAAACCACGGTCGGAGCAGCGTTGCCAATTATTACGACGCTACGGGATCTGGTCGATACGGGTGACGAAATACGCTCCTTGCAAGGCATCTTTTCGGGCACGCTCGCGTATCTCTTCAATGTCTACGATGGCACGACCCCGTTTTCCGAAATCGTGCGTGCCGCCAGAGAGAGTGGCTATACTGAGCCCGACCCACGCGACGACTTGTCAGGGATGGACGTGGCACGAAAACTGACGATCCTGGCGCGGGAGCTGGGGCAGACGATCGAGATCGGGGACTTCCCGGTCCAGAGCCTGGTGCCGGAGCAACTGCGTGACTGCAGTATCGAGGAGTTTCTCGATCGGCTTTCGGAGTTCGATGCAGAGATTGAGGCGCTCTACCAGGAAGCTGACGCTGGTGGCAAACGGTTGCGCTATGTGGCCCGGCTTGGCGCCGACGGTTCCGCGGCCGTGGCGCTTGACGCCGTTGATGCCGATCATCCATTCAGCAACATCAACCTGACCGATAACATCGTGCAATTCGAAACGGATCGCTACTCCGCCAATCCGCTCGTTGTGCAAGGGCCCGGTGCAGGCCCCGAGGTGACGGCGGGCGGCGTGTTCGGCGATCTGTTGAGACTGGCACATCACCTGAGCCCGGGAGCATGACGTGAGCGAGTTCGTTACGGCGTTTGCGCCGGCATCGATCGGTAACCTCGCGGTTGGATTCGACATGCTGGGACTAGCGCTCTATGGCGTCGGTGATCGGGTGCTGGCGCGGGCGACGAGCGGCGGCGAGGTCACTATCGCCGAAGTGCGTGGGTTGGACGGCGAGATTCACCCCCACCTCTCGGCCGATCCAAAACACAACACGGCCTCAATCGCGGTACAGGCGTTATTGGACGACCAGGGCGGTTCTTTCGGCGTCGAACTCAAGGTTCACAAAGGCGTGCCACTGCAGTCCGGCATGGGCAGTTCCGCCGCATCAGCGGTCGCCGCGGTCGTGGCGGTCAATACACTGCTCGCCACACCACTCGACGTCGAGGCCTTACTGCCTTATGCGCTGGAAGGAGAAAAATACGCCAGCGGCGGCTTGCATGCCGATAACGTCGCGCCGAGCCTGCTGGGTGGTCTCGTACTTTGCCCACAGGTCTTGTTGCCCGAAGCCATCCGTTTGCCCGTACCCGAAGGCGTCAGCGCGGTGCTGTTGCATCCGGAGCTTCAGGTGAATACCGCGGATGCGCGCCGAGCTCTCGCGAAATCATACTCGATGAAGCAATGGTTGGAGCAACAAGGCTTGCTCGCCGGTTTCATTGCGGCTTGTGCCGCAAACGACATCGATTTGATCAGTAAAACACTACGCGACGTAATCATCGAGCCACAGCGATCCGCAGCCGTACCCTGTTTTGACACGGTCACTGAGGCGGCCATGCGATACGGCGCACTGGGTTACAGTCTGTCCGGCAGCGGTCCGAGCCTGTTTGCACTCTGCAAGGACAGCGATGCCCGAAATATCGCAAGCGCCATGGAGCATGCCTGCCGGGCCGAGGGCATCGCTTGTCAGTCCTGGGTCAGTCCCATGACAGCGCCCGGCGCGTACATAGAGTCGTGAAAATGCGCTATTTCAGTACACGCGGAGATGGACCAGTCAATCTCGATGACGCGCTGCGGCAGGGTATTGCCAGCGACGGCGGCCTGTTCCTTCCGGAGCGGATGCCCGTCTTTGACTACGATGAGTTCGACAGCGCCGAGTCTATTCCGCAGGTGGCCCACGCACTGCTGCGGCCATTCTTCGAAGGATCGGTCCTGTCGAACGAGCTCGAAGACATTCTCGCGGAGACCTTCAATTTCCCGATTCCAACGAAAGCACTGCCGACACCACGCGGCAATTTGGCAATGCTGGAGCTGTATCATGGACCGACGGCCGCCTTCAAGGATGTCGGCGCCGGTTTTCTTGCGGCCTGCCTGTCGCGCCTCGAAAGTGATATCCGTTCTCCGCTAACGATACTGGTTGCGACGTCTGGCGATACGGGCGGCGCCGTCGCGGCGGCTTTCAATGAGCGTCCGGGGATGCGCGTCATCGTTTTGTTTCCAGAGGGCCGCGTGTCGGATCGTCAGGCACACCAATTGTGTTGCTGGAGCGACAATGTCGTGTCGCTAAAAGTCCAGGGTTCGTTCGACGACTGCCAGGCGCTGGTAAAAGCGGCAATGGCGAATGCCGGTTTGTCGGCGGCGCATCGATTCAGTTCGGCCAACAGCATCAATATCGGTCGCCTGCTGCCGCAGAGCACTTACTACGCGGATGCGGGCCTTCGTCACTATCGTCGTTACGGTCGTAAGCCGGGTTTCATTATTCCAACAGGAAACCTGGGCAATGCGTTCGCGTGCATCATGGCGCGCGAGATGGGATTGCCGATCGGGCCGGTCATTCTCGCGACCAACGCCAATCGCACCATTGCCGACTACTTCGAGACGCTGGAATGGTTGCCGCGCGCCAGTCTGCAGACGCTGGCGTCAGCCATGGACGTCGGTGACCCGAGCAATATGGAGCGCCTGCGCAAATTGATTGGCGACGCGGATGTACTTCGCGAACAAGTGGGTGTGCTGTCGGTCACCGATGCCGACATCGAAGCGTCGATCCGACAGGATTTTGAAGAGTTCGGCTTCGCCATTTGCCCGCATACGGCGACGGCGACGCACACCTGGCGGCAGCTGGATGACGAGCTGGCCGAAGCACACGACTGGATTCTGGTCGCGACCGCACACCCGGCGAAGTTCGAGACCATTGTCGAGCCGATCATCGGGGAGACGGTGCCGTTACCGCCGGAACTTGAAGACATTCTTGCGCGACCGGCTCACGCCATTACCATCAGTCCTGAATTGTCGGCATTGGCCACCGCGATAGAGGATAATTGACCGGGATGCCTGATTTCCTGGAACTCGAAACAATCCCCTGGTTGATTCCGTCGCTTGCGGCCGGGCTACTGATTCTGGCCTTTCTGATCTTCCTGTTCATCCGTGCCCGGCGCAACACGCTGCAGAGGGCGATCAACGACATCAGTTTCGAGCGACTGGAGGGATTGATCATTCCCAGCGCGGACGAGGGCGAAATCCAGATCGACCAGGTGCTGTTGACGTCACGAGGCATCCTGATTGTCGATGTGAAAAATGTACAGGGCGCCGTTTTCGGCAGCGACAAGATGCAGGACTGGGCGGTCATCAGCGATGAACGTCGTTACACGTTCTCCAATCCACAACCGATGCTGTACGACCGAATCGCCGCTGTGCGGCAAATCGTTCGCCAGATTCCCGTCGATGGCCGTCTCCTGTTTCTCGATGGCGCCGAATTCACGAAGGGTGTTCCGGCGCTGGTCTGCACACTCGAGGACCTCGTCGATGAGTTTGGCGAGCCGGACAAGAAGGCCGCCAACTACAAGATTGAGGCTTTCCGGCCGCACTGGGAATTGCTGCAGAAGGCCGCCACAAACCCATAGCCGGCCTGGGGTCTCGACCGTGCGGGCCTGGTTTCCCTACAATTCGAAAAATCGCTCGGCATTTTCAGTCGTGATCCTGGCGACGTGCTCGATGCTTTGTCCCCGTGCTTCTGCCACCGTCTTCAAGACTTCGGGCAAGTAAGCCGGTTCATTGCGACGCGTTTTCGGTTTCGGTCGAATGGTCCGCGGCAAAAGGTAAGGCGCGTCGGTCTCGATCATCAAGCGATCGTCAGGAACAATCGACACAATGTCATGCAGATGCTGGCCACGACGTTCGTCACAAATCCAGCCCGTAATGCCGATGTACAGTCCCATGGCGATGTACTCGTGCAGCGACTCGCCTTCGCCCGTGAAGCAATGCGCAACAGCTCGCGTTAGCCCTGGTAGAGTCGATTCGAGAACCTCGACAAAATCATCGTGGGCGTCCCGCTGGTGCAGGAAAACCGGCAGCCGACACTCCGTGGCGATCGCCAGTTGCCGACGGAATGCGTCAAGTTGCGCGTCTCGCGGCGAGAAATTCCTGAAGTAATCAAGGCCGCATTCGCCGACTGCGACAACGACGTCCTTCCGGACCAGCTCGCGGATCAGCGCATCGCTTTCGTCGCCGTAGTCCGAGGCGTGATGGGGGTGCACGCCCGCGGTCGAGTAGAGGACGCCAGCGTGCAGCTCGGCCAGCGCCGCCGCTTCCATGTTGCTCGAATCGCTGCTTCCCGTGACGATAATCCGGGTTACGCCGACGTCCGCGGCGCGTTTCAGGACTTCATTGCGATCGTCAATGAAACTGTCGTGGGCGAGATTTACACCAATATCAACCAGTGAGTAACTCATCGGGTTTCACTTACCTAGAACTGTGACCAACGAAAGACTTTCGCGCCGACACCGATAAAAACCACGCTAAGCAGCGTTAACGCAATAAGGCTCGGCGCAACGTCAGCGATTGTAGCGCCATCCAGCATTACAGCACGGGCCGAATTGAGGACGTGCGTCAGCGGAAACACTTTGGCGAGGTTCTGCACGACAGGACCGGCGCCCTCGAGTGAGAACCAGACGCCGGACAGCAGCATCATCGGCCAGTTGATCAGGTTCAGCAGACCGCCCGCCAACTCCTCACTGGTCACGCGCGCCGATATGATGAGTCCCAGCGATACCATCGAGATGGCGCCCACCACGGCAACGAGAAACAACGTAAAATAGCTGCCTTCCATGCGTGTGTCGAGAATCAGGTGCGTACCGGTGTACACAAACACGGTGATGCACAAAATCAGTACCATGCGTGACGCCACCTGTGCCGAGATAAATTCGAACGATGAGAGCGGGGTAGCACTGAGTCTCTTCAGGAAACCGTTCTTGCGGTAACGGACCACGACGTAACCAACGCCGAACATGCAGCTGAACATCATGTTCATGCCGAGGATGCCGGGTAGCACCCAGTCGGCATAGCGAACGGCATCGCCTGTTATCCGTTCCTTGTCGATGCTGGGTACCGTCGGATCAGCGGATTGCAGCAATGCCAGCTCGACGAAATAGCCTTTCGCGGACTCCGGGTTGACCCAGTAGCGCGGCGCATCACCGAACTCAACGAGCAGATCGAGCTGATGCCTTGATACCTTTCGCAGGGCATCGTCCTTGTCACTGGTGGGCACGAAACGGATGTAGCGCACGCCCAGGAACGGATGCTGCTCCTCGGAAATCTGCTCGCCGTCCTGGAGGACGCCAACAGTGTACGCGTTGCGGTCTCCACCAAATGCAAACGACAGCCCGAACATCAGCACGACTGGCAACAACATGTTCCATGCGAACGATGCGCGGTCTCGCAGAAACTCCCGGTTTCGTCCCTGGAAAATGGCGTAAATGCGTCCGAACATTGTCTCAGGACCGCAGGGAATGACCGGTCAGGTCAAGAAACAGGTCTTCAAGAGTCGGCTGCCGAATCTTGATGTGGTTGAGGTGGGAAAAATGCGGGGACAGTTGCTGCAAGCTTGCGCTGACGTCGGCCGTCACGACTTCGATCATTCCCAGGTTCTGGTGAACCGTGTGTTCGATGTCCCTGAGCTCATCTTCGAGGTCAGCCATTGGCAGTTCGATGATCAGACCCTTGTATTGTTGGCGTAACAGATCGTCCGGCGCACCCTGAGTGATGATCTTGCCCACATCCATAATGGCTATCTCGTCGCATAGCACTTGCGCCTCGTCCATGTAGTGGGTCGTCAACACGATCGAGGTGCCTTGTGCACGAAGGTCCTGTATCAGGTCCCAGAAGTTGCGGCGTGCCTGCGGGTCCAGGCCGGTGGTCGGTTCGTCGAGGAAGATCAGGCGGGGGCGGTTCACCAGCGCGACAGCAAGGAGCAGGCGTTGACGCTGACCGCCTGAGAGCTTTCGATTGTCGCGGTCCAGGAGCTCGGCCAACGAGCATTGCTCGATCAGCTCGTCGAGATCGGCTTTGCGCTCATAGAGCGCTCGGAACATCTCGATGGTTTCGCGGACAGTGAGAAAGTCCTGCAACGCCGTATTCTGAAACTGGATCCCGGCTTCCTGCTGGAACTTCGCTCCGGATTCCTCGCCGTAATAGAGAACGTCTCCCGATGTAGCGGATGTCACGCCCTCGATGATCTCGACGGTCGTCGTTTTGCCGGCGCCGTTCGGTCCCAGCAGCCCGAAACAGATACCTTCGGGTACGGCAAAGCTCACGCCGTCGACGGCCAGAACGCCAGGGTACTGCTTGACCAGGTCGCGAGCTTCAAGGGCGATCGTCATCGTCCGAAGGGTACCGGACCTCTGCGTGGGCAGCCACCTTGCAACCAAATGGCGATGAGCGGTATCTAAGTAGTAAGAATCGGGATGGGGATCAGGACAATGTCGAAATTATTGACCAAAACCACGTTTACAGTCGGCTTGTTGTTCCTGCTAATGGCAGTCCCTGCACTGGGGGCCACGGTCAACAAGAGCGTCAAGATCCAGGCGAACACTGAGGCGGGTGGTGCATCCTCAGTCAACGGCAGTATCTCGGTCGGCGAGAACGCTGTGGTGACCGGCAACGTCAAGACGGTAAACGGCACAATTCGCGTCGATGCAGGCGCGACCATTGAAAAAGCGTCTACCGTGAACGGCAGTGTCAGAATCGCCGAGAACGTCAGGAGCGAGAGCCTCAGCACGGTGAATGGTTCGGTAAAGGTCGGCCCGACCGCGTCGGTTAGTGGTGACGTGGAGGCTGTAAATGGCCGCATCACGATCGGAAAAGGCGGCACCGTGACCGGCAATGTTGGCAACGTTAATGGCCAGATCGGACTTGCCGGGGCGGAAGTGGGCGGCAATCTAAAGACCGTGAACGGGGACATTGATCTCGAGGATGGTTCCGTCGTCCAAGGCGATCTCGTGGTCGAAAAGAACAGTGGCTGGGGCTGGGGCAAGTCCAAGAGCCGTGAGCCACGAATCGTCATTGGGCCGGGCTCCCGTGTTGAAGGTACGATCGTTCTCGAACGGGAAGTGAAGCTCTTCATCAGCGAGTCTGCGAGCGTAGGTGGCGTCGAAGGCACAATGAGTATGGAAGACGCCGTGCGCTTTAGTGGTGATCGTCCCTAGTAGAGACACCGTATGCGGCCCACAATAATTGAGTAGAATAGGCGCCGTGCACGGCGCAGCGACTCAATTACCCCTGTTTTCAGAGGCTGACGAGCCCGACGACATGTCGGGCTTTTCTGTGCGCGAGAGCGGGCGGGCCCGGCGGTTGTCGATCAAGGTATTCCCGCGTGGGCGGGTGGAGGTCGTGGTGCCCAAGCGGACCCGACCGGCTGAGGTGCGCCGTTTCGTGGAGGCACACCGTGACTGGATCGACAAATCCAGGGCGTCTTTCGCAGCCGATCACGCGCCCGAGCCATTTGCACTGCCGGAAACCGTAACGCTGAATGGCATAGAGCGGGAGTTCTCCATGCGCTACGAGCCCGAGGAAGGCGCGACGACCGTCAGGTACCGGAGTTCTGGCGGTGTCGTTGTATTGTCCGGCCGGACTCGTGACGAAAAACTCTGTGTGCAAGCCCTGAAAAGATGGCTGAACAGCGTTGCGAAGCGTGAGTATGCGCCGCGCCTGAAAGCGCTCTCCGGACTGACCGGTAATGGCTACGAGAAGCTGCACGTGCGCGGCCAACGTACTTGTTGGGGGAGCCACTCGAGTTCGGGCACCATCTCGCTGAATTACTGTCTGATGTTCCTGGATCCACAACACCTGCGTTACGTGATGATTCACGAGCTGTGCCACGCGCGGCACATGAACCACTCACGCCGGTTCTGGAACCTGGTTGGCCGCTTCGAGCCGGATTACCGGCAGCTCGACAAGGACCTGAATAGCAGCTGGAAGCAGATACCGACCTGGGTTGGAATTTATTAAAAACAGTAGGTTACATTTCTTATTTAATGTAATTAATAGGTTTAAATCAAGGCGATTACCGAGCGGGGCGCGCCGCTTGTTGTTGCCGGCCATCAACGAGTAGATAATTGACGCTATGAGGTACCTCACGTGTATCACGCTGTTGCTGGCGATCATCGCCGGCAATCTGCTCGCCGGACTACATGCCACGTCGCATGCACCGGCAGATCTCGGCCAGTGTGAATTGTGTGCCGCGTACGGCGACCCGTCAGACGCTATTCCCTCTGCCGGCCTGGCGCCACCCGTCGTCGGGCCGGAGCACTACGATCTGCGGGACTTCAAAGCGACCGATACCGGGTCGGTCATTCTCGGCTTTCGGCAGCGCGGGCCACCTCTGGTCATCTAATCAACGTCACAGCTCGTCGCGGATGCCTCGCGGCGATCGTTCATTGGATGATTGAAAGAGGACTACTTAATGCGTATTTCCCTGACAGTGGCCGCGACGGCGATGCTGCTTGCTATGACAGTAGCCGCACAGGCCCAGGAAACCGAAATCGAATCTCTACGGACGGCGATCGAAGAATTACGAGCCGACTATGACGCTCGGATCGCCGAGTTGGAACAAAGGCTGGCCGCGGCCGAACAAAGTGTCGCGACGACCAATGCTGAGACAAGGACTGTCACGTCGGCCGGTATCAGCCGCAGCGCTGCCTTCAATCCGGCCATCGGTGTGATTTTCCAGGGGCAGGCCTGGAATTACAGCGAGGAACCCGACGACTACGTCGTCCAGGGTTTTCCCTATGGTGGTGAGGCAGGTCCCGTCTCCGAGGGTCTCGGGCTCGGCGAAACCGAACTGATTATGAACGCCAACGTGGATGATAAATTTACGGCGTGGCTTACGGCCGTTCTCGCGCTGGAAGACGGCGAGTCGGTGATCGAGATCGAGGAAGCCTGGGTCGAGGCCACCGCGTTGCCTGCCGGTTTCGGTGCCCGATTCGGGCGATTTTTCTCGGAATTGGGCTACCTGAATACCAGGCATTCGCATACCTGGGACTTTACGGATCAGCCCTTGCCGTACCAGGCGTTTCTAGGCGGTCAATACCTGGATAACGGCGTTCAAATGCGCTGGCTCGCACCGACTGATCTGTACGTCGAGGTTGGTGCCGAGTGGTTCGAGGGAAGTCGCTATCCAGCCGCCGGCAGTGCGAACTCCGGTTATGGCAGTCATACTTTGTTTGCGAAGTTCGGGGGCGATATCGGTACCAGCAGTAGCTGGCTGGCCGGCCTGTCGTACCTGGACGGCAAAGCTGTGGATCGTCCGTCTGGCGATGAAGACGAGCCGCTGCTCTTCAGCGGTGACTCCACGCTGGCGAATGCCCAGTTCGTGTGGAAGTGGGCGCCGAACGGCAACTGGAAGCAGAAGAATCTCGTGATTCAATCGGAGTATTTCTGGCGCCAGGAGGATGGCGCCTACACCGTCGAAGGTGCCGCACCCGCCTTGTATAACGTCGACCAGGAAGGTTGGTACGTGCAGGCCGTTTATCAGCCGGTGCCACGATGGCGTGTTGGCGGGCGCGTCGATGGACTGTCGACAGACGACCCAGGCGCACTGTTTGACGGCACCCTGCTGGCAGCGCCCGAGGACGACCCGATGCGATACAGCTTGATGCTCGACTGGTCGAACAGCGAGTTCAGCCGACTGCGGTTGCAGTTCACACGGGACGAAGCGGGCCCGAGTGACGGAACCGAGTGGGGTCTGCAATACATACACAGTATCGGCGCTCACGGCGCCCACGCCTTCTAGGAGTGGTCGGTATGTCGAGAAAAGCCCTGGCACTCCTGATCGCCCTGATGCCTGTGCCGACGCTGGCGGATCTCAACGTATTCGCGTGTGAACCGGAGTGGGCCGCGCTCGCCAATGCCATTGGTGGACCCTATGTCACGACGTACAGTGCGACCACGGCGTTGCAGGATCCGCACTACATCCAGGCGCGCCCCAGCCTGATCGCCAAGGTCCGTCGCGCGGACCTCGTGATTTGCAGCGGGGCTGAACTCGAAATCGGCTGGCTCCCCAACCTGCTGCAGAAAGCGAACAATCGCGACGTGTTGCCCGGGAATGAGGGCTACCTGGAAGCGAGCCGCTACGTGACGCGCCTTGATGCAACAGGCAACGTCGATCGCGCAGGCGGCGATATCCACCCGCAAGGCAACCCGCACATTCAGACGAATCCCCACAATATCGCCGCGGTGGCAGAGCCCCTGGGTCAACGTATGATGGCTCTCGATCCCGAAAACGGAGGCGTATACGAAGCCAATCTCGCCGATTTCCTGGCGCAATGGCGACAGTCGATCGAGGCTTGGGAAGCGAAGGCCGAACCGCTAAAAGGCACGCGTGTGATAACCCATCACAAATCCTGGGTCTACCTGGAGCGCTGGTTGGGAATCGAGGAGGTGGCCAATCTCGAAGCGGTTCCGGGGTTGCCGCCGACAGCAACTCACCTCAGTAAGCTGACGAAGCAATTTGTCAGTGGCGGTGCGGACTTTATCGTTCGATCTCCGTATCAGGATGCCAGACCATCGGCGTGGTTGTCCGAGAAAACCGGCATTCCGGATCTGCTGCTACCACTAACGATCGGCGGCACGGACGAGGCGCAGGACTTGTACACACTATTCGACGATATTCTGGATCGTCTGCTGCAGGCCAAAGATCGTGATTGAATTCGTCGACTGGACCATTGTTGGCCCGGCGATGGTGGCCGGGATCATCGTGCTCAGTACGCACGTGCCGCTCGGACAGGAGGTACTCAGCCGCGGCATCATTTTCATCGACCTCGCGATTGCGCAGGTTGCGGGGCTGGGCGTCATTGCGGCGCATGCGATGGACTGGGACCCCGATGGCTTCGAGGTACAGATCGCGGCCGTGAGTGCTGCATTGATTGTCGCCTTCGGACTTCACTGGACCGAGAAACGCTGGCCGACAATTCAGGAACCTCTCATCGGCATCCTGTTCATCCTTGCGGCAACCGGCGGGATACTGTTGCTCGCCGGCAATCCTCATGGCAGCGAGCATCTCAAGGAGTTACTGGTCGGGCAGATACTTTGGCAAACCTGGTCCTCGTTGCTGCCGATCGCGGTGCTCTCCACCGCGGTGCTCGTCCTGTGGCCGGTGATGCATCGGCGTTTCGGGGCGCTGACGTTTTACATCGCTTTTGCCGTCGTCGTTACCGCGTCTGTGCAGATTGTCGGCATCTACCTGGTGTTTGCGAGCCTGATCATCCCGGCGCTCGCGACCACCGGCATTCGGCGGGGGAACCGATTGCTCGCGGGCTACCTGATTGGGGCGATCTCCTACTTTGTCGGCATCGTGCTGTCGTTTCTGCTCGACTTTCCAACGGGTGCCGTCATCGTCTGGAGCATGGCGCTGGTTGCCCTGTTGGTCGGTACTGTGATCTCGGACAAAAGGACGATTACGTAGGTTTGACCGGCG
>Ga0265306_10001478_pt1 | contig 11411 bp, 10 predicted proteins | sample Helome_3_FD_192493 | JGI IMG/M metagenome (GOLD analysis project Ga0265306, IMG submission 192493) | Marine sediment microbial communities from subtidal zone of North Sea - Hel_20160420 (Illumina Assembly) | ecosystem: Environmental > Aquatic > Marine > Subtidal zone > Sediment ...
TTTATAGTTAATAAATATGCTACAACGTCAACGTGAGTCCACCATCTGCTGTAAGTGTTGTCCCGGTTATATAACTAGATTCATCTGAACAAAGAAACACAATGGCCTTAGCAATCTCTTCCGGGCTCCCAGCTCGTTTTAGATGAACTGTAGGTAGCAATCCCTGGTCATATAAGTCATCCCCAACAACTCCTCTCAAGCGTTGATGCATAGGTGTATCTGTAACACCCGGACACAAAAGGTTTACTCGAATACCCTGTGGTGCTAACTCCGCAGAGACGCTGGTGGTTAATCCTATCAGGCCGTGCTTTGAAGTTACATAGGCCGATCCGGTCGGAAAACCGAGAAACGAATTTACTGAACCGATATTTACAATTGCCCCACCGTGACCAAGATTGAGCATGGCTCTGGCCTCATACTTCATACAAAGAAATGTTCCCTTTAGGTTGATGTCAAGAACCTGATCCCAATCATCTTCAGAAAGGTCCGTTATTCCATTTAGTTTACCTTCTACGCCAGCATTATTTACTGCATAATCCAGACGGCCAAATACTTTTATAGTATGAGCGACCATTTGCTCTACATTCTTCGCAATCGAAACATCCGTCCTGATAGCGGATGCCTTACCTCCCTTAGCTTCGATAGAAGTCACCAAAGTATCAAGTTCCTTTTTCCGACGTGCAGCGACTACAATATTTGCGCCTTTCGCGGCAAAAGCTTCTGCCGTTGCTCTCCCAATACCACTACTTGCTCCGGTTATCAGTACGACTTTTTCTTTCATTTTACTCATATGAATCCTTTTTAATTGGTTAGTATATTATAAAAAATTTATCTTTAAATAGTTGTTGGTGCCGTCCCGATAGCTCCTTCTCCATAGTATTAATCGGGACAAAAGCTAACGGTATCGGCTCGTAGGTGTACCAAACCTTGATCTATTGATTTTTATGCTTTTCGATTTCATCTTTGGTCAATCCTAAAAATTTAGCCGCATTATTATAAAATATATCACCTTTTTGTTCCAGTGTCAGAAAGTTTACTGAATTAACCGTTTCTACTGCAACATCGATAGTTTGGGGCCATACCATTTGGTCACTCCCGAACATGATCCGATCTCCAAAGCCCGCATTGATTAGAGACTTCAGGTAGGCATTAAACTCCTCCTGAGGCAATATCCAGTTGACGACAGCAATGTCGATATAAACATTAGGGTGGGCATACATCAAAGCTTTTAAATCTTCTACATACGGCCAGCCACCATGCATAATATATATCCTTAAATTCGGGTATTTTACTAATACATTTTCCAGCTGTGCAGGGTGTGCATTATAGGTGCGCATACCCCCCAGCATTTCTGGCATCATGTGAAAACCATAATTTGGGCCTCCGGGAAAAATGTGAAACCCAACAGGTATATCCAACTCCTGAGCTAATTCAAAATATGGCAATATAGAAGGGTCATCGGCCAATATTCCTGCATAAAAAGGTGCCATTTCAGCAATAACTTGCAGCTTACCTTCTTGATGCTGAATTCTCAATGCATCTATTCCTTTATCAGCACCTCCAATTAAAATTGTTTCCGGAACATCATCATACCATAATTTACCATTAGACACCATAGCTTTCACAATCTTATGTTTGCGGAATTTCTCTAAAGTTTTTTCTTTTTGTTCAGCAGCAGAAGTTACTCCTTCAAAGGTTTCCCCTCGAAGTGTTGGGGGATGTGTCATTCCAAACAGCGGGTTCCCTTCGGTGAAGGCATGAATATGCATGTCAATTATTGGCCCTTTATAATTATGAAAATCTTTATTTGCAATTACTGAAGACTTATCCTTTATCTGATTATTGCAAGAGACTAGTAAAAAAACAACTGTAAGAAGAGTAAAAATTTGTGTTTTCATAATGTGATTTTATTGCCCATAACGATTAGTATATAAGCCATAAAATGGCTTATATATATTGTTAGTCATAGTTTTATAGAATTATTTCCATTCATTTCGTTTTTCCCAAATTTTATCGGCCGCCCGTAATGCCAATGCCATAATTGTTGATGTTGGATTGACACCTGCGCCTGTTGTAAACGAACTGCCATCTACAACAAATAAATTTGGAACACTATGTACTTTGTTATTTTTGTCAACTACAGATATTTTTTCGTTTGCACCCATTCTCGCCGTGCCCATTAAGTGTGACATATTACTAGGAGGAGGAACTATGACTCTTTTTGCGCCCGATGCTTCGAGAACTTCTGTTGCCTTATTAGTTGCATGATTGAGCATTTTTTTTGAATTTTCTGAAAGTGAATAAGTGGCCTTAGCGGCAGCAATACCATTTGAATCTACAACTTCCTTGTCCAATTCAACTGTATTGGTTTCTTCAGGTAAGTCGTCTGCTAATACTGAAAGACCAACTTGATGTGGAAATATCTCACTAAATGCCTCATGATGTTCTTCTCCCCAAGGTACATCTCCGGTTTGACTTAAAGGTCCAAAAGTTCGCTCACCATATAACATATAACCTCTATCAAATCCACGATTTTTATCTGTTTCATAAAACTCCTGGCTAAACAATGGACTTCCCATAGGACCTATATGACCATCCATAACATCTTCAAAAATTCCATTGATAAATAAGGCAGGATGCACCATGAAGTTTTTACCAACCAAACCATTTGAATTCCCTAACCCATCAGGGAATAGACTCGATTTAGAATTTAGTAATAAGCGAGGTGTTCCTATACCATTGCAACATACAACAATAACTTTGGCCTTAATTTCTTGTGTGTTTCCATCTTTATCAAAATAAATAGCTCCTTTTGCTTTTCCTGTTCGGTCTACGGTTATTTCTCTCACTCTTGACCAGGTTCTAATCTCGGCGCCATTCTCAAGAGCCAGTGGCCAATAGGTGCGATCTGTTGTGGCTTTTGCTCCCATTGGACAGCCAAACATACATTTCCCGTGCAACATGCAGCCTACTCTGTCTTTATATTGTTTTGAGATAATGCCTTGATCATTTACCCACCAATGCCAACCTAATTTTTCGAAACCTTTTACCAGTGTATTTCCCATCTTACCCAATGGCAGAGGAGGCGTTTGTCGTTTTGAACGCGGTGGATTTGCCGGATCACCAGCGACTCCTGAAACCCCTATCATTTTATCATTAAAATCATAATATGGCTCTAAATCCCAATAGGAGATTGGCCAATCATCAGCAACACCATCGAGTGTTTTTACTTTAAAATCGGATGGGTGGAAGCGGGGGAAAATGCCTTGCCAATGTATGGTAGTTCCACCAACTGCATTGAACATCATTATAGATGGAGGATCTTCGCCAGCTGTTGTTACAGGATAATCTTCTTTACGATTTCTTAAGTTAGGGCTTAAATTAAAATCACCTTCTCTCATTAATTGCGTTTCATAATCTGGTTTTAACGAGGGTAATGTTGAAGGGTCGATCCAGCCACCTTGCTCAAGACAAACAACTTTAACTCCTTTTTCGGAAAGACTCCAGGTTAAAGCAGCACCCGCAGCACCTGCGCCAATGACCAAAACATCGATATCTTCATTTTTCATAGCTTTTAGATTTTAGTGTACATTGGTGGTAAATTCTTCACGCGATCCAAAAGTTTCTCATCAAAAGGTTCCATCTTAGGCCCTGATGTTCCAGTTGGATGTGGTTCATATTTTATCAATTCATATACTTTTTCACTGGTATAATAACTTTCATAAGTGAAGTCTTTTAATACTTTAAATAATTCTGGTTCAGTTTGTTCAAAATTGACCAAAAGATTAATACGTTTTTCCTTATTTAAATCTGAAAAAACAGAATTCGAATTTTGTAAACTATAAACTTCAATTTTATCTGTCAGGCTTTGAAACAAAGGAGATAAATCAGGCAACTTTTCCAATATGTTTAAGACATATGTGACACCTCCAATATCGGAAGCCGAAGGCATTTTTTCATTAGCAGGAATAATTTCATCCATTGCAAATTTTAAGGTCTCCTGTTGTGAGTTGTCTAAAGCGGAATCCCTTTCACTCTTTTTGGTTTTGGTACATGCTAATGGCAGTGTTAAAGCTCCGGAAGCCAATAGAAGTTGTGCGGAAATTACCGCTTTGCTGAATCTTCTTCTAGACCATTTATTTTTATTATTCATAAACTGTTTTTTATGGTGTCTAACGTATAGTGTAAAATGCTTTTTATGCTTACGCCGAAGCTTCAGCATAGGTGCTAATGCATTTTTAAACAGTGTTAGGGCAAGTTTTATTTTCGTAAATCGATTATTCCTTTTTTAATTTATCAATCATCTGTTTAGCATTTTCGTTATTGGGGTTTAACCTTAACGATTTTTCGTAATTCTCCAATGCCTTATTTTTGTCATTTACCAGCAAATAAGCTTCGCCGAGACTATCAAAAGCATTAAATGAATTAGGATAATTTGAAGCGTTTAAATTAAAAAAATGAATCGCGAATTTCCTGTTATCCTCGTTTCGTAAATGACTATAGGCAAGATTATTTATGATTGATTCAGGTGGTAGAAATTTACCACCATACGTTTTTTTGTAGTATGCTTTAATTTGGTCTATAGATTTGGTTTGAATGTCCATTAAAAAATAGTCTTTATAAATAAATTTCAGACCATTATATAGGCTTAATAAAGGTGATGTGTTGTGATTTTCTTCTTCAAAATATTGAATTTTAATTTTGGAATAAGATATTCCTTTACTCATTAGCTTAGAATAAAAGGAGTCATGACTATTTCTATTTAACTCAAAAATATGAGTTGCTCCAGAAAAATTTTCATATTTATCTGCAGATGACAAATAGAAATAATTGTTCTCTATTTTTTCAACACTTAAGTTGTCAATCTCTCTTACAACATACTGATTATCCCACCAGAAACTTGGGTCAATAGCGATGTATCCATCAAACAAAGCTCTTGACGAAAGATAGGATGTCGCTGCTAACAAGCCTCCAAATGATTGTCCGACCATAATTTTGAAAGAATTTGTTCTGTACTTATTGTCTATTTCTACTAGTAGCTCTTTTTCAATAAAATCCAAAAACAATGTACTTTCACCACTTGTTTTTAAATAATTTTCATCTTTGTTTCCATTAAGACTAATTATAGAATTAGTGGGTGTGTAGTCCTTTACTCTATCCACTTTTGATAATCCGATAATTATCATCTCTGGCACTTGTTCATTGTTTGTCATTTCTCCAATAATACCAGTGAACAAATTAAAGTAGTAGCCCCCATCTATAATCACGATTACAGGATAGGCTTGTGTGCTTTCACTCTTATAAGAATCGGGTAAATTAACAATATATGTCCTTTCCTGGTTTAAAATTTTTGACTCTATTTCATATTTAGTACCTATAATAATTTTTTCAACCTCTTGACTAAAAGTTTGAAACTGTAAAAAAATAAAAAATGCAATTAGCATCAGGCATCTATTTTTGAATGATTTAATATTCTTTAATATCATATATTGTCTTGTTTTTAATTTGCTCTAACTTGTTATATCCTCAATAAATATACTATTATCCCTGCCATATTAAAAGATAAAAGTATGATGATGTTCTGTTTATCTTTTAGGGTAATACCTTTAATAACAAACTCTAAACGGCGTTTATTTGCCAATGAAGATTATTTTAGAATAAATTACTTTATTCTAAAATAAACCTTAAACCAAAAAATCCAATTTTTCAGGTATCCAAATTGAATGTTTTAAATTTTATACTCCCGGTATTTATTCAGATATACCATTTTTTTGTTGATTAATTTATTAACTTACTAATAAATAAAAAATCATGCCTAAAGTAGTTTTTACACACGCGGTCAAGGATGTTGATCTTTGGATGAATAAGCACTCCGAACGAGTTGAATTGTTCGCAGAATGGGGGTCCAATATTGTAGGTTACGCCATAGCTGACGGGGGCAATATGGTGGCACTTTCTATTGATGTTAACGACATGGACGCCATGCAGGCTTCACTTGGAACAGACGAAATTGACAGGGCAAAGGAAGCCCACGGAGTTTTTGGGTCTATTGCGATGTTTGTAGCACCAGAATAATTCGAGATCCTCTAAACAGCGGCCAGAGCACAAAACTTCTGATTATCTCTTATCGGACCTTTTGACAAGTTGTTTTGAAAGAGGAAGTAATACTGCATCTGATAATCCAATATGCCTCCAGGGAATTTATTGACTATACATCTGTTCTTTCAATTACTATATTCAAAGAAAAAAGATCAATAAATTGTTAAGCTGGCAATTAACAACACGTCTTTTCCGGAGGCAAAGAGAGAAAGATTAAAAATGTTTTTGGCATAAAAAAAGGGGGTCTTTTTAGACCCCCTTTATGAAATTAAACTTGACTAAGCTACTTGTTTACGTGTTGTCTTGTTGCAGACCAGTAAGCACTTCTGTTGTTTTTTGCGTTGGAAAAAAAGGTAACCCTTTTTGACGCAACTGGTGTCTGATTTTTAAAAGTTCTCATAATTTTTTCTTTTTTTTTTATTACTATACTATTAACTATTTTGTAAATCTTAATATTTACGGCATACTATTTATAATTTATTGTTTATAAATAATTTACAGCACAAATGTACTGTCCGAATCACCTCCTCACTACAACTAAATATTCCAATATATATGCTATTTTAACCGCTTTTAAGCCCTATTTTACTGTAAGAGATAATATTCCACATATATGGGGCAATTCTGTAACTATTGATTGCAATTGGTACTCATCTGATTTTGTAAATGGGAACCTTTTTATCAAATTCCCTTCGTAACATTACTATACCTGTCTAGGTGGTCACCGTAATTAAACTTGCCCTTATCAACGATCTCGCCATTTTCATTATTCCATTCCACCTCTATAAAGAACTTATCTATGGCTTACAGAACGTACTTAGCATTACCTTCTTTAACAATATCCAGGAATCTTCCTTTTAAAAAACAGGGGGCAACAAAGGCTGCTGTTAAAGGCTTAAGGTTCAAAAACCATTGCATTATATAAAACAATAAAATTTGAACCTTGGGAACTTTAAACTATATTATGCACTATTAAATGATTTAAATCCCAATTCATGAAAACACAGACCTTAATTGATGCCATACATTTTATAAACACCCATGAACCTACCAAAGCATATATTCGGGAACATGAAGCTGCCCCCCAAAACTTTGAGATTTACCAAATTTCGGCAACGGTAGGCAACTATGAAGATAGTATTGTTCGGGTTTTAATAAATTTTGCCAAAAGGGCCAATGCAAAAGGGCTGAATGAGGATGTTTTTATAGACATTCAAGGTAATGATCTAACCGATTTCAAAATTTTAAAAATCACACCGGTTGAGTTTCGGCCTTAATCCTATAAAGTTTTTCCCCTTTTAAAATACATATTTTAATAATATGTAGCCAAAGAAACCAAAGGCTGGCTTAGATGATGTACTTCAGGAGCATTATGCTGGCTCCGGCACAGGGTGTAAAAGCGAAGAAATCTCCATTACAATTACAGGATAGAATGGATGTTTGGTAAGCCAATAAAAAAACTCTATTTTACATACAATAAAACCAAAACCACTTATGAAAAACTTCACCCAGCTGGTTCTGGCGTGCCTGTGCCTCAGCTTGCTTTCTTCTTGCGAGAAGAAGGCCGAACCTATTATCTACAATGATTCCGCCATTGCAGATGAAACCCAAACGGAAAACTGGCTGGCCTATGGCCGCACCCATAACGAACGCCGATTCAGCCCTTCCGATCAGATCAACGCAGATAACGTTGCGAATCTTAAGGTAGACTGGTTTATGGATCTGCCTTATGATGTAGGCCTGGTGTCTACCCCGCTGGTAGTAGATAGGGTCCTGTACTTTACCGGGACCATGAATGTGATACGGGCAGTAGATGCGGTTAATGGCACCCTGCTCTGGGAGTACGATCCGCAGGTGGCCAAGGAAATTGCTGGTAAAAAGAAAACTGGCTGGAAACACAACCGGGGGGTATCCTTTTACGAGGGGAAGATTTTTGCAGCCACCTGGGACGGGAGGCTATTTGCATTGGATGCCAAAACCGGGAAAGAAGTATGGATGGTGCGCACCTTTGATATGGCGCGTTCCCTCTATATCACCGGAACGCCTAAAGCTTTTAAAGGCAAGGTGCTCATTGGCAACGGGGGTACCGAAAACGGCCCTACCCGCGGCTGGGTTACGGCTTATGACACCAATACGGGGGAAGAAGCCTGGAAGTTCTATATCGTACCGGGCAACCCTGCTGATGGTTTTGAAGACGAGACCATGGAAATGGCGGCCAAAACCTGGACTGGCGAATGGTGGAAACATGGAGGCGGTGGCAACGCCTGGCATGCCTTTACCTATGATGCCGAGCTGGATGTGCTCTATATTGGCACCGGGAACGGTTCACCCTGGAACCGCAAAATCCGCAGTCCGGAAGGTGGCGACAACCTCTTCCTTTGCTCCATTGTAGCCCTGAAGCCGGATACGGGCGAGTATCTCTGGCACTACCAGACTACTCCGGGAGAGAGCTGGGATTACAACTCCAACATGGACATTATACTGACTGACCTTATAATAGACGACAAGGCGGTGAAAGCCCTGCTACATGCCCCCAAAAACGGCTTCTTTTATGTCATTAACCGCGAAACGGGAAAACTCATTTCGGCCGAACCATTTGTGGAAACCACCTGGGCAAGTCATATAGATCTGGAAACCGGCAGGCCTGTGGAAGTTCCGGGGGCTCGTTATGAGGATAGTACGGCCTACATTACACCAAACCCCTATGGGGCACATAGCTGGCATGCCATGTCATTTAACCCTCAAACCGGCCTGGCCTATTTTCCAGCCGTGCACCTGGCCACTAACTATAGCGATGAAGGGATTGACCTTGAAACCTGGCAGTCAGAAGAATTTGTGGGTGGTTTTGGTGTAAACCCGTTGCCGGCAGAATCCCCAAGGGACTACCCGGCTTCCCTTATTGCCTGGGACCCCGTAAAACAAGTGGCCGCCTGGACCATTCCCCAGCAAATGACACCCAACGGGGGTACACTTACAACGGCCGGAAACCTGGTGTTCCAGGGACGGGCCGATGGCAAATTATTGGCCTATGATGCCAAAACAGGAAACGTCCTCTGGACTTTTAATGCCGGTCTGGGGATGACTGCGCCGCCCATTACTTACCAAATTAATGGCAGGCAGTACCTTTCTATCCTGGTAGGATGGGGTGGCGGTGCTGCAGGCCTTGGAAGCCTTTTTTCAAACGAAAAGTTCAGTACCATGCTTCTGGGCTGGGATTATGGCAAACATACCCGCCGTTTAGTTACTTTTTCACTGGAAGGTTCAGCCGATATGCCTGCCCTTCCCCCGCCCCATTTCCCGAAGCCCCTGAAGGCCCCTGAGATGGTCATAGACCCCTCCAAGGTTGAGACGGGTGCTCTCCAATATGGAACCTGTTTGCCCTGCCATGGTGCAGGTGCAATGGCCGCAGGGATGGCCCCGGACCTAAGGGCTTCTGAGGTAGTTCTGGACAAAGAGGCCTTTGTGGCTGTAGTGCGCGGCGGGACTAACGTTAACGCAGGCATGCCTGCCCATCCGGATATTACAGATGAACAGTTAGAGTCACTGCAGCATTACATTCGCCAGAGGGCCCGAGAAACCCTGCCTGAGTACGAAGCTATGATGCAGGGCATTTTAAAGTAGAGCAGTTAGCTAAGCTTCTCACATATTGTTCATATGATGAATCCATATAGCCTATCAATCATCCAGTAACAGGCAATTGACCCACAGAAGTAAGCTGCTAATATTTCAAGCTTTGGCCGATTGAACTGCGATTTAGCTCCCAAATTTTTGTCTTTAAATAGTTTACGGATAAGTAGCCAAAGAAAAAGTATCCCCACTACAAATATGATCTGCCCCAATTCCACACCAACATTAAAGAATAGCAAGCTGGTTACAATCTCTAGCTGTGGTAATCCAATTTCGGCCAAGACAGCGGCAAACCCGAAACCGTGCAAGAGTCCGAATGAGGCTGAAACTGTAATAGGATACTTATATGTTAGGGAGTCTTTTTTCTGTAGCGCTATTTCCACGGCAAGGTAAACCACACTTAAGGCTATCACAGCTTCCACAGGAGGGATCGGTAAACGCACTACATCAAGAGCGGATAGTGCCAGAGTTATCGAATGGGCAATAGTAAACCCTGTTATAGTGATCAACAGTTTCTTGCCAACACCTGCAACCAGGATCAAACAAATGAGAAAGAGCAGGTGGTCCCAGCCTTCCAGGATATGCAGGATGCCAAGTTGGGTGTATTGCCTTGCTATCCCGGCCCAGCTCTCTTCTTCCGGAACAGTCCATAGCAGTTCTTCCGGACCCAGCAGTTTATTAAATTTTTGGCCATTCAGCAGTGTGATCTTCATAATACAGGATACAGAAGGATTCATCATCGGATATTGAATGAGGATATCTCCGCTATTCAGTGCTGATGCCGATTTAAAATTCTGCCTTTTAATAAATCCCCCACTCACAGTCTGATAAATGGTGATTTTGTCAATCGCCTCAAATGAATCCGGAAGAAAAATTTCCGGCAGGTTGAATTCCGGAATAGTAGGAGGAATTTTGTACTGCAATTCAAATACTCCGGCCTCTTTTTCAGTTATTTCAACAAATAAGGGTCGAGATTCGTGGGCAGTACTGACTGCCAGTCCGCATATGAAAATTAAACCCACTAAGAAATTCCTTTTCAAGTTCATAGAATCTATTTTGTTTCAGGGCGCTTATAAGTCACTTCAATATTATAGCTGTCAATCACAGCCTGAATACTCTGTTTCTTTATTTCCTGTTTCCGCTCGTATTTGGCGTCTTGCAGCACTCGTGCTTTTATTTCCTCTAATTCAGGATAAAAACCCTCTTGCTCTCCGACCAGGAGCACAAGATGGTATCCGTATTCTGACCGTAACGGCCCTATCCACAGAGAAGGATCGGGATCAGCTTCTAAAATTGCATCAGCCATCTCCTCACCAAAATGACTGGCTACATAATCCCCTCCTCTTTCAACATAGTTGGTATTGTAATAAAAACGTTCGCCATAGGCAAGAGCTTTTTCAAAGGGTACTTTTTTTAGGTTTAACTCCTTCAGGGTAGTTTCCGCTAGTTGGGAGGCTTCCAAATCACTTCGATTATCCGTCTTGAAAAAGACATGGGTAAATGTAACCAGGGTAGGCTCGTAATATTTATTTTTATTTTCCTCATAAAAATTTTTCAGATCTTCATCAGTAATATTTGAGGCAAGTTCACCAATGCCTTCACTTAAAAATTCGACTTTCTGTATCATTCGATTTTTAATGATATAATCTTCCCGGTCTAATCCCATAGCCATGGCCTCACGGTAA
>Ga0265306_10001479_pt1 | contig 11410 bp, 8 predicted proteins | sample Helome_3_FD_192493 | JGI IMG/M metagenome (GOLD analysis project Ga0265306, IMG submission 192493) | Marine sediment microbial communities from subtidal zone of North Sea - Hel_20160420 (Illumina Assembly) | ecosystem: Environmental > Aquatic > Marine > Subtidal zone > Sediment ...
AGGGATACCGGTACCTTGCACCAGTCCTGGCGTGCATTGCGGCGTCTGGCGCTGCTGGTCCTCGCCGGACTGGCAAGCTGTGCTTCGACGCCACCCGATGAGCGTCTGCACAGCACGCTGTGGGTCCAGACCAGCGCCGAATACGGGGTGATCACCCACCAGGTTTTCCATATGGCGCGGCAAGCACTCGAGCAGAGCCTGCTGTCCGCGCCCGCCGAGCCGGCGCCGGCGCTGATAATCGACGTCGACGAGACGGTGCTGGACAACTCCGGGCAGACCGCGCGCTCGATCCTGGCCAGAACGGGTTTCCGCCGGGACGCGTGGAGAGCGTGGGTCAATGAGGCGTCCGCGCCGGCGGTGCCTGGCGCGCTGGAGTACCTCAGACACGCAGATCAGCGTGGCGTCACGGTGTTCTATGTGACCAACCGCAGCGTCGAGCTGGAACCGGCGACGCGCAGCAATCTGGATTCGCTCGGGTTCCCGTTGCGATCGGATATGGATGTGATCCTGACGCGCAACGAACGGCCGGAATGGACCCGGGACAAGACGACCCGCCGGCAGTGGGTCGCCGCTCGTTTCCAGGTACTGCAGATCCTCGGTGATGATCTTGGCGACTTTGTCGCGGTGCCCCCGGGCACCGACGCCGAGGTCCGTCAGCAGCTCGCCGCAGGCCACACCGACGAGTGGGGGCGGCGCTGGTTCATGCTGCCCAACCCGATCTACGGCAGCTGGGAGCGGGCGTTGACGCCGGATGGCACGACCATATTCGACTCGCCCATGGAACAAAAATTCAAGCAGCTGGAGACGCAATAGAGATATCCGGGAGAGCCGTCATCCGTTTGACATAACGCGACCCTTGCACTGTGAGCGCTGCCTATACTCTCTTCTACAAGCGGCGTCTGGCCGCAGGGGAGGCAATCATGAAGAGAACACTACGGGGGCGACCGCTGTTGTTGATCGCTGCATTGTGCCTGTTGCTGGCCGTGGTCAGCGCGCAAGCCGGAGAAAAGGGTCGCAGTTTCCGCGCCGGGCAGATCGAGGTGATGACGCAGAATCTCTATGTGGGCGGCGATATTTTCCTGCCCTTCGCTGCCACCACGCCCGAAGAATTCGCCGAACTGGCCGTGCAGGTCATCAATCAGATCATAGCCACGGATTTCCGCGAACGCTCCGTGAGTCTCGCCGCACAGATGCTGGACGCCGATCCCCATCTGATGGGTTTGCAGGAGGTCTATGTGCTGCGCGTCTGTGCGCTCGAGGATCCTGAGTTCTGCCTGCTGGACGATGATTATCTGGAGATCCTGCTGGCGGATCTCAACAAAGACGGCGACCGCTATCGCGCGGTGGCCGAGGTGACGAATATCGCGATCCCGGCCCTGCCGCTACCGGTCCCGGGTCTCGGTGTATTCCTGGTGTCCATCGAGGATCGCGACGTGATCCTGGCCCGTGCCGATGTGCAGACAAACAATCCGGTAGGCGAGAACTTCTGCGCCGGCGTGCCGGTGCCCGAGGACAGTCTGCTGTTCGGGCTGTTGCCGAAGATCCTGCGCGGATACACGATGGTGGATGCCCGCGTAAAGGGTCGGGACTATCGCTTTGTAAACACCCATCTCGAGATTTCCGAGCAGCCTGTGTTTAGCACTTTCCAGAGCCAGCAGGCCTTTGAGTTGATCGGACCGCCAGACCCGGGCTGTCCCAGCGCCGGACCTTTGTTCCTTGCACCGGAGACCGTGGTGCTCGTCGGCGACTTCAACTCCGATCCCGACGCCGGGCCATTGGTGCCCTGTCTGGCGCCAGGCGGATTGTGCCCGACGCCGTATGCCTTGCTCAGCCAGGCCGGGTATGTGGACACCTGGAATGTGCGCGGCGGCCGCTGGGATGCGGGGCTCACCTGTTGTCAGGAGGAGGACCTGCGCAACGCGTCATCGATTCTCTCAGAACGGGTAGACCAGATCTGGGTGCGCAAGGCACCGGATCATTATGGCGGCCCGGTGGTCAGGGGCGTGAGGGCGGAGGTGCTCGGCGACGAGCCCGCCGACAAGACGCCGAATGGGCTCTGGCCCTCGGACCATGCCAGTGTGGCGGCGCGCATGACCCTGCGGGTGCCGAAATAGGTGACGCCGCCGCCGGGCCGGGTGGCATAATCGGGACTGCCTTACGGGGCGCCTGCGGGCGCCCCTTTCAGTCAGGGAACGGACGGTGCAAGAATTCTCGCTCGACAAGCTGGCACACGAACTCAGAGCCTTTGCCGAGGAGCGTGACTGGGAGCAGTTCCATGCGCCCAAGAACCTGGCTATGGCGCTGATCGTCGAGGCTGCGGAACTGGTGGAGCAGTTCCAGTGGCTGACGCCGGAGCAAAGCGAGCAGCCGGATCCGGAGCGGCGGCGCCGCATCGAGGCCGAGCTGGCCGATATCCTGATCTATCTGGTCAGGCTTGCGGACCGGCTGGACATCGATCTGCCCGCGGCCGTGGCCAGCAAGATCGAGCACAATCGGGGCAAGTATCCAGCCGAGCGGGTGCGCGGCAACGCGGCCAAGTATGACGAGTACTGATGAATTATCGACACATCTTTCATGCCGGAAATTTCGCTGATGTGGCCAAACACGTCGGGCTGGTGTGTCTGCTCGAGCGACTCGCCGCCAAGGGCAAGCCGTTCGCCTATGTCGACACCCATGCCGGGGCCGGTCTTTACGACCTCGGCCGGAGTGAAGCCAGGCGCTCGGGTGAAGCCGGGGAGGGTATCCGTCGCCTCGCGACGGGCCCGGCCCCCGAGGGTGTCATCGGTCGATATCTTCAGCTGGTGCGATCGTTCCAGCCGCATGCAGATGCCCTCGACGTCTATCCGGGTTCCCCGCTGATCGCCCAGCGCATGATGCGCGAGGCAGATCGGGCGCTGTTGTGTGAGTTGCAGCCGGAGCAGGCGCGGCTGTTGCGCCAGCAGATTGGCACAGACCGCCGTTTCGGCATCCACCAGCGTGATGGTTACGAAGGTCTGGGTGCGCTGCTGCCGCCGCAGCCACGCCGCGGCATGGTCCTGATCGACCCGCCTTACGAGCAGGAGCACGAACTGCAGCGTCTGATCCCGGTTCTGGAGCAGGCCACGCGGCGCTGGCCGACCGGGATCTTCGTGGTCTGGTATCCGATCAAGCACCGGCGTGATCTGCGTGGTTTTTATCGCCAGCTTGCCGGCGCCGGTATCGGTCCGGTGTTGCTGGCCGAGCTGGGCGTGCGGCCCGGCGACAACGATACGCGTCTGAACGGCAGCGGGCTGGCGATCATCCGCCCGCCGTGGCAGATAGAGCAGACGCTGACGACAGCCTGGTCCGAACTGGCCCGACGCCTCGGGGATGCCGGCGGCGCATGGTCGGATGTGCGCCGGCTGTCACGCTCAGCACCTGCGGTCGAAGTCGAGACCCGCAAGGTCCGGCGCAGGTCGAAACCCGCGGCCGCGACGGCGCGGGTGCGGACCCCGCGATGAGCGACGTTGCCTCTCGCCGCCGCCGGGTCGTATTTGGTGCCATCGGCATCGTGCTGCTGCTGTGGGCGCTGCTGGCGGGACGCCCGCCCCGTTCCACTCTGTTGTGGCACGAGATCTACAATCTGGGACACATCCCGCTGTTCGGTATGTTTGCGCTGCTGGTGCTGGAGATGTCCCGCGCCGGCCTGCGTCGTCTGCCGCCGGACTCGTGGATCCACTACGGGATCGCGTTCGCGGCCACCGTGATTGTGAGTATCGCCACCGAGCTGGCTCAGCTGGACATGGCGGGTCGCCAGGCCGAGGTTCAGGATGCGTTCCACAATATCATCGGTGGTCTCTGTTTTCTCGGTCTGAGGGCGTCCCTGGATACCCGTCTGTGGCAGCCGGATCGGTCGCGGTGGCGACGCTGGGTTGCGGTCGGTGCCGCGATGGCGCTGCTGATCTCGTTCTGGCCGCTGATGAGCCTGGGCTGGCACTACGGCATGCGCGCGGCAGCGTTCCCGGTACTGGTGGATCTGGACAGCCGCTGGCAAGGCCCGTTCCTGGGCTCGCCCCGGGCGCATCTCGACAAGGTGCAGGCCCCGGCGGGCTGGCAACAGCGCAAGAAGCAAAAAGTCGTGGCGGTGCGTTTCTATGCGGCGCCGTGGCCGGGGGTGAGCGTCCACGAGCCCTATCCGGACTGGTCGGCTTTCAGCCGTCTGCGTTTTGACGTCTATTCGGAGCTGGCGGAACCGGTGGGGCTGATCCTGCGGATCGACGACGCCAGACACAACAACCAGTATCGTGATCGATTCAACCGGACCTTTACCATCGAGCCGGGTCTGAATGAAATCGGCGTGTCGCTGCGGGACGTGGTCGATGCGCCGGCCGGCCGTCCGCTGGATATCCAGGATATCGCCCGGATGATCCTGTTTACGCGCCGTCCGGAAGCGCCCTTTACGCTGTATTTCAGCGAAATCTGGCTGGAGCAGTAGCGCCTCCTGCCGCCGCCCCGAAGATACCAGGTCGCGGGCTCAGGCTTCTTCGAGAACCGCGCGGCAGGTGACCAGACTGGTTTCGTCGTCCGTCAGGCTCGCGCACAGCCCGGCCACGCGGTTTTGTATCATCGCGATCTGTTGGTCGTAGCGACCATCTTCGTTCCATTCAGCAAGCTTCTGGCTCAACCGATTCAGGATCCGACCGGTGCGGCCGTGGATCGCATCAGACTGGCCATCAAGCTCGGACAGCACCTGTTCGGTAACAGCGGCGATCGTGTCGGCGTCTTCCGGCGTCATCTCGATCAAACCATTGACGTAGTCATAACCCCACTGGAAACGGGTCGCGGGCCCCTGCGATTCATCGTAGGCGCGTTTGAGCCAGACCAGCGCCGCATCGGTGTCGCCGGCTTTCTGCTCGAGTTCGGCCAGGTCCAGCATGAAATAGTAGGGCTGGCGCGACTTCTCCAGCTCGGCGGTGAGCAGGGTCCGCGCCTCGTCATCGAGACCCGCGTCGGACAACACATACCAGGCGGTATTGATGACCGCCTGACGTTGATAGGGTGTCTTCGCCTCGGCATCGGCCCAGGCCACGCGCGCTGTGACGTTCTGCTGCAGCGATTCAGGGATGGGCGCCTCCGCATCGTCGATACGGACAAGATCCATACGCGTCATGCTGGTGGCCAGCCGATGGGCGATCGAGTAATCCGGATCGGCGTCGATCGCGTCGAGCCGCTTGTTCCATCTGCGTAGCAGTCCGGCACGCTCCAGTGACCCGGATGCCGTGGTGGCGGCAAGGATGGACCGTGCCTCATAGAGCGTCATATAGACGTTAGCCCGGGACAGCTGATCGTCTTCCAGTATTGCGGCTACGCGCGTCACTGCAGTTAACTTGTCAGCAAAAGCGAGCGGTATCTCTGTTTCTTCCGCTGCGTCGATGGCGGCTGTCAGATAGGCCACGTACAGGCGCGCCGATGCGGCCGCCAGCCCCGGTGGGCAGGCCTCGCTCATGCGACGGAAGACCTCGAGCTGGTCGCGGTCCGCCATGGCCCGCTCGTTGTCCTGCTGCCAGGAATAGAAAGCCAGCAGCCGGAAATCGTCTTCGCTCAGGTCCTGCCCGGCCATCAGCGCGTCGAGCACATCCGCGACCGGGCGGACATTCTGCAGCGTCAGATCAAGCACGTCGGCATACAGACCGATATCCAGACCGCCAGGTATCCGCGTGATCTCCTCGCCCGCGCTGTTAAACACGATCATGGTCGGATAGCCCATCACGCCAAAGCGATCACCGAGCTTCTGCGCCCGTTCGGTATCGCCGTCCAGATAGACCGGAACGAACAGCCGCGATTTCTCGATGAACTCGGGTCGGCTGAATATCGTCGCCTTGATCTGGTTGCAGGGCGGGCACCAGGCAGCGCCCCAGTACAGGAACAGCGGCTTGTCTTCGGCGGCAGCGAGAGCGAAGGCCGCGTCCACGTCGCCCTTGAGCCATGCGATCGAGTCCTGCGCGGTTTCGTGCACGGGCTGCGCGGAGGAGGTCGTCTCGGCCGCTGCGGAATGATCGCCCGCCGGCCCGGCGTCGCGGTCGCAGGCGGTCAGCGAAGCTGTGAGGGCCAGCGACAGTAAGAGTTTCCGGATCGATGCGGTCATGCCTGGTATCTCCATGGGCTTTACCCGAGCCCGTCAGGGTCAAACATCTTATAGCCTGGCGGCGTCCGCCACCATGCGCTGAAGATTGCGGGGTGACAGCTGAGCGGCTAGTTTATGCGGTTCAGCCCGACCTATATCTGCACAGGGTCAGCGGGCGCCGGGCGACCGCCGCCGCAACGGAGCGATGGAGAACAAACGCATCATCGACGAGATGCCCGTGCTCAAGGCCGGGACCATGCGCCGCCGGGGCCCCGGCGCCAGGTTGATCGTGCTCTACCTGGCCGCAATCCTGCTGCTGGCCGCGTTTGTGACCTTCGACAGGCGACCCGCACACAACCAGTTCCTCGGTGCGCTCTACGCATTCCGCCACGTGTTGTTGCTGGGTTTCGGTGGACTGATGTTCCTGGAGCTGACCGCGCTCCTCGGCCGTCGCTGGATCCGCAAGCGCTCGTTGTACTACGCGGCTGCTGCCACGATTGTGCTGCTGGCGTCAGTGCGTATCGAGTTCTCGCACATGCCCTGGGACGGCGAGCGGCTGTTGCGCAATTTTGTCGGCGGCGTGGCGTTCCTGCTGATGAGCGGGGCGTTTGACCGGCCGCTGCGCCGCGAGCACGATCGTCTGCGTGGCCGGGCGCGAAAAGTCCTCGTGGTGACCGCCACCCTTATCCTGGTGACCATCCTCCACCCGCTGGTGCCGGTGGCCCTGGCCTACGCCGGACGCAGCGGCAGCTTCCCGGTCGTCGTCGAGTTCACTGAGAACTGGCAGAAGACCTTTGTTACGTCCCGTGACGCCATGTTGTTCAACGGTCCCGCGCCCCGGGACTGGGCTTCGCGCCGTAACAAGCTCACCGCGATGATCAGCTTCGATCCGGTGGCTGGTGCCGGCGTCACCGCCAGCGAGGTCTATCCGGACTGGAGCGGCTTTAACTGGATCCGCTTCCAGGTGTATTCGGAGGAGCCAGGGGTGAGGCGGCTGGCGTTTGAGATCGACGATCAAAAAAAGTCGGTGGAACCCGGCAAGCTCTATCGGCGGGTGTTCGATGTCCACCAGGGTCTGAATGATTTCGAGATCCCGTTCTCCGAGATTCGCGGCGGTCCGGATGAGCACCCATTGAGGATGCGGAAGATCCGCCATATCGGCATCTATTCCGCCGATGCCGACCGGCGTTTCCGCCTGTTCTTCAGCGATTTCAGATTGGTCGAGGAACCGGTGAATCCGGCCGGCAGGGCCCGCGGGTCGGCCGCCGACTGACGCGCGATCGGCGTATCCGGATATTGCGATACCGCTCGCGTCGCTGCTGTGGCATCTCCGGTCTGAACGCAGTTTCGTCCTAGGCTCTCGGATCTTCGTCGATCGCGGGGATGGTCTCTCCGTCAGCGTAGCGATCCTGCTTGAAGTCCCGCATGCCGTAGATCACCGCGACCAGCGGGTTGATCAGATTCAGGAAACAGAACGGGAGATAGGCGAGAGTGGCCACGCCGAGGGTTGCCGCCATGTAGGCGCCGCCGCTGTTCCAGGGCACCAGGCAAGAGGTCAGCGTTCCCGCATCTTCTACCGTGCGTGAGAGGTTTCGCGCCTTGAGACGGCGGCGTCGGAATTCTTCGCGGAACATGCGCCCCGGAATCACGATAGACATGTACTGATCGGCGGTGACGATGTTGGACAGCATCGTCGTGCCGACCACCGATGCGACCAGGGAGCCGGTGCCACGCGCTGTACGCAGGATCGCCGCGATCATCCGTTCCAGCAGACCGGTGTGTTCCATCACCGCGCCAAACGACAGCGCGGTGAGGATAAGAAAGATGGTATTCAAAAACGCCAGCATGCCACCCCGGCTCAACAGGGCGTCGACGGCAGCATCACCGGTTGCCGAGCTGTAACCGGCAAACAGCGACGTCCACACGCCTTTGGTCAGCGCCAGGCCCCGCGGCAGTCCCGGGCTTGCCGCGAGATCTATCACCCGGTCCGGTTGCAATAACACCGCGAGCACGCCGCCCAGCGCGGCGCCGGCAAGTATCGTCGGCAGGGCCGGCACCCGTCGCAGGGCCAGCCAGATCAACAGCGCCACCGGCAACAGCGTCAACGGGCTCAGATTGAATTGAGCCGACAAGGTGGCCGACGTTTCTGCGAGTCTGGCCGTGTCGGCGCCGGGCGTGGCAAACACGCCGATCAGCGTGAACAGACTCAGAGCGAGCAGAAAGGATGGGCCGGTGGTCCAGGCCATGTGCCGGATGTGGGTAAACAATTCGGTACCCACCACCGCCGAGGCCAGATTGGTGGTGTCCGACAGCGGCGACATCTTGTCGCCAAAGTACGCGCCCGATATGATCGCGCCAGCAGTAATTTCCGGGCTCAATCCGAGCGCCAGCGCGACGCCGATCAGGGCCACGCCGATAGTGCCGGCGGTGGTCCAGGAACTGCCGATGGCGGTGGCGACGACCGCACAGATCAGGCAAGTGGCGGCGTAGAATACCGATGGGTTGAGTACCTGCAGCCCGTAGTGGATCAGCGTCGGCACGGTACCCGCCAGCATCCAGGTGCCGATCAACGCGCCTACCGCCAGCAGGATCAACATCGCGCCGATAGCCACCGCGATGCCGTTGCCGATGGCGCTGTGGATGGCGTACCAGCGATGGCCGTTTTTCAGCGCCACCAGGCTGGCCACTGCGGCAGCCAGAATGAGGGCGACCTGGTTGGGACCGTAGGAAGAGTCGGCGCCGAAGAGATACACCGACAGCGTAAGCATGGCGATCAGGCAGGCCAGCGGCAGCAGGGCATCCAACAGGCTCGGAATCCTGACCACAGCCGCTGGCGTTTGTTGCGGATTTCTTGTGCCCGCCATCGAGGCCTGCCCTGTCTGCTGCCGCCACGTCAGTGGCTCGGCGGAGCGGTCAGTATAGGTGCCCGTGGCGGTGACTCAAGTCACCCCTTGATCGGATTAATCGCTGGCCGCGTTTTTGCTGACGGCCGGACAAAAAAAGAGGGTGCCGTGAGGCACCCTGCAAAACCGATTGGAGAGATGACAGAGCCAGGCGTCCGCAATGCGGGGGGCCTGATCCCTGTGGCAAAGATTAGACTGCCTGTGTGTAGCAGCGCTGCGAACCGGTTCACAGATCAGAGCATAGATGCGTTTGCGCCAGGTGATGACCCGGCAGCACTGTACGCACGGTTATTGCGCCGCGGCAAACGCAGTCTCCGCAGAGCATTTCGGGTACGCGGCGATGCTGCAAAACTCTATTTACATAGGCTTACAGCGTCAACGAGGTCGGCCGGCAGGGCGCCGATGCGACCGACAATCGCAGGCAGTGCTTTACGCGCGATTGATCGTCAGTACACTTGGCACTCATGTACGGAGATTCGACCTTGAGCAAACGATTCCTACTTGGTCTCACGTTTACGCTGTTGGCGGCTTGTGCCGACGAGCCCGAGCCATCCTCAGTGTCGATTTCGGTTGCACCGGTTCCAATCGCTCTGGTCGGCGCGAGTCTGGTGGACGGCAGTGGTGCCGCATCGTTGTCAGATGCGGTGGTGCTGATCGAGGAAGACCGTATCGTCTGTGCCGGCGACGCCAGTGATTGCCCGGTTCCGGACGGCGCCAACGAGATAGATGTCAGCGGCCGCTGGATTACCCCCGGTCTGGTGGATGCCCACGTGCACTTCTCGCAAACAGCCTGGGCCGACGGCCGGCCCGATGCGATCCCGATGGGTCCTCTGTATCCATACGCTCAGGTGCTCGCGGAGCAGCGCACTGAACCCGAGCGCTATTTCCGCGCCTATCTGTGCTCCGGCGTCACCGCTGTATTTGACGTCGGCGGTTTCCCCTGGACCTGGTCTCTGCGCGAGTTCGCGGAACACAACCCTTATGCGCCCCATGTGAGCGCCGCCGGTCCGTTGGTCAGCCAGGTCACTCCGCCGGCCCTGTCGCTGCCAGCGGAGAAAATGTTCATCGATCTGGCCGACAGTGAGGCGGGCCGGTCGGCGGTGCGCTATCTGGCGGCCAACGACACTGACGCGGTCAAAGTCTGGTTTATCCAGCCGGCCCGTGACATGCAGGAAGAGATCGACACGCGCGTGCGGGCGGTCGGTGAGGAAGCGAGGCGGCAGCAGGTGCCGTTGATCGTCCACGCGACCGAACTACGTCAGGCGCAGGTTTCTGTCGAGGCGGGTGCCCGTGTGCTGGTCCACAGCGTGGAGGATCGGGTTGTGGATAAGGCGTTTGTCGACGCTGTGATCGATGCCGACGTAATTTACACGCCGACTCTCACCGTGCGCGGCGGCTATCTGCGGATGTTCGATGCGGCGTTCAGCGGAGAGCCTCCCGAGGTCGAAGATCCCAATGATTGCGTGGACCAGGGCACGCTCGACAAGATTGCCCGTTCTGCCGAGGTGGGCGAGTATCTGCGTATGGACGAGGAGCAATACGCAGCCTACCGTGCGAGGGCCACCGGCCGCGCTGAGACGCTGGCGACGAATCTGAAGATCCTGTACGAAGCCGGAGTCACCATCGCCATGGGCACCGATGCCGGCAATCCGCTAACGGTGTCCGGTCCATCGGTGTTGGCCGAGATGGAGGCCATGCAGGCTGCGGGTATGCCCGCGCTGGCGGTGATCACTGCCGCAACATTAAACGGTGCCAAAGCCATGGGCCGCGAGGCCGATATCGGCACCGTTGAGGTCGGCAAGATTGCCGATCTGCTGATCTTGACGGCGGATCCATCCGATGACGTTGGTAATTTCCGTCAGCTGGAAGCGGTGATCCGCGACGGCGTCTATCATCGACAATCCACGCTCAGACGACACGAGAGCCCCGCGGGCTAGGATGCAATGACCAAACCCATCGACAACTGTTTCTGGGTACTGCCTGATGTGCTGATGGCCGGCGAGCATCCGGGCGGCGGAAACGAGGATGAGACGCGTCGGCGACTGCGGCGTTTCCTGTTCGCGGGCGTGACACAATTCATCGATCTGTCCGACAAGGGCGAGCGTGACGGCTATGAGTCGTTGCTCCGGGAAGAAGCCGAAATGTTCGAGGACGAGGTGATCTACAGCCATCACCCAATCCGGGATGAGGGTATCCCGCGAAGCCCGGTACAGATGAGCGCGGTGATCCGGGAAATCAGCGACGTCATGGCGCAGCGCAAGATCACCTATGTCCACGCCGCCCGGGGTGTCGGTCGCACGGGCCTGGCGGCCGGGTGTTATCTGGTGGAATGCGGGCTCGATGGAGACCGTGCTTTGCGCAAGCTGAAGATCCTGTACGGCGACATGGAGTGCAGCGCATGGGAGCCCCGTATCCCGGAGACCGA
>Ga0265306_10001481_pt1 | contig 11405 bp, 10 predicted proteins | sample Helome_3_FD_192493 | JGI IMG/M metagenome (GOLD analysis project Ga0265306, IMG submission 192493) | Marine sediment microbial communities from subtidal zone of North Sea - Hel_20160420 (Illumina Assembly) | ecosystem: Environmental > Aquatic > Marine > Subtidal zone > Sediment ...
CGCAGGTTCCGTCGCCGGCATGGCGCTCATGTTCTCCTCGATCGACTACCGCGTCGACCCGTACTACGGCGACCAAATCCGCTACGCCCCGATGTTCTACACGGGCGTCGGCCTCTTCGTGAGCTCGATCATAACCGGCGCCGTCCTCGCCGCCCAAAGCGACGAAGCAAACGTCACCGTCTACCCCGTAGAGTGACTCCGCCGCCACGGGGCAGGCCCGGTAGAGTGGCGAACTTCGCGTCACGAATCTCTGCTTGGGGCTACGGCTCCAGCTCAAGTCCCGCGCCGCATTCGACTCATTGTCGGTGCACCCCACACCTACGGCTGCACCTCACGCGCACCCACGTCGCGCATCGCGCCGCGAGAGCTATTGCCCGCCGACGAAAGCGCGCCGCGCAGTACGTGCGAGTTCTTCTATTGGTCCGCTGCCGTCACGGTCACGCGGGGGCCTTTAGACCTCCATTCGTTCCTTGATATTTTCCATCGACATCTGCGCTTCTCGTTGATTGCGCTTGAGCACGAGCTGTTCGGCCAGTTTTCCGAGCACGGGAACCGGGATGCTGTAGTCGATTTCCACATCCAGCTTTGTCCCGCCCTCATGCGGTGCGAAGGTGAACGTGAATGTGCTCGTGATACCTCCTTTGCTGTCTGTGACCGAGCGCTCGTTCGGTACCTGCTCGCTAACCGTGGTCTCGCCCCGAAGCGGAACCCCAAGCATGCTGTATTTCCAGTGATAATGCTGACCGACGCCAGACCCGGTCACATCCGTCACCTCCGTCCAGCCGACCAGCCACTCTGGGCCTTTGGTTGGATCCGTGACGTACGCAAAGACCTTCTCGACAGGCGCGCTGATGTTGATGCTGTTATTTAGCTTCGGCATGGTTTCACCCTCCTTTGTGGCTGAGCTGAATGCTCGCCGGAATTTGGCGCGCTAGTTGGAATCCGTCGGTTGCCGCTCGAACGAACCCACGTCGCACGCATCGCCGCCCGTTTCGGGACGTGGCTCGTCGCGCTGGTCCTCGGTCACCTCGCAGTCCGCTGCCGGAATCTGATCGATGGCAACGCTGCCCGGAAGCAGTGCGTGGGTCTCGGTTGGCCCGTCGTTGTCTTGCAGCGTTCCGAGGTTCAGCTCCCCTTCGGTGACGTTGACCTGGTCGGTCCCGTCCGGGTCGAAGCCGCAGGTGTTGCCGGGGCTTTCGATGTTGTAGCCGTTGGAGGAGATGTGGCCCCGGCAGTTAGAGGTGCCGCCATCGCGGTAGTTGTCTGCAACGATGCTGGCGAGCAGAGAGACCGACCCTGACGGGAGGTTGTCAATGCCGCCGGTGCCGGACTCCGCGCTATTGCCCGACACCGTGCCGTTGATGAGCGTCAGCGTACCCGAGTTGTAGATGCCGCCGACGTAATCTGTGCCATTGCCCGACACCGTGCTGTTGATGAGCGTCAGCGTGCCTTCGTTGATGATGCCGCTTGTAGTATTTCCCGACACGTTGCTGTTCTCCAAGGTCAGCGAGCCTCCCTCGACGTTGTAGATGCCGCCTGGGCTACCCCACTGAGAGGTATTGCCCGACACCGTGCTGTTGATGAGCGTCAGCGTGCCTTTGTTGAGGATACCGCTGCCGGGCTGATGAGAGCTTCCGTCGCCCCCCATGACCGTCATGCCTCGAAGCTCAGCCGTGATGCCGGCCGCCACCGAAAAGACGCGGTGCCCCCCACCCGACGCGTCAACTGTAAGATTGCCCTCTCCGTCGAGGATGACGTCATTGTCGATTTCGATCTGCGCTTGCGTCACCACTGTGGTCGGACCGTTGCATTCAAGCGTGTGTGGACCGCCCCCGAGAACGACGGCAAGGCGTATTCCCTGCTCAGTGCAGGGAATGGTGCCATCGTACTCTACACATACGCCGGCCATACATACCCCGCCGCTGCAGGATGGTCCGCTCAACGGCGAATGCTCGCACCGATAAGAGATGTCCTCAGGGTCACAAGAGATTGTTCCGGATGTATTGTAGGAGTCACAGACGTCTCTGGTGCAGGGGTTGCCGTCATTGCAATCCCCGCACGGGCTCTCATCTCCACACCCCACGACGCGCAACGTCCCGACTGTGAGCAACACTAGTATCAAACTAAGCAGCCACCGCATGACAACCTCCCTGCCCGGTCACTCGCAACGTGTGTCTCCGAGCTGCGGCTGGAAATACGTAATTCTTTACTGGCGCACCGATTATGCGCGCAGCTTCTGCGTTTGGGGCGTGGGGGCGCAGCGGGTGCGTGGCTACGGTTGCACCTCAACCTCCCCGATGTCGCACAAACAAAACGGCGACCCACAGAGTGATCTGAAGGCCGCCGTTCTTGTTTGCTGGACGGACACGACTGTCGACTGTACCTCGACCGAAGCCCCGTTCCATTTTGACTCTGGACCTAGGGGGCTGAGCCGTCCACGCAGGTCACGGGAACTCTCCAAGAGTCCTCGCAGAGGACGAACCCGTCGTCCGAGACTCGGACGGCGATATCGTGGTCACCAACCTCTTGACACGTGTAGGTGGTCGCCGCTGCGCTCGGATCCGCGATCGAGCCGCCCGTCGCCGTCCATAGCCACGCGATCGGGTCGCCCTCCTCGTCCGAAGCGGTCGAGAAGAGGCTAATGTCGTTGCCGACCGACGTTTGAAGCGGTGAAACGATCACCCGTTCGAGTCTGGAGCAGAAGCCAAACCTGGCGAAGACCCGCACAGCGCCCAAGAACTGTCCGGCCCTGCAGTTCAACATCACCATCACGTCGGTCGACTGCCCGACTTCGACGCCGAACTCCACAGACCCTCGACATGCTACCGTCCCGTCGGCCGAGAATGCAGTCATCTCGATTGTGTAGTCCTCGCCGAAGCTGGGAGGAAGCCCGAACACCTCGACCGACGCGGTCGCGCCGGGGGCGCTGGTGTCGATGGTGCCCGCCGCCGGCGGTATGCCGTTGCCCGAGATCTCATAATCGACCTCGTCGACCTCGACGCCGTCCAAGATCACAAGCTCGAGCGAAAGCGACCCGGTCTCATCAGGCGTCTGAGTATCCATCGCGCACCCAAGTGCGACGAATGTCAATCCTGCGCTCAGTAGCGCAATTATCTGTTTCATGACTGTCTCCTTCATTGACTTGCGGCAGCGAGCGTCGCGGCCGCGTACGGGGGGTTAGGTGCGTACGACGTGCGAAGCGGTCCATACGTAATTCTTTAGCCAGCTCGCTCCCGCAGAAGTTGCGCGGCGATCGTCAAGGAGATGCCGCGAAAGCATTCTGATTTTCTCCGTTCAGCACTAAAGCGCGCGGGAAATGCGGCATACGTAATTCTTTATCCCGCTCGTTTTGCGATCGACACGAAGCCCAGTTGCAGGGTGTTGCGTCTGGGCCGTGGGGGCGCAGCGGGTGCGTCGACCGCCGGGGTGTTGCGGTCCCCAGGACGCAACGCGAGGGAAGCGCGGGTCTGGTCGGTTCATACACGTCCCGTGACCGGAGCCAGCGCAGACCGTTTTTCGCGCTAGACTCAGGCGGCATTAGAAAAGCCCGGCCGCGGCTTCCAGCGCTCCGGGCATGGGTCAGCATGGACAAACCTCCGACCGAGGTGAAGGAGCAAGGCCAGCGCCTGCGCCAGTTGGTTAGCGACTATGCCGCGCTGTTCCTTCACTACCTCAACGTAGAAGGCCGCCCGTCCGCTGAAGCCATCGTCACCGTCTATCCAGTCGAGTAGGGGGCGAAGCCACGTGATCTCGCGAAGCGAGATTTTACGTGGCGGACTCAGGAGGACTCGAACCTCCAACCCCCGGCTCCGTAGGCCGGTGCTCTATCCAATTGAGCTATGAGTCCCCGGGGCGCGCCCCGTACAGTGACTTCGGCACTACGGGGCAGGCAACGTAGCCGCCCCGTTTGGAGCGTCAAGCGCCCCAGCTGGCGGAGCCCTTGGCAAGAGCCCCGATCGGCGGAGAGGAAGGGATTCGAACCCCCGGTACGGCTCTACACCGTACGGCCGCTTAGCAAGCGGCTGCCTTCGACCACTCGGCCACCTCTCCAAGAAGCAAAGATTTCAAATGCCCGGCGCGGCGAATGCTGCGCGCGGGCGGCCTATGTAGCCGCCCCCCAAAGCAGTGTCAAAGCCCCCTCGGAGCGGGGTCGAAGCCGTGCTACAAGAGCCGGCATGCGTTGGCTCTTGGTGTTCTTGATCGGTCTTGCGAGCTTCACCCACGCCAGCGAGGCCCGTGCGTGCTCCTGCATGAAGCTCACCCCTTCGGAAGGCCTCTCCTCTTCTTACGCCGTCTTCACCGGCGAGGTCACCAAGATCGAGCCGAACACCGCGACGAAGTTCGGGGGGGTCGAAATCACGCTGCAGGTGAAGAAGGTTTGGAAAGGCGACATTGGCGAGCAAGTCGAGGTCCGCACGGCCGGCAGCAGCGCGGCATGCGGGTACAACTTCGTGAAAGGCGAAACGTACCTGGTCTATGCCGACCGGGACCAAGCCGACCCCATGCGAGTCAGCCTCTGCAGCCGGACCGCGCTCGTCGCCAGCGCGCAAGAAGACCTCGACTTTCTCGGGAAGCCCTCGCAAGAGTTCGATTCGGGCGCGCGCCGCAAGAGCAAAGATGGCGAAGCCAACAACAAAGACAACTGCAGCGCATCTCCCGGCCCCGCGGGCCGCACCGGGCTTGGCTGGATGCTGCTCTTCCTCGCTGGCGCAACGCTCGCACTGCGACGCATCGCCTAACTCCCCCACGAAGGACTCAACTTGCGCCGGACCGCCCCCACATCTTTGCTGCTCGCTTTGGCAGCGTTGTTCTCCTCGCTCGTCGGCTGCAGCACGATTCCAGCGAAGCCGTCGCTCATGGCGAACATGGCGCAGCAGGACGTGACCGTCGCGCAGTTGCGCGCCATGGACTACGAGTACGCGGCACGCTTCGCACAACTCGTATCGACGTCGGTCCTGGACATCGTCGAAGCGAGCGACCAGCTCGCGGTCTTCGATTACGCGTACCAGTGGCAGATGTGGGCGGCTGCACAGGCGCGTGCCGCCTCGTTCGACCGAGACCCTTTTGCCGGAATGCTCGAGCTTTGGACTCTCGCTGGGCAGCAGCATGCCCACTTCACCGAAGGTGGGGGCAAGGACGCGTTCGGCGGTGAGCAGGCCAAGGCCATCGATACCACCGAGCGGCTGGAGCGGGAAATCCGGACGCTCGCCATGGGTGTGATGGAACCCGAAGCCTTCGAAAACCTCAGCGTGAAAGTCGACGCGTGGATCGACAAGCATCCGATCGAGGGCCGGCTTTTCGTGCGGCCCACGGCGCGCGCAGATCTGGCGGCCCTGGTGCCCGCGGAGAAGCAAGGCGGCCTCAAAGCGGTCGGCAGCATCGAGGACACCTTTCGCGACCTAAACGACCGGCTCGCGATACTCACCGCGCAGATGCCCGTCGAGGCGCGCTGGCAAGTCGAATATCTAACGAACTCGTTGTTCGAGGAACGACTCGAGGCGCCAATCGACGACTTGGTCGTCACCATGGCGAATATCAACGGCTTTCTCGATCAGTTCGAAGTGACGGTGGACGGTCAGGTGTCGACGCTTTTAGAGGCCGTGGAAAGCGAGCGCATCGCCGTGTTCGAAGCCATCGCCGAGGAGCGCGCCATGGTTCTGACGGCCATCGAGCAAGAGCGTGTGTCGGTGATGGACAAGCTCGACTCGCAGCTACTCACGGCCACCGCCGGGCTCAACGACGTCGGAAAGGGCCTGATCGACCACTTCTTCGTTCGCCTCATCGAGGTTCTCGCCGTCGTGGGCGTGGCCACGATTCTGACCGTCCTGCTGGTGCTCGTCGTCCTTCGGAAACGCCGCAGCAGCGACGATTGACCGTACGCCGCGGAACGAATATGTCCGTCCTATGGATGTGGTTTCGTTCCGAGAGACGGCCGAGCGGTACTCCGTCATTTTTCTCGATGCCTATGGCGTTCTGAAGAGCGCGAGCGGGCTCATCGACGGCGCCTTGGAGGTCGTCACCTCCTTGATCGACGCGGGTAAAGAGGTCTTCGTCGTCACCAACGATTCGTCTCGCTCACCAGAATCGATGGCCGAACGCTATTCGAAGCAGGCCGGACGGGAGCTCTTGCCCGCCAATCGCTACATCTCCTCGGGGTTGTTGGCCGCCGAGTACCTCGAGCACCAGATCCCATACGGCAAGGTCGCCTATCTCGGGAAACCGGAGTCGGCCCACTACATCGAGATCGCCGGAAAGATCCCTATTCAGATCGCGGACTGCAGCCCGCGGGACCACATCGTCGCGATTGTGCTGCTCGACGACGAGGGTTTCGACTGGTTCCGGGACGTCAATGCGACGCTCAATCTGATTCGGCACACGAACGTTCCGGTCATCGTAGCCAACGCGGACATCACCTACCCGATGAAGGGCAACGAGATCGCGATCGCGGTCGGCAGCCTCGGCGCTCTGCTCTCCCAAATCACCGAAAAGACGTTCGTCCGATTTGGGAAGCCCGACTCCATGATGTTCGCGTACGCACTGGCCCGTGCACGCCAGGCACTCCCAAACGTCAGCAAACGCGACGTCCTCTTCGTCGGCGACACCCTCCGCACCGACATCATCGGCGCAAACACCTACGGCTTCGACAGCACCCTGGTGCTCTCCGGAAACACCTTGCCAGAAACCGCCGACCTGATGATCCGAGCCTCAGGCATCATTCCGACTTACATCAGCGATTCGATTGCGACGTAGGAACGGGGCGCCGGCGAACGCGACGCGGGGGTTCAGCGGACGGGGCGGCTGCCGCGGACGTTGGGGGGTCTGGTCTTGGGTGGGTGGGCTGGTACGGCTTGTTGACACCGCCCCGCCCACCCCCACCCGTAATCCTCCCTGGCGCGGCATTCGCTTCGCTCTGCCTTGCCGGCGCTTCGCGCCGGGCTTCGCCCTTCGGGCTCGCGCTTCCGCCTGCCGTTTGGGAAGGTTGTTTGTCCTGTCTCCGTGTGGAGGGGCGCGGTTCAAGATGTCTCCGTGTCGAGGGACGCGGGGGAACGCGATGTGGGGGTTCGGCGGCGTGTGAGTGACAATCGGCAAGACAGCAACCACCTCCGATTGGCGCGAGCTCCGAGGGGCGGCTTGCGTGGCCCCAGGCCCCAAGCCCCTCCGGTCACCTTTGCAAGCCGCCCCGTCCGTCGAACCCCCGCGTCGTGTTCCCCCGCGTCCCGATTGTCGGTCTACAGCACTTCCAGCAGCGGAGTAAAGTCCGCGAGCTCCAGCTGCGGCAGGTAGTCGTGGACCGCCTCCTGCTGTAATCGATGACAGATGTCGGGCTGGAAGAAGTGCTCTCCGACTCGGAGAACGTAGTTCAGGATGAAGAAGCGGTAGGATTCTTTGAGGAAGAGGAGCTCTTCTTTCGTGAGGCGGTGCACCTCGTGGTAGGCGCGTAGGAATTTCATGAAACGGTCGTCGAAGAACGGGTCGACCGTGTAGCTGAAGGCGGTTTGGTCACCCTCGGCGCGGACGACTCGGGCGCAGAAGTAGAGGTCCAGCATCCGAGGCTCGATGCGGAACCAGTCGTAGTCCCAGCGGGAAAAGAACTTGAAGCCATCCCCGTCCATCCCGACCGAGAAGTTCCCGAGGTTCCAGTCGATCAAGACCGGGATCTTCGTCCACTGGTGGTAGCCGAGGTCATCGGCGTTGCCGAGAAAGGCATCGCAGTGGGCGCGAACGTAGCTGATCGACGAGTCCGAGAAGCCACGCTCGCGGCGCCACTCCGAGCTACCGATCGCGTCATGAAGGCTTGCCACGTCGGCGCCGAGCGACTGCCAGGTCGGCCTCACGCGGTCCGAGATGTCTAAGCACTCCCGATGGAAGAGCCCCATCTCCTGGCCGAACGACTCGATTTGCCCGTCGGTCAGCACCTTGGGCAGGAAATCATAGAAAGGCTGCTGTGCGTAGAAGACGACCCACTCGTCCTCGTCGCAGTACGTGAAGACCTCGTCGTTCTTCAGAAGCACCGGCGCGAGAAACGACGCGTAGCGAGTCCCGCGAAGCCGGTGGATCCATTCGTGGATGCGGTAGTGGTCCTGACGAAAATGCACGTACGAGCCGTAGCTCGATCGCTTGGCCACCACGGCGTGCCCGTCGTCGAGGACGAGGAGGTACACCGAGTTGGTCGAAACGTTGGCGCTGACCTCGCGCACCTCGACCACTTCCCGGCGATCCCCGTAGGCATCCCAGGCTGCGGTCACGATGAGTGGGACAGCGGGTTCGGTCACGCGCGAAGTAAGGTTCTTACGCCTGCGCCGCGTAGAGATCCATGATGTCGTGCAGGAGCTTGACGGCGTCCTTATTTGAACGCTGAAACGCGTTGCGGCCAACGATCGAACCGTAGCCCCCGCCCTTGGCGATTTCACCGACCTCTTCGAGAACCGCGTCGGTGCCCTTGGCGGCGCCCCCGGAGAAGATGACGATGCGCTTGCCGCCGAATGCAGCCTGCACGACGTGCCGAACGCGCTCGGCCAGGGTGCCGATGGGAATGTTCTCGTAGCTCTTCTTCGCAGCGTCCTGGTAGACCACTTCGGTGGGCGGCTTCACCTTGACGACGTGTGCGCCAAGCTGGCAGGCGATCTGCGCCGCGTACGCCGCGACGTCGATGGCGGTCTCCCCTTCCTTGGACATGTTGCCACGTGGGTACGACCAAACGATGCTCGGCAACCCGGCGGCGCGCGCCTCATTGATGAGGTCGCGAAGGTCTTGATACATCTGATTGCGCAGGCCGCTGCCGGGGTAGATCGTGTAGCCGATCGCGGAACAGCCGAGCCGAACGGCGTCATCAACCGCGGAGGTGAGCGCCGAGCATGGCGTGTCGGGCCCGCCAAGCGAATCGCTGTTGTTCACCTTCAAGATGAGCGGAAGCTCACCGGCATAGCGATGCGCGATCGACTCGATGAAGCCGAGCGGCGCCGCGTAGCCGTTGCAACCGGCCTCGACCGCAAGCGCGGGATGGTAGGCGGGGTCGTAGCCGGGAGGGTTCGGCGCGAACGAGCGGGCCGGCCCATGCTCGAAGCCCTGGTCGACCGGCAAGATCACGATTTTGCCCGTTCCAGCGAGGCGCCCGGTGTTCATCAGTCGCCTGAGGTTTCCGATGACGCCAGGATTTTCACCTGCGTAGTTCGCGAGGATTTGTTCGACTCGTTCGCTCATGCCCCTTGCCTCCGTCTTTCAGCTTCCAGGCGATGACCTTAGCTCAGAGATCGAAGCTGGTCATGCCCAACCGGCGGCTTCCTAGGGGCAAGCTGGGCGCCAGGCGAGACCTAGGCGCGCGCCGCCTGGGTAGACGGCGTCCCTTCGGCGTAAAACGCAGCGATTTCAGCGGCGTACTTCTCGTTCACGATGTTCCGCTTCACTTTGAGGGTCGGGGTCAGCTCGCCCCCATCCACGCTGAACACGGACGGGAGAATCTTGATCTTCTTGATCGTTTGGTAGCGGGCGACCTTCTTGTTGCAGACTTCCTGCAGCTCCTGCTCGATGTAGCGCTTCACTTCCTCGTTGCGGGCGGCGCTTTGGATGTCGCTCAGTCCGGAAATCTGGGAAGCGACCTCCAGCTCCGGGAGAGCCTCGGGGTCCAACACGATCAATGCCGAAAGGTAGGGCTGCCGGTCACCCACCACCACGGCCTGCCCGACGCCTGGAATCGATTGCAAATAGCCCTCCATCTCGGCGGGCGCGACGTTCTTTCCACCGGCGGTGATGATGAGGTCCTTCTTGCGACCCGTGATCGAGATGTAGCCGTCCTGGTCGATCGCGCCGAGGTCGCCGGTGTGCATCCAGCCATTGCTGTCGTAGAGCTCGGCCGTCTTGTCGGGCAATCGGTGGTAGCCCTTCACCATGTTGACCCCCTTGAGCATGATCTCGCCGTCCTCGGCGATCTTCGCCTGCACGCCTGGCAATGGCCTGCCGATGGTGCCCAGCTTAGGCCTGCCGTGCGGCTGAACGGACGCAAAGGCCGTGGTCTCGGTCATTCCGTAGCCCTCGTGAATCGGAAGGCCGATCGACGCGAAAAACTCCAGCGTCGAAACCGAAATCGGCGCAGCGCCGCTGAGCGCGACTTGAAGCTGCTCCAAGCCGAGGGCCTCCTTGATTTTCGAGATGACGAGCTTGTTCGCGAGATTGCGCGAAAAGCTCGACACCGGACGGCCGGTCGCGACCTCCTGCTTGAACGCCTCGAGCTCGGTCTTCCGAGCCCAACTCGCGAGCTTGGCCTTGATGCCGGTCGCTTCGGCCAACTTGCCCCGAAGCGCAGCCTCGAACTTCTCCCAAACCCGCGGCACCGCGAGGAAAATCGTGGGGTGCACATCGACCAGGTAGTCTTTGATCTGCGTGAGGTCGCTGCAGTAGAAGGTCTCGCCCTGAATCATGAGCCCTGCAAAATTCGTCATTCCCTGCTCTGCAGCGTGGCAGAGCGGTAGGTAGCTGACGCTGCGGGTCTTCGTCTGCATGAGGGAGGGGAACACCTCCGCCACGGCAGTGGCGATGAGGTCGATCCCCGCGTGCGTCAGCATCGCCCCCTTGGGCAGCCCCGTCGTGCCGGACGTGTAGATCAGGAGCGCCACGTCATCGCTCTTCACGACATCGAGCTGCGCATCGAGCTCGGCATCGGTGATCGCATCGCCCTTCGCGATCAGGGCGTCGAGGGTGATCACGCGAGGATCGCTCGATCCCAGGTCGTCCATCGTGACGATGTGCTCGACGGGACTCTCGCCCTTGGCGATCGAGATGTACTTATTGAGCTGGGTCTCGTCGTCGCAAATCACGATCCTCGATTCGGCATTGCTCACGATGTAGGCCATTTGCTCCGGCAAGAGCGTCGTATAGAGAGGCGCCGGAACCCCCCGGGCCGCATTGATGCCGTGCTGGCAAATCACCCAATCGCGCCGATTGGCACCGACGATCGCCACGCACTCCCCGGGCTGCAGGCCTAGCGCGATGAGCCCCTTCCCGACCCGCCGCACGCTCTCCCAGTACTCGCCCCAGGTCGAAGTCGCCCAGGTCCCATCCGAATTGCGGTCGTGAATGGCGGGCTCGTTTCCGCTGGACTTCGCCCAACTTTCGATCCGCGAGAGCATCGTTCCTTGCAGCGTCATCTGGCCTCCATTGAGAGGGGGGTACGCTACTCGATCGGAGGCCGGGATCCTAGCGGGGATCGCGGACACCAACACTGGCACTGGCGCTGACACTGGCACTGCCGCTGACACTGGCACTGCCGCTGACACTGGCACTGCCGCTGACACTGACGCTGAAAATTAGCGGAGGAGGAGGGATTCGAACCCCCGGTAGAGTCGCCCCTACAACGGATTTCAAATCCGCCGCCTTCGACCGCTCGGCCACTCCTCCCTGGACGAGCGGAT
>Ga0265306_10001482_pt1 | contig 11404 bp, 7 predicted proteins | sample Helome_3_FD_192493 | JGI IMG/M metagenome (GOLD analysis project Ga0265306, IMG submission 192493) | Marine sediment microbial communities from subtidal zone of North Sea - Hel_20160420 (Illumina Assembly) | ecosystem: Environmental > Aquatic > Marine > Subtidal zone > Sediment ...
CATCACCTGCAGCGCGTCATCGCCCCGCGCGTTGAACAGACGAGTGACCTCGCCCTCATCCAGCCGCTCGCCGCCGGCTGCTCTGGCCACCAGCGCTTGCAGGCCGGGGGTGCATAGTCTGTTTCCGGTCGTGGCGGGGGCAGCGGGCGGCTCAGGGCTGATGCCGGCCGCCCAGTCATTCTCGCGAGCGTAGCCGCCGGCGTCGCAATGCCGAAGCAACGCGGGCATTAGCTCCTGGTCAACCCAGCGTCCAGCGTCCGCTATGTATTCGGGGTACAGGGTCAGGCGCTCGGTCAGCAGCTTGCCCGCCGCCCGCGTTTCGGTAGCCAGCGCGTCGAGCTGTGGCCACGGCGATTCCGGGTTGACGTGGTCGGGCGTGACGGGCGACACGCCGCCCCAGTCGTTGATGCCGGCGGCCACGAGCTGCCCGAGTCGCCCGGCATTCAGGTTCGGTGGGGCCTGAATATTCATGTCCGGACCAAAGATCAGCCGGGTGACCGCGATGGTCCACAGCAATTCCTCCAGCGGAGGTTCCGGAACGTTCGCCATCTTCGTACCGAGTTTCGGGACAAAGTTCTGCAGAATGATTTCCTGCAGGTGGCCGTGGCGTTCGTGCAGTTCGCGCAGTGCGTACAGGCTTTGCAGCCGTTCGTCGCGGGTTTCGCCGATGCCAATCAGCAGGCCCGAAGTGAGCGCGACCCTGGCTTCACCGGCCGCCCCAATGGCAGCGAGGCGGGTCGAAGGTGCCTTGTCCGGCGAGCCGAAATGCGGCCCGCCTCGGGCTGCGAGCCGGGCCGATGCTGACTCGAGCATGATGCCCATGGATGGTGCCACCGGTCGCAGTTGCCGGTAATCGTCGGCTGTCATCACCCCTGGATTGAGATGGGGCAGCAGCCCCGTCTCGTCCAGCACCAGGCGCGCCATTGCGCCCACGTAGTCGAGGGTGCTTGCGTAGCCCAGTGCCGCCAGCGCGTCGCGCGCGGCGCGGTAGCGCAGTTCCGGCTTGTCTCCCAGGGTAAACAGGGCTTCGCGGCAGCCCGCTTCGCGGCCGGCCCGCGCGATGTCCAGGACCTGCTCCGGCGTCAGGTAGGCCTGCTGCAGGCGCCGCGGCGTTTTCGCATAGGTGCAGTAGTGGCAGACGTCGCGGCAGAGTTCCGTCAGCGGGACAAAAACCTTGCGCGAATATGTAACGAGATTGCCTTTGCCCTGGTCGCGGAGCCTGGCCGCCTCGCCCATCAGCGCGGCCACGGATTCGCCACGCAGCAGGCTGTCTTGGGATGGTGGTTTCCAGTTCGGGTTCATGCTTGCAGTGCGGTTGGTCCAGCGGCGCCGAGGCGTTGTTCAATGTCGTTGGCGGCGAGCCAACCGGTCGTATGTTCGCCGCTCACCTGGCTGCAAAGCCAACGCAGGTCGGTCGGAATGTCGATATCGCGGGCAAAGGCAGCCAGCGGAATTTTCTGCGCCGGCAGCCCGGCGGCCAGGGCGCTCTCGAGGTGGCGGCGGGCACTGTCTGCACCGAAGCGGAAGCCCATCGCGTCCGGTGGGCTGATGACCAACGCGTTGGTCCCGCCGTCGCTGCGCGCCGGGCTGATCGTCAAACCAGAGTGATGACAGGCTAACAGCGCAGCGATGTCCCGGCTTTGCAGCGTGGGCAGGTCACCCGGCAGCACGAGCAGGCTGCTGACCTTCTGCAGTGCCAGCGCGTTAGCCGCCTTGCCCAGGGCCAGGTTCAGGTCGGCTGTGCCGCCATCGTCGAGCCAGTTGACGCCCACGGCAGCGGCCAGCTCGCGCGCATCCGCGCCGCCCAGCAGGTGGATGTCCCGGGTTGACCCAGAGGCCTGTACCGCGGCGATCACATCGCGCAGCATGGCTTCGGCGAGGCCGGCGCGTTCTGTTGCCGTCAACACCTGCGCCAGCCGTGCCTTGGCCATGGCGAAGGCTTTAACCGGCACCAGCGCTGCCGTGTCGCTCCGCGGTTGCGCAGTCATTGCGGCCGCTTCCGGCAGTCGCGCGCGAATGCCAGCGCCGCTTGCGCCAGCTCGATGCGGTCGTCCAGCGTCTGCATGATTGTGTTGCAGCAATGCACGGCGATACCGAAAGCCTCCACGTCTGCGCGCCTGTCCTTGTCCACGGTATCCAGTATGAATCCATCGATCCACGGCTGGTAGTGGCGGGCGACGGTGAGGGCGGACGCGGTGAGGCCGAGTTCGGTCATGATCTTGGCGGTAGGGCCCTTCAGCGCGCGACCGCCGACGATGGGGGAGATTGCCACCACCGGCACGGTCGCAGCCCGCAGTGCCGTGGCCAGACCGGGTATCGCCAGCAGCGGATCGATGCTGAGATACGGGTTCGACGGCGCAATCAGGATGGCTCCAAGGCTGTCCTTTTGCAGGGCCGCAAGCACTTCCCTGCTGGGCCGGGCCGCGCCGGCCCCGGCGAATTCCACCGCTTTCAGCCTCGGCTCGGCGCGTTGCCGCACGAAATAATCCTGGAACTTCAGCACGCCTGCGTCGGTGTGCACCAGGGTCGCAAGGGGGTCGTCGCTGGCAGGCAGCACGCGCGTCTTCACCCCGAAGGCTGCGCAAAGTTCGGTCGTGACCTCCGTCAGGCTTGCACCCTCGGCCAGGCGCGCAGTGCGTCGGAGGTGTGTGGCGAGATCGCGGTCGCCGAGCCGGAACCATGTGTCGCCGCCCAGTTCCGCCAAGGCCTCCATGCAGCGCCAGCCCTCGTCGCGCCGGCCCCAGCCTGTATCTGGGTTCACCACGTCAGCCAGGGTGTACAACAAGGTGTCGAGGTCCGGGCAGATCGCGAGCCCAAGGTGGCGAAAATCGTCGCCGGTATTGACCACGATCGTGAGGGCGTCGCCGGGCACGACCTGCTGAAGTCCCCGCGCCAGTTTCGCGCCGCCCACCCCGCCGGACAGTGCCACGCAGCCCACGCTCACAGAAACAGGTCCTCGTGGGGCGGCCGCAGGACCGCGGCCGCCGGCTGATCCGCCGCCGGCGCCGGCAGGCCGCGGATCAGCACGACCGGCGCGCCTTCGGCGCCTTCGCCCATCAGCAGCACCGCCGCTGCTGCAACGGAATCTGCCGGGGCCACCTCGGCCACCTGCATGGGCCGCGCGTACAGGTCTTCCGTGCCGCGCAGGTCTTCGATGACTGCAACACCTGCTGCGCCGATAGCAAGGCCGGTCGTGCCGAGGCGCCAGGGTCGACCAATGCTGTCGACGACCAGCACGCCGGGTGCGATGCCGCTGCGTTGCCCAACGGCGTCGCGGAGGGACCTGGCAGACCCATCGGGGTCTTTCGGCAGCAGCAGTACCTGGTCTTCGCTGCCCGCAACGTTCGACCGGTCAATACCGGCATTCGCCAGGATCACACCGAGGCGGTGCTGCACGATGATCACCCCTGGCCGGCTGCGGACCACTCGGGTGGATTCGCGCAATATCAGTTCCACCATGCGCGGGTCTTTGTCGGCTTCTGCCGCGAGCCGGCGGGCGTCAGCGGACGCTTCGACAGTGCCCAGGTCCACGGTCTGGCCCTCGACCTTGGAGACGATTTTCTGGGCAACAGCCAGCACGTCCCCTTGCTGCAGGGTCAGGCCCGCGTCCGCCAGCGACGCGAGAATGATGCCGGCGAGATCATCGCCGGCCACAAACAGCGGCAAGCCGCCGAGGCGGAAAAATGCCAGGTCTGGTGAGCCCATGCCGTTGCAATAGCCGTTATGGCGGGGAGTTGGCGGTGATACGCACCGTCTTATGGTGTCCCGAGAGACAGATCATTGCCCAGAAGCGGGCCCCCGCTCATAGCCTCCGCGGCGCCCGGGTTGGCCAAAGAGACAGGCAGCGCGCCGCGGTCATGGGCCGGATCGCGATGGGCAGCGGCGCTGGAGCCCGCGCCTGGCCTGCGTTCTGGCCGCGCGGTTTGGTTTCGACGGTGGGTGGACGGGGTCGCGGGCTGGAGCGTCATCAGGAAATCATGGCGTCGCTGGAAACGCCATGCTAATCGCGGCCCGGCCCAGGGTCCAAGGCCGCTGGCCGTTTGCGCGGCGAGTAATGCACAATTGCCGTCCGCCGGATCGAGGCCGAAACATGGAGATCTACAAGGAGTTCGTCTTCGAGGCCGCCCACCGCCTCCCGAACGTACCCGAGGGGCACAAATGCGCCCGACTGCACGGGCATTCATGGAAGGGCACGATCTACGTGACCGGCCAACTCGATCCAACTCTGGGCTGGATCATGGACTATGCGGATATTAAAGAGGCCTTCGCGCCCATCTACGAACAGCTGGATCACAACTACATGAACGATATTCCGGGGCTGGAGAATCCCACCAGCGAAGTCCTGGCGCGGTGGATTTGGCTCGCGCTGAAACCCCGGCTGCCTCAGCTGTCGCGCGTGGTGATTAATGAGACCTGCACCTCCGGCTGCATCTACCGGGGCGAGGATGACGACGCCTGACGAAGCGCACATGGCCGCCGCGCTGGACGCGGCGCGCCGAGCGCTGATGGCCGGGGAGGCGCCGATCGGTGCCTGCCTGGTCGGTACTGAAGGCAGCCTGACTGTGCACAACCGCGTCGTGTCCGATCGGGATCCAACGGCCCACGCAGAAATCGAGGCGATTCGCGAGGCCGCGAGCCAATGGCGCTCCTGGGAACCCGGCGCGTCTCGCCTCTACGTGACCGTTGAGCCGTGCCCGATGTGTATTGCTGCGTGCCACTACGCCGGCATTCGGGAAATTGTTTACGCGGCCAGCCTCGCTGATTTCCACGAGATTACCGGCGCCGAATTGCTCATGCCGCTGGCATCGGAGGCCTTGCTGACCGGGGGCTGCCGGCGCGAAGACAGCCTGGAGCTCCTGCGCACCTGGGCCGCAAGGCGGGCCGCGACGGCATGAACGCGCAGTACGACAACATCGCCGAGCAGTATGCCCGCACGAAGGACTCGCCGCTGCGCAGGTGGGTAGAGCAGCCCAGTTTTCTGGGCATGGTGGGCGATGTGCGCGGTCTGCGGGTGCTGGACCTTGCCTGCGGCGACGGTTTCTACACGCGGGTCCTGAAGGCGGCCGGCGCGGCTGAAGTCGTCGGTGTCGACATATCGCCCGCAATGGTTGCGCTCGCCACGCAGCGCGAACAGGAATCACCCGCGGGCATACGCTACGTGTGTGCCGATGCCGCCGCGCTGCCGGAAGTTGGTACGTTTGACCGGGTGGTGGCTGCCTACCTGTTGCACTACGCACCCAACCGGCGCGCGCTGGCAGCGATGTGCGGCGCCGTCGCCCGGTGCCTCGACGCCGGTGGCCAATTCGTTACGCTGAACGAGAACCCCGCGCAGCCTGACGAGCAGGGGGGCGCTTACCTGAGTTACGGCTTCGCGAAGTCGCTGGGCGGCGCTGCAGAAGACGGGGCCGTGATTCGTTACCGCATGCTCGCCGGCCGCGAGAGTTTCGGCTTCGAGGCGTATTACTACAGCCGTGCGACTTACGAGGCGACGCTGCATCGCGCCGGCTTCACCGGTTTGCAATGGCATGAACTGGTGGTCGATCCGGCTGGCATCGAGGCCATGGGCGCCGACTATTTTCGCGCCTACCTTGCCCAACCGCCCGTGATCGGCCTCAGTTGCCGGCGCGGCTGAACATGGAGCCGCTGTTTCGCCAGTTTGCTGCGCACGCGCGGGCGCATCCGGAGCGGCCGGCCATGGCCGGGCCCGGCGGCGCCGTCAGCTATGGCGAACTGGCCGACCGCGCCAACCGGGTGGCGGCCGGCCTGCAGGCGCAGGACATTGGCCCCGGTGATGTCGTCGGGCTGTGCCTCGACTGGACACCGGAACTCCTCGCCGCGGTAATCGGCACCTGGCAGGCCGGTGCCGCCTACGTGCCCCTCGACCCGGCCCTGCCCGTCGCGCGGCTCACGACCATCGCGGACGCCGTGCGGCCGGCGGGTGTCATCGCGCCACCGCACTGGCAGGGCCCGTTCGCGGCAACGAAACTGCGACTGTTTGCACCGGATGAATTACTGGCAGCCGGCCGGGTTCGGGTGGCGGCGGTGCGCGACGATCCGGCCCGGCTGGCCTATGTGATGTACACGTCCGGCACCAGCGGTGCGCCGAAAGGGGTGATGGTGAGCCAGGGTAATCTTGCCGGGCTGTTTGCGCCGTTCCGCGAGCGCTTTGGCTGGTGCGCCGACGACGTGTGGTCGCTGTATCACAGCTACGCCTTTGGCTACTCGATCTGGGAAACGTGGGGCGCATTAACCAGCGGGGCTTGTCTCGTGCCCGTGCCCGGGGCCATGCGCGCCGACCCGCTGCAGCTGCATGCACTGCTTGCCGAGCAACGGGTGACAATTCTGAGCCAGACGCCGTCGGCGTTCCGGCAGACCGTATTGCACGAGAGTTTTGGGCTCGGGCAGCTGCCCGATCTCCGCCTGGTTGCGCTGAGCGGTGAGGCGGTGCCGGCGGCAGATCTGCACAGGTGGTTTGCTGGCCGGCCGGCCGACGGGCCGCAACTGATCAATACCTATGCAGTGACGGAGACCGGTGGGCAGGTCACCTGCAAAATTTATGCAGCGGCAGACGTCGACGGTAATGAACCCGGTGATGTCGGCAAGCCGCTGCCCGGCATCGACGTGCAACTGCTCGATGCGCAGGGTCGCGACGCCGGTGACGCCCAGCTCGGAGAACTCTATATCGGTGGTCCCGGCGTCGCGCTGGGTTATCTGCGCGATGCCACGCTGACGGCAGAACGCTTTGTGAACCTGGCTGCGCCCGGCGGAGAGCAGCGTTTCTATCGCACCGGCGACTTCGCCCGGCGCGCCGCCGATGGCTCCCTGCTATTTGCGGGCCGGGCCGATGCCCAGTTCAAATGGCGCGGTTACCGCATCGAGGCGGCGGAGGTCGAGGCAGCATTGCAGGCGCATCCGGCTGTGCGCGAGGCGGCGGTTGCATTGAAAGGCAACGCCGAGCAGTCACGCCTGGTGGGTTACTACGTCGCCGCAGGTTCTACCCGCGCTGCAAACGAGCCCGAGTTCTGGCCCGCCGTCGGCCCTTACCAGGTGTATGACGAGTTTCTGTACGGCCTGATGAGCACCGACGACGCGCGGCTCGCCCGGTTTCGCGAGGCTTATGCACAAGCGGCTCCCGGGCGCGTGGTGCTGGACATCGGCACCGGTGAACACGCGCTGCTGGCGCGCCTGTGCGCAGAGGCGGGCGCACGCCATGTCTATGCCGTGGAGGTCTTGCCAGAGGCCGCGGCGCGGGCCCGCGAGACCGTGGCCAGTCTCGGCCTCAGCGAGCGCATCACCGTGATCGAAGCTGACATGGCAGCCATGCAGCTGCCGGAGCCCGCCGAGCTGGCCACGCAGGGCATTATCGGCAACATCGGCAGTGCCGACGGCATCATCCCCATCTGGAACGCCGCCAGGCGCGCCTTTGCGCCCGGGTGCATTCCGGTGCCGGCCCGGTGTCGCACCTGGATTGCACCGGCCGAACTGCCGTCCCGCCTTCTTGAGCAGCCGGCCTTCTCGCCGCTGGCACAAAGCTATGCCGAAAGGGTTTATGAACGTTGCGGCGGTCTTTTCGACATTCGTCTGTGCGTACGGAATTTCCCGGCCGCCGGATTGCTCGCGGCGGGTGCCGAGTTCGAAGACCTGGACTTTCACGAAGAACTGGTGCCGCCGGCGGCCGGCCAGGCTGAATTCAGCGCGCGGCGCGGCGGCCGGCTGGATGGGTTTCTGTTGTGGACGGAAGTGGATACCGGTTCCGGCGCGCCGCTGGACTACCTGGACAATCAGCAGGCGTGGCTACCGGTGTTCTTCCCGCTCCCGGACGGCGGTATCCCCGTGACCGCGGACGAGGGCATTGAGTTGAACTGGCGGCGTGAAGACGGTGACGGACTGTGTCCCGACTACCGTCTCGACGTTCGAGTGGCGGGCATCCGGCACACTTGTATCAGCCGCCATCTCGAGACCCGGCTGAATAGCACGGCACTGCACCGCCGGTTGCATGCCGCGGCGAACAGAATCGTGGGACCGGAGCAGTTGCGCGGGTGGCTGGACGCGCGCCTGCCGTCTTACATGGTGCCGACGGCCTGGCTGCAGGTGCCAGCATTGCCGCTGAACGCCAACGGCAAACTCCATCGCGACCAGCTTCCCGAACCCCATCGCGCGCGTCCGGCCCTGGCAGCGCCCGCCGTGCCGCCGCGTGACCCGCTGGAGGCGCAGCTGGCGGCAATCTGGCGCAGGGCCCTGGACCTGGACGCCGTTGGCGTGGAGGACAATTTTTTCGATCTCGGCGGCGATTCCATCGCCGCGGTGCGCGTCATCAGCATGGTGCAACGGGAGCTGGATGCACCGGTAGGCCTGGCGGCGTTGTTCGATGGGCCCACGGTGGCGGCGCTGGCAGTGACGCTGCGCGCGCAGGGCCACGGACTTAGCCCGGTGGCGATCGAAGAGGGCGTGCTGTGAGCGGGCCGGCGGTGCTCGAGTCACTGCGTGCAGCCGGTGCCGAGTTGTGGCTCGAAGGCGAAGCCCTGCGTTTTCGCGCCCCGGCCGGCACGCTGGACGACGCGACGCGTGCCGAGCTGGCCTGCGAGCGCGATGCGGTCATTGGCCACTTGCGGCGCGAAGCGGTGCGCGCGCCGCTATCTGCTTCACAACGGAGTTTCTGGTTACTCGAACAGCTGAACCCCGGCCATCGCGGCGCCGGCGAGCAATTTGTCCTCGAGCTGCGCGGCGCGCTGCATGTGCCGTCGCTGCGGCGGGCGTGGTCCGCGTTGCTCGATCGACACTCGGTGCTGACAGCCCGCTTCGTCGAGATCGACGGGCAGGTTGAACAACGCTGCGGGACGGACGGTGTGCGGCCCGAGCTGGCTGCGGACATCATCGACATCGAGCAACGGGCAAGCATCGACAGCTTCGCGCAACGGGCCCTTGCCGCAGGCTTCGATGTCGCGACGGGCCCACTCGTGCACGCGCAGCTGTTTCGTATCACTGCTGACTACCACGCACTCCTGGTCACCGCCCACCATGCGGTGGCCGACGGGCCGTCGGTGCGCCTGATTCGTGACGACCTGTGTGCGCTGTATGCGCACGCGCGGGACGACGCGCAGCCCTGTCCGCCTGCCACGCGCGCTTACACGGACTTCGTGCGCGCCAGCCAGCGGGAAATACCGGCTGCAGATCTTGCCTGGTGGCGCGAGCAACTTGCCGACCTGCCGCCGGCGGTGGGACTGCCGTACCGCGCAGGCGCTGAAGCTGCTGCGCAGGCGCGTATTCCGCTACAGGTACCGCCTGCTGTTGCCGACCGCGTGAGAGAACTGGCGCGCGCGGAACGGACGACGCCGTTTACCGTGTTGCTTGCTGCGTGGCGCGCATTGCTGGTGCGGTTGTCGGCGCAAAGCGACGTGCCGGTGGGTGCGCCCGCGACACTGCGCGACAGCGAAGATTTCCAGCGCACCGTCGGCTGTTTCGCCAACAACCTGGTTTATCGCACGGATGCAGCGGGCGATCCGGCTTTCGTGGAACTGCTGCGTCGTGAGCGCGAGACGGCGCTGGGCGCCTCTACCCATCGCGCCGTACCTTTCGAGCGCATCGTCGCCGAGCTCGCACCGCGCCGCGCGCCCGGTTTGCACCCGTTGTTCCAGGTCCTGTTCCTGTACGAGCACGACACGGGTGTGGCGCCGCCGGCCGCCGGCGTGGAATTTCGTCTGCAAACGCTTACCGTCGATCGCGAAGGTTTCTGGGACCTCGAATGTTCGCTGACAGACCGGGGCCCGGGCGCACCGGTTCACGGCTTCGTGGGCTGGGCCGTCGCGCGCTTCGATCATGCCTTCGCCAGCGCGCTGCCGCGCCGCTTCGTCACGTTGCTGGAATCTGCGCTGGCCGTGCCCTCTGCACCGCTATCGGCCCTGGATCTCTGGTTGCCCGGTGAACGCGACGCAGTGCTGGCGCTCGGCCGCGGCGCAACGCCGCCACCGCCGGCAGCAGCTACCCTGCACGGATTATTCCAGCTGCAGGTCGCGACAACGCCCGAGCGCGTGGCCCTGGTGACAGCCGGTGGGTCGTCGACTTATGCGCAGCTTGCGCAGCGCGCGCAGTGTTTGGCGGCAGTCTTGCAGCAGCGGGGCCTGGGCCCAGGCGACCTGGTGGGCATTGCGTGCGAACGCAGTCCCGAACTCGTCGTGGCGACCCTGGCGGTGCTGGAAACCGGCGCGGCGTATCTGCCCCTGGATCCCGAGTACCCGGCTGCGCGGCTGCGCCTGATGGTCGACGAAGCCGGTGTGACTGTCGTGCTGGCCGACGCCGCGGGACGCACTGCACTCCCCGGCGGGCTGCGCCTGATCGACCCGGCGACGGCGTCCGCACCGGCGGCCGACTACCGGCCCGTCACCGTCCCCGCCGACGCGCCCGCCTACGTGTTGTACACGTCGGGCTCCACCGGCCGGCCCCAGGGCGCGGTGGGTTTACATCGGGGCGCGGTCAACCGCTGCGAGTGGATGTGGCGGCAATGGGGCATCGGGCCGGAAGATGTCCTGGCATTGCGGACCAGCCTGAATTTCGTCGACTCCGTGTGGGAGATTTTCGGTGCACTCGGTTGTGGTGCAACGCTGCTGGTTGTTGCAGACAAGGACGCGCGGGATCCGCAGGAACTCGTGGCGACGTGCGCGGCCGCGGGCGTAACCCACCTGGTATTCGTGCCGGCACTGCTGCGCGCGGTGCTCGATGCGCACCCGGATCTCGGTGCGAACTTGTCCAGCCTGCGCTCCTGCATCACCAGCGGTGAACCTTTGCCGCCGGATCTCTGCGCACGGTTTCGCGCCGCTGCACCGGGCGTGCGCCTGCTGAATACCTACGGCACGTCGGAAGTCTGGGACGTGGCCTGCGCGGAAGTGCAGGCTCACGAGCCGTCGTCGCGAGTGCCAATCGGCCGGCCCATCGCCGGCGTGCAGGCTTACGTGCTCGACGCCGCGGGCGGGCCGGTGCCTGCGGGCGTTACTGGCGAACTGTGCGTGGCTGGTGTCGGCGTGGGGCCCGGGTACTGGCAACGCGATGAGTTGACGGCGACGCGCTATCAGCCCGATCCCCGTGATCCGGAACGGCGCATGTATCACACCGGCGATCTCGCACGATGGCGCGCGGACGGCCAACTGGAATGCCTGGGGAGAAATGACGAGCAGCTGAAACTTCGCGGCCACCGGATCGAACCCGGTGAACTCGAAGCTGCGCTGACCGCGCATCCCGATGTCCGGCTCGCGGCCGCCGCGCTGCGAGGCGAACCGGCGCGCCTGTGTGCGTGGATCGAAGCGCAGGCGGGACGCAGCCCGAATGTCGTTGCACTCAAGCGCGAACTGCGGGTGCGTTTGCCCGCGCCGCTGGTGCCCGCAACGATCAACCCGGTGACGGCCTGGCCGCT
>Ga0265306_10001485_pt1 | contig 11398 bp, 8 predicted proteins | sample Helome_3_FD_192493 | JGI IMG/M metagenome (GOLD analysis project Ga0265306, IMG submission 192493) | Marine sediment microbial communities from subtidal zone of North Sea - Hel_20160420 (Illumina Assembly) | ecosystem: Environmental > Aquatic > Marine > Subtidal zone > Sediment ...
GCCCAGTGGCAGCGGCGAACCCTATTCCATCATGATCCCACCGCCCAATGTGACCGGCAGCCTGCACATGGGCCATGGCTTCCAGGAAGCCATCATGGACACCCTGATCCGCTACCACCGCATGAAAGGTGACAATACCCTGTGGCAGCCAGGCACCGATCATGCCGGTATCGCGACGCAAATGGTGGTTGAAAGACAATTGGTTCAGGAAGGTAAAACCCGCCATGACCTGGGTCGTGAGGCGTTCACCGAACGCGTGTGGAAATGGAAATCGGAGTCCGGTGGCACGATTACCCGTCAGTTGCGACGCATGGGTGCATCACCCGACTGGGCCCGCGAACGTTTCACCATGGATGAAGGATTGTCGGCCGCGGTGCAGGAAGTTTTTATCAAGCTGTATGAAGAAGACCTGATTTATCGGGGCAAGCGCCTGGTCAACTGGGACCCGGTCCTGCACACTGCAATTTCTGATTTAGAAGTCATCAACGAGGAAGAAAAGGGATTTCTCTACCATGTCAGCTACCCCCTGGTGGATGGCCCCATCAACGGCGTCACGCATCTTGAAATCGCCACCACGAGACCGGAAACAATTCTCGCAGATGGCGCGCTGGCCGTTAGCCCGGGAGATGATCGTTACCGAGACTTCATTGGCCAACGGGTGCAGGTGCCACTGACACCGCGCATTATCCCGATCATCACCGACGACTACGTAGACCCCGAGTTCGGCACCGGCTGCGTCAAGATTACGCCGGCACACGACTTCAACGATTACGAGGTCGGGCAGCGCCACGAAATGGAAGTCATCAACCTGTTCACGGTCGATGCGATCATGAATGAAAACGCACCGCCGGCCTACCAGGGCATGGATCGCTTCGCGGCACGCGACAAGATTGTCAGCGATCTCGATGACGCAGGATTGCTGGTTAAGGCAGAAAACCATGTTTACAAACGTCCCTATGGTGATCGTTCGGGGGTTGTTATCGAACCCTACCTGACCGATCAGTGGTTTGTCCGTGCCGAGCCACTGGCACAACCTTCCATCGAGGCAGTAAAAGACGGCCGCATCCGCTTCATTCCTGAAAACTGGTGCAAGACCTATTTCAACTGGATGGAAGATATCCAGGACTGGTGTATTTCCCGCCAGATCTGGTGGGGTCATCGCATTCCCGCCTGGTACGATAATTACGGCAATGTTTATGTCGCATCCGACATCGATGCGGTACGTAAAAAATATGGACTTGCCGAAGATATCGAACTTACCCAGGACGAGGACGTGCTCGACACCTGGTTTTCGTCAGCGCTGTGGCCATTCAGCACGCTCGGCTGGCCCGACCGCAATGATCCGGCGTTAAAAACCTTTTACCCGACCAGCGTGCTGGTGACCGGCTTCGATATCATCTTCTTCTGGGTTGCACGGATGATCATGTTCGGCCTCAAGTTCATGGATGAGGTGCCCTTCAGGGAGGTCTATATTCACGGACTGGTGCGCGACGCCGATGGCAATAAAATGTCAAAGTCGAAGGGCAATGTGCTCGACCCGCTGGATTTGATCGACGGAATTTCGCTCGATGACCTGCTGGCCAAGCGCACCAGCGGCCTGATGCAGCCCGAGATGGCGCCAAAGATCGAGGCCGCGACACGCAAGCATTTCCCTGAGGGTATCCCCGCCTACGGCACCGACGCCTTGCGCTTTACCTTCACTGCGCTCGCAACAACCGGTCGCGACATTCGCTTTGATCTTGGGCGTATCGAAGGCTACCGCAATTTCTGTAACAAACTATGGAACGCGACGCGCTACGTTTTACAAAACACCGAGGGCGAGGACTGTACCGCGGGCACCCCGACGCTGGCAGACCGCTGGATAATTGCGCGATTGCAACAGGTCAGTCAGGCTATTGCTACCCATATCGAAAGTTATCGCTTCGACCTTGTCGCTCGAGATCTGTATGAATTCGTCTGGAACGACTATTGTGACTGGTACATCGAGTTATCCAAGCCGGTGCTGTATGCAGATGACTACCCCGTCACCGCCAAAAAAGCGGCCCGGCACACGCTGGTGACGGTACTCGAAGCCATACTACGACTATTACACCCGGTCATGCCCTACATCACCGAAGAGCTCTGGCAACGCGTTGCGCCGCTCGCCTGGATCGAGGGTGAAACTATCATGCGCCGCCCCTACCCCGAGGTTAACGAAGTCTTGATCGATAACGCGGCGTTGGCAGAACTGGACTGGGTAAAGACCTTTGTCATGGGAGTACGCCAGATTCGCTCCGAGATGGATATTAAACCGAGCAAGCCGCTACCCGTCATTTGCCAAAATGGAAATGAACAGGATCGACAAAGCATCGAGGCTAACCGCTCACTACTCATGTCGCTGGCGAAAATCGAAGCCATTACCTGGCTGGAGGAAGATGCCCGGGCTCCCGAATCCGCCATTTCGCTGGTGGGAGAAATGAAGTTGCTCATCCCGCTGGCTGGAATCATCGATAAACAGGCTGAACTGGCACGCTTGCAAAAGAATATCGACAAACTAGAACAGGAAGCGCAACGCATTAACGCGAAACTGGCAAATGAAAACTTTGTTTCCAGGGCGCCCGGAGACGTGGTCAGCAAGGAAAAAAGTAAACTGGCGGATACCGAATCGGCCCTCAGCAGCCTGCGTGGCCAGGTAGAACGAATTAGCGCGATTTAAGCCCTGCAATTATTGTGAACTTATTGCCTGTGCGTGGTTCAAACCAGCTACCAACGTAAACAGTAATTCAGGGGAGTCGAATTATGGAGTTAGTTGAAAAACTAGCGGCGCCGATCCAGGCGATCGGTGATTTACTGTCCAGGCTGCAATCACCGTTTCTACTATTTATCAGAATTTACGTGGCCTGGGTTTTCTTCAGTTCGGGCCTGTGGAAATTCAACAACTGGGAACAAAATCTCGCTGTATTTGAATACGAGTACCAGGTTCCATTATTAAACTATGAACTGGCGGCTTACCTCGCAACCTTTGGTGAACTCGTGTTTCCGTTATTCCTGATCGCCGGGTTGGGCACCCGCTTTAGCGCAATCGCGATTTCGTTCATCAATATTATCGCCGTGGTTTCTTACTATGCAACCCTGGCCAAAGGAGCCGGCCTGGTATGGCACTACCTGTATGGCACAATGCTGCTGACCAGTATTCTCTACGGCGGTGGTTTCTTCTCCGTCGACCACTGGCTCAAATCACGGTTTAGCGAGGAATGATTTTGTGACAGGTTATGGGCGTTGCTATAACGCTGCAACACGCGCGGAGCCTGTGCGATCCGACATTAAACGAGCAGATAGGGTTTTAGCCTTCGCAGCACCGACGGGTAGGCGGCATACCATTGCTGGTAGCCGAGATTCCAGGCGTTAATCAGTTTTTTACGAGCGCATACCCTGCTATAGCTGGCCAGCGGAACAAATTGGTTATGGCCGATACCGCCTATCACGACCAGACGGAATTCATCGAAGCCAAGGCGTTTGACCAGAATGTTAGTTGGATTCAAATCGTAGCACGCGATCCAGTGATCGTAGAGAGACTGTTTCAATGATTCCAGCTCACGGGTTACCCAGGCATTGATTCGTTTGTCATTTAGCGCAAGATAGTAAGCGAGTGATTTAGACACCCGCTGGTCGTCATCCAGCACCATTTCAAAGATTGCACCCTTGCCCAGGCTGGTATTAATCAGCCCATGAAATGCGGCAATATGTTCGAGGTAAATACCACGCCGATGCAGGGCTTTAAAGTAATTTACACGGCGTTGGCAACAAACTGGGTGATGTTGCGGAAGCAAAACCTTGATGCAGTAATGCGCTGCGGTCGGGTGCTGAAAACACTTGAAATAGGCGCCCTCGGCCACGAGCAACGATGCGGGTAAAGAAACCGTATCACCCTTAGCGGGGGCGCTCCTGGCAAGGAGCATGGAGCGGTTCGTCCCTGAACCGAGCTCCGGGCAAGAGGAATTGCCGTTCAATCCGCCTGGCGACGCAGAAATGCCGGTATTTCGAGGTAATCCATGTTTTCCTTGTCGTCAGGCACTTCAACACTATCACCAACAACTTTCTGACGAATCGCGGTGGGTCGCTCGAGCTTCTTGTAGTCGACCTCGCCATTGCGTTCCGGCTTGATCGCCGAGACCGGGACATCGGCAAGAATCCTGTCAGCACCCAGACCGGTGGCAACCATGGTGACTCGCAGTTCGCCTTCGGGCATGTTGGAATCAATAACGGTTCCTACCACGACGTTAGCATCAATCGATGCCAGTTCCGTTATCGCGGTGCCGACGTCATCGAGCTCTCCGATGGCGAGGTCCAGTCCCGCGGTGACGTTAACCAGAATACCCTGGGCGCCCGAGATATTGATATCCTCGAGCAATGGCGACGAGATCGCAGCCATCGCTGCTTCCTTGGCGCGGTTTTCACCCGTGGCCGACCCGGTACCCATCATCGCCATACCCATTTCCGACATGACCGTGCGCACGTCAGCAAAATCGACGTTGATCAAGCCTGGGCAGGTGATTAACTCGGCAATGCCCTGCACCGCACCGCGCAGTACATCGTTCGCTTTTTCAAAGACTTCCAGCAGCGATGTTTGCTTGCCCAGTACCGGCATCAGCTTGTCGTTTGGAATAGTAATCAATGAATCGACTACATTGGATAGTTCCTTGATACCCACTTCAGCCTGGGACATCCGCTTGGTACGCTCAAAGCCGAATGGCTTGGTTACCACGGCAACCGTCAGGATTCCCATTTCCTTCGCGATCTGGGCGATCACCGGTGCCGCCCCGGTGCCCGTGCCACCACCCATACCGGCAGTAACAAAGAGCATATTGGAGCCCTCGATCACTTCCTGGATGCGCTCACGATCTTCGAGCGCAGCCTGCCTGCCGATCCCGGGATCGGCGCCAGCGCCGAGCCCCTTGGTAATACTGGACCCAATTTGCATGGTTGTTCGCACATCCATCTTATTGAGTGCCTGTACATCGGTGTTGACGCACATGTATTCGACGCCTTCAATGCCCGCCGAAACCATGTGCTGGACCGCGTTGCCGCCGCCTCCACCGACACCAATAACCTTGATAATCGGATCTTTGGAGTGTGAATCCATCAGTTCAAACATTTTTTTGTCCTCTTGCGTTATTTAAAAATTACCCTGAAACCAGCTTTTCATTCTCGCCAAAACACCGGCTTCATTGCGATCGTCCAGATGATAACTGGACAAGCCGGATTGCTGCCTGTTTCCAAACAACAGCAATCCAACACCCGTGGCATGAATCGGGTTACGCACAACATCGACCAATCCCGATACATACTGTGGATAGCCCAGTCGAACCGGCATATGAAAAATCTCTTCTGCCAGTTCAATTGCGCCTTCCATTTTCGAACTGCCGCCGGTCAACACGACCCCGGCGGCACATATCTCTTCGAACCCGCTGCGGCGTAACTCCGCCTGCACCAGGCTTAATAATTCTTCATAACGCGGTTCCACGACCTCGGCCAGCGTTTGCCGCGCCAGGAGTCGAGGCTCGCGATCGCCGACACTGGGAACCTCGATGGTTTCGTTGTCCGCGGCCAGCTGGCGCAGCGCGCAGGCGTACTTGACCTTGAGATCGTTGGCGTACTGCGTGGGTGTACGCAGCGCGACCGCTATATCGTTGGTGACCTGGTCACCAGCAATCGGGATGACAGCGGTATGGCGAATGGCGCCGTCGGAGAAAACCGCAATATCGGTGGTGCCACCACCGATATCGACCAGGCACACGCCCAGTTCCTTCTCATCGTCCGTCAACACGGAACTCGCCGAGGCCAGCTGTTCCAGGATCACGTCGTCAACCTCGAGACCACAGCGACGCACACACTTGATAATATTCTGCGCGGCACTGACGGCACCGGTAACCAGGTGCACCTTGGCTTCGAGCCGCACCCCGGACATGCTGATCGGATCACGAATCCCTTCTGAATTATCGATAACAAATTCCTGCGGCAATACGTGTAAAATTCTTTGATCAGCCGGAATCGCGACCGCCTTGGCGGCATCGATAACGCGCGCGACATCCGCCGCGGTAACTTCTTTCTCCTTGATCGCGACGATGCCATGCGAATTGATGCTGCGAATATGGCTGCCGGCAATGCCCGCGTAAACCGAACGAATCTGGCATCCCGCCATTAGTTCAGCCTCTTCCACCGCGCGTTGAATGGACTGCACGGTAGATTCGATGTTGACCACAACGCCTTTCTTCAAACCACGCGAGGGTTGCGTGCCGATTCCGATAATATCGATATCACCCTCAACGGTAACTTCACCAACAATCGCAACCACCTTCGAGGTCCCGATATCAAGGCCCACGATCAGGTTTCCCGATGTCTTTTTAGACATTGCCATTACTCCAGATTGATGCTTTGTCGCTGCCCTGCAGGGCTTCCTTTTTCCAGGCCACAGCGAAACCGTTGCTGTAACGTAAATCCAGGCGCTTGATTTGTTCGCGTCGAGGCAAAATCTGCCGCGGGTAAATGCTGACCAGACGATCGATCTTGTGATCGATATCTCTCCGGCCCAGTTTGACGATCAAACCATTAATCAATTCGATGTCGAGGGCACCGCGGCTATCGATCTGCAGCGCGATCAAACGCTCATCGACACTGTTAAACCGGGACTCCAGGCGATAAAACTGCTGCAATACCCAGGCCGGTGGGTGATTCGCAGCATGCACGACCGGCAGATGACGGAACGCAGCGGTATCCGCGCGGTAAACGCTGGCCGAATCGCTGAGCAAATGCTGTGCATCCCAACGTGCCACGGGTGTCTTTTCCGTGACCATGACGCGTAACTTGTCGGGCCAGATCCTGCGCACCGATACCGATTCAATCCACGATTTGTTGTGCAGGGATTGCTTGATGTGATGGATATCGAGTGAAAAGAATCCCTGGCCAAGATACGGTTGCAATGTAACCTCGACCGACTGCTGATCCAGGTTTTTAAATGCTCCGGACAGCTGAATCGTACTTATCGGGAAGGGCTGTTCCATCTGGCCAAGATGGAGGCCTCCGAGGAGCAGCGGCAGCAACAGAAATATCCAGTTATAGGATTTGCGCCACTGGAAAGCTGGTGACGTCGATGCCGGCGTGTTGCGCTGTGCCTGCTTAACCTGCCTGCTGAATCTAGACATCCCGATCGCCTCCCGCCAGGGTTGCCTCAAGAATTTTTACCACCAGATCAGGCATTTCCAGACCGGCAGCCCGGCCCGCCATGGGAATCAGGCTATGATCCGTCATTCCGGGTACCGTATTAACCTCGATCACCCAGGGCTGTTGCTGCTGGTCCAGCATCAAATCCACCCTGCCCCAGTCACGCACGCCGGTGGCCCGAATTGTGTCCAGCACGATCTGGTTAATCGCCGCGACGCTGTCGTCGTCAAGACCACTGGGGCAGGTATAAACCGTGTCATCAGCCAGGTACTTGGCATCGTAATCGTAAAACTCGTGCGGTGTTTCCAGCTTGATCAGCGGCAGAACCGTCTCGCCAATAAACCCGGCCGTGTATTCGCAGCCGTCGATGAACCGCTCGGCGAAAACTGCACCATAGCGACGCGCGTTGTTCCAGGCCGGGAATAACTCGCTTTCCTGGTGCACCGGCGTCATACCGATACTTGAACCTTCCAGTACCGGCTTGACGAAAACCGGCAAACCAAAATCAGCCAGCAGACGTTCACAATCTGCTTCGTTGTGCAGTTCTATAAAATCAGGTGTTGGAATCCCGCTGCAGCGGATGACTTTCTTGGTCAGGACTTTGTCCATCGTCAAAGCCGAGGAACATACGCCGCTACCGGTACAGGGAATACCAAGGAAATCAAGCACGGCTCGAATAGTACCGTCCTCGCCGCCACGCCCATGCAGCAGGTTAAAAACACGTTCGGCTTTCAAGTCGGCAAGCTGATGAAAAGCATGCGTCTGCAGGTCAACGGGAAATGCGTCGACGCCGGCTGCAAGCAATGCCTGGTAAACGGCGTTGCCACTGTTAAGCGAAACTTCACGCTCGGCAGATTGTCCGCCCATCAAAACCGCAACCTTGCCGCATTTTGCGGCGCTGTCCGGGGAGGGCTTTTGCAATCCAATACTCACAGCGTTTCCCCCACGATGCGAACCTCGGTCTCGAGATCGACACCAAACCGCGCCGCTATCGTTTGACGAATATAAATGATCAAGGCCTCGACATCTTTCGCCGTAGTATCACTGCCACTAATGATAAAATTGGCGTGCTTGTCCGATACGCAGGCCGTACCCAGGCAGTAACCCTTGAGGCCCGCCGTTTCAATTAGCTGCGCGGCATACTTACCCGGGGGATTCTTGAATACCGAGCCGCAGGATGGCAGGCCGATCGGTTGCGTGGCATTACGCTGCCGTAATAACTCGCGAATGTTTGACGACTCGCCCGGCGCGCGCGTCGCCAGGCGGAAGCGTGCCGCGGCGAACCATTCCTGGCGTGGCAAGCCCACGTGACGATAGTCAACATCGAATTCGGCAGGACTTCGCTCTATCAGGTTTCCAACACGATCGATCATGACAACCTGCGCCACCACGGCCCAGGTTTCACCGCCAAAAGCACCCGCGTTCATTGCCAGGGCACCGCCGACCGTGCCTGGAATTCCGGCAAAGAAATCGGCGCCTTCAAGTCCCTGCTTCTGACAAAACTTGGCCAGCTTGGCGCAGCTGATGCCACTCTCGACATAGAGCAGCCCGTCTGGATCGAGATGCATTTCGCGTAGTGAATTCAGCGGCGCGATGACCACGCCACGAAAACCACCATCGCGCACCAACAGGTTACTACCGAGACCAACCCAGAGAATTTCGATCTCCGCTTCCAGTTGGGCCAGGAAATTCTGCAGGTCGGCCAGATCGGTGGGCACGTAGTATCGATCTGCGGGTCCGCCCAGACGCCAACTGGTATGTTTTGACATGGGTTCGTCAAACATCAGGTTTCCTTTGCAAGAACGATCACTGGCCAAGTTCATTTCTCCTGCCCTGCTGACTGATGCCGTGCCAGGAATCCAGCCGCCCAGGCGCCAATGCTCCCTGCCCCCAGGGTTAAAAAGATATCGCCGTCCTGTAAAACCTTTTCGACCACTTCGTCAAGGCCCTCCAGATCTTCTACAAAAACCGGGTCAACCTTGCCACGAGCCCGAATCGAGCGCGCCAACGCGCGTCCGTCTGCATCCTTGATATGGGCTTCACCTGCGGGGTATACCTCGAGTAAGATCAATTGGTCGACATCGGCCAGAACCTGGGTAAAGTCCTCGAACAGGTCACGCGTGCGCGTATAGCGATGCGGTTGAAACAGGACTGCCAGTCTTTTGTCCGGCCAGGCCTCGCGGATGCCGGCCAGGGTTGCCGCAATTTCGTTTGGATGATGCCCGTAGTCATCAATGTGCATAATCTTGCCACCCGCAAGCTGCAGGTTTTCGCTGATCTGGCAGCGGCGGCCGATGCCGGAGAATTCTGCCAGGGCTTCAACAATCGCGACCGATGAAACGCCCAGCTCCCACGCAATGCTGATCGCAGCGGTAGCGTTAAGCACGTTGTGTCTACCCGTCAGGTTGAGCTCAATATTGAGCGCTTCCGGTTGGTCGGGAAGCGTGACGCTGAAGCAGGTTTTAGCGCCCTTGGCGACGATATTGGTAATCCTTACATCCGCATCTTCCGATTCGCCGTAGGTCAGTAGCGGGCGCGCCACTTCATCCATTATTTCTCGCACCACGCCATCATCAAGACACAACACCGCGAGCCCGTAAAAGGGCAAGTGGTGCAGAAACTCGATAAAGGCCTGTTTGAGTCGCTCGAAGTCACCTTCGTAAGTGGAAAGATGATCATTATCAATATTGGTAACAATCGACATCATCGGCTGCAGGTAGAGAAACGAGGCGTCACTCTCATCCGCTTCGGCCACCAGGTAATCGCTGAGGCCGAGCCGGGCATGGCTGCCGGAACTGATCAGCTTGCCACCAATCACGTAAGTCGGATCGATATCGCCGTGCGCAAGCACACTGGCTACCAGGCTGGTGGTGGTGGTTTTTCCGTGCGTACCCGCGACCGCGATGCCTCGCCGAAAGCGCATCAGCTCGGCCAGCATCTCGGCACGCCTGACGATGGGGATACGCATTTCACGCGCGGCCTCGAACTCCGGATTATCATTGTCGATCGCCGTCGAAACCACGACCACGTGAGCGTCAGCGATGTTTTCGCTGCCATGTCCGATGGCAATATCTATGCCGAGACTACGCAAGTGTTTGACCATCGCGTTTTCGGCGATGTCCGAGCCGCTGATATGGTAGTTCAGATTGTGGAACACTTCGGCGAGACCGCTCATCCCGGCGCCACCGATGCCGATGAAATGAATATTGCGAATGCGCCGCATGAAGTGCTTTGAACTCACGGTCATGACTTCGCTCCCGCCAATATGTCCGCTGCCAGTCGCTCGGCTGCATCGGGCTTGAACTGGGCGCGGGCATTGACCGCCATCTCCACCAGTGCCATACGGTTCTGCTGGAAAAATTTCAACTTCAGCGCCAGGCTCTCGGCTCCTAAATCCGCTTCCGGCAGAATCTGCGCGGCGCCGTTTTGCTCCAGGAAAAGCGCGTTGTAATACTGGTGGTTATCGACCGCGTAAGGGAAAGGAATCAGCAGGGACGCCAGTCCAACCGCGGTGAGTTCCGATATCGTCAGCGCGCCAGCCCGGCACACGACCAGGTCTGCCCAGCTATAGGCTTGCTGCATGTCATCGATAAAACTGACGACCTCCGCCTCGACACCGGCCTGCAGATAGTTTTGCTGGCAGACCTCCAGATGCTTGTCGCCGCATTGATGCCAGACCCGCGGACGCTGCTCGCGGTCAAGGCAGGCGATCGCCTGTGGCAGAATACGATTCAAGGCGTCTGCCCCGAGACTACCGCCAACAACCAGCAACTGCAGCGGTGCATCGATTCTCGACTGCAGCCGTGCGCCCGGTTCTCCCAGCTGGCACAGGCTGGCACGCACCGGGTTACCGATCCACTCACAGCGCGGCACCGAACTGGCGACGTTCGGAAACGCAGCGTAGTTACGCGTTGCAAAGCGACTCAGAATGCGATTGGTGAGTCCGATAATCGAGTTCTGCTCGTGCAGGAATAGCGGAATATCAAGTAACCAGGCCATCAGACCACCGGGGCCGGAAACAAATCCACCCATGCCCAACACTGCCTTGGGTCGAATTCTGCGCAGCAGACGTAGCGATTGCCAGCAAGCGCGCAGCAGCCGAAACGGTGCCAGCATAAGTGTCGTCAACCCCTTGCCGCGCAGACCCTGCACGTTCAACCACTCAATGGCGAAATCGGCCGCCGGCACGACACGGGCC
>Ga0265306_10001486_pt1 | contig 11396 bp, 8 predicted proteins | sample Helome_3_FD_192493 | JGI IMG/M metagenome (GOLD analysis project Ga0265306, IMG submission 192493) | Marine sediment microbial communities from subtidal zone of North Sea - Hel_20160420 (Illumina Assembly) | ecosystem: Environmental > Aquatic > Marine > Subtidal zone > Sediment ...
TAATGGCGTGTGTCGATCTTTCCGATAGATATTGACAGCTCTTCGCGATCTTCGATTTTGTCAACGGCACCATCCCGTATCCAGACCACCTGATCGGAAACATTGAGCATTTTAAAATCATGGGTTGCCGATATCACGGTTACATTACGTTCCTGGCTCAACCGTTTCAATAAAGAGATAATCTCTTCACCGGTCGTCAGGTCAAGGTTTCCTGTGGGTTCGTCGGCCAGGATAATAGCGGGGTCATTGGCCAGGGCTCTGGCGATCGCCACGCGCTGTTGCTGGCCGCCGGAAAGCTCAAACGGTTTATGGCTAAACCGATCACCCAACCCCACGAGTTCTAGAAGTTGCAGACCCTTTTCGACAGCCAAATCGTTGTTCATCCCAGCAAAAACCATCGGCAGCGTAATATTTTCCAGGGCGGTCATTACCTGAATAATGTTAAAGGTTTGAAAAATATAACCGATCTTGCGACAACGCAGCCAGGCCAGTTCATAAGCATCCAGTTGCGCAATATCCACCTCATCGATAAACACTTTGCCGGAAGAGGGCTTATCCAGACCACCGATCATATTAAAAAGGGTGCTTTTGCCGGATCCGGAAGGCCCCATAATGGAAATATAATTGCCCCGGGCGATCGCAAGGTTTACCCCCTTTAACGCCTCAACCTCAACCTTTCCGAGCTGAAAAGTCTTATAGACATTTGTAACACGAACAATATTGGTGGATTCTGCCATGATGAATTTCCTCTTCGCTTCGCTCCTTTTATTGCTCCACCCGCATGGCTTCAACGGGCTGCATTCTGGCCGCCACAATCGCCGGATAAAGCACCCCGATTAAACTCAGGACACATCCCACCGCGATAGCAATAGCCACTGAGCCGATCACAGCAGTCCACGACACCGCGGTCAGTGATATCAGGCCAAAACGCAAAAATGCACCGATCAGGGCAAACAAAGCGCCCGCGAGCGCGCCGGCCCCGGCACCCGCCAGCCCCTGCATGCCGGCTTCGAGAATAAAGAGCCGCAGAATGAACCGATCCAGTGCACCCAGGCATTTCATGGTTCCGATTTCCCGAAAGCGCTCGGTTACCGCCATGAGCTGGGCATTTACGATGCCCACCACACAGACCATCAGCGACAGGATGATAATCCAGCGCTGTTTAGGGCTGGCACCTACATTGGTGTCTTCAAGTCCGATATCATATCCAGCGCGAATAACGGCCTGGCGCAAATGGCGCTCCTGGGTTGCCAGCAGTCCATTGGCCACATCATTGTTGACCCGCACAAAACTTAAAAAGGAAACGGCCAGCACCAGGCTCATGGTGGTGATTAAGGATCTGAAAAAACGAACTTTTATGCTTTTGAGGGAAATTTCAACCGATTTGGCGAATGGAAGGACAATCAGGCGGTCAATGCTTTCAGGTGCTTTTTTACCAGCCAGTGGGATTTGTTGATCAGCCATTTTTGCGACCTTTTTATCCGGCAAGACAGCTATAGATGATCGATGGAAATTGATTCAAATCGGTGCAGCGGCGATGAACACATTTAACCCCTTGCCGGGTATTTGGCAATGATTAAATTCTTAAGTTATTTCCTGAATTTTGCACGAGTCCTCCAGAGGCGGACAAGTCGGAGGCTTTCATATTTTCATTAATTTTCATGCAAGATTAAGGTATTTACAAAAGCTGCGCCATTATCAGGGGCAGCCGCGACAACACGCGACAAGGCCAAACAGTAACTTGCTTTATAGTGGTTGTCAAAAAAACGTTCCGTTAATCCAACGTTTTTTTATACAACCACTTATACCCCAATTCCGTAATTTGGAACATTATTATGAAAAGCGGTATATAAAGTGCCTAAATACAATATATAATAAGCCGTAGCTGTATCATTTAAGCAAGTATTAGTAAATAGGAATGGTTCCTAACAGTAAAAGGGGTTTTGAATAAAATCAGCGCCTGGATTCTCGATACGCCTGTAATTTTTGAGAATTATGCGGTGCATTCTATCAAAAAATTTCAGATTGGATCGACTCACTTCTTGCGAATCAAATATATCCCATCCCGCACGCTCAACATCACCTTCTCGACGCCATCAGCGTCTTTTACCTTTTTATTGAAAGCGGCGATGGCCTTCGCATTTTCATTGGTGATGGGATGTTTAAATATTTTATTTCGCCAGAACACGTTATCAACAAAAATCATCCCCCCCGGGTAAAGCACACGCAGCGCTTCATCTAAATAGCTACCGTAGGAAGGCTTGTCTGCATCGATAAAAACAAAATCAATACTGTTATCCGAAATTCCTTTCAGGGTTTCAATAGCCGGCTTCAATTCCAAACGAATTTTACGGCCATGGGGGCTTTTTGCAAAGTAGCGCAAAGCGATCTCGGCATATGTTTGATTGGACTCGCAGGTAACCAGCAATCCGTCGGCAGGCAACGCTTCAGCTATCATTAAGGCCGAGAAACCGGTAAATGTTCCGATTTCAACCGCATTTCGGGTACCCGAAACTTTGACCAGAAACTGCATCAAGCGGCCTTCTACTTTTCCAATACTCCAGCGCGAGCGTCCGGTCTTCTTCTCGGTTTCTTCAACAAGTTTTTGCAGGACTGGCGATAAGCCGTCGGTGTGGGTATCAACATATTGTTCAATGATCTTGTGCATTTTATTTTCCATTTTTAGCACCCGCCAACATATCGCTTGAAAAGCCCGATGAACTAACCCGCTGCAAGCAACGGGGTATCCGGAATATTTATCGTCGCCCCAAGTGGCGTGGAATTAAACCCTTGTCCGCCTCCGGCGGATTAAATTTGACTGACTGTAGGTAACCCAACAGCGCGTGTCAAGTCAGAAAATGGTTGATTTAATTTCCAGGCTTGACTGCCAGACGAATTGTTGTAAGTTATTTTAGGTCGACACCCTCGGGTTAACATGACCCCTGCATATTCGGGTTAATCCTGGACAAGGTTTTCCATGGCAATAACCAACCAACCAAAAAAAAACCGGCACCGCCAGCCGGTAACTTCTGCTCCGGCAACGGCAACGTATGACACCGGCTTGCCCCTGCCACCGGATCACGTTCAGATTCAAACCATCACCGGATGCAACGCCAGCTGTATCTTTTGCCCGCACGGAAAAACCCGGCGACACATCCCTTCGGGCCGCCGAATGAGCTGGGATCTCTACCGCTCGGTGGTCAGCCAGTGCCTTGATATGGGTATACGCCGCTACTCGATATACCTGATGAATGAGCCGATGCTGGATCGTGAACTGCCCGAGCGTATTGCCTGCATCAGCGCCAAAATAAAAAGGCCGCAATATGCCAAGGTCACCAGCCATGGCGGGCTGTTAACCGAATCCATGGCCAAAGGATTACTCGATTCAGGTCTGGATAAGCTTAAAATTTCAATTCAAAGTCTTAATTCACAAACTTACCGGGACATCATGCGCCTGCCGCTGGATAAAACCCTGCGAAATATTGACCGCTTTATGGAATTAAAGGGGCAGGGCGGCTATAAAAAACCCCGTCTGGAAATCGTCATGGTGGATTCGATTCAAACCCACGATGAGATTCCCGATATGCGGCGTTACTGGCAGTATCGCGGGATTAAATTGTACGTCGAGCCTGTCGAAAACCGCGCCGATCAGAAAAGTATCCGCAACACCGCCATTAGCAGCGATCGTCTGCAATCCTTTTCCTGGTGCCGACGATTAATGGAACAAGTTTATGTACTTTATGACGGACAAATGGTGCAATGCTGCGCAGACTGGGAGCAGCGCAGCCTAATGGGCGATCTGACCCAAGATCGCCTTGCAGACATTTGGTACGGAGAGCGCTATACAGATTGCAGGCGCCGTTTTGCAGCAGGAAACATGCAGGGAATGATTTGCGCTTGCTGCCGCAAGCAGCTTAAGAAAAAGTGAGCGCGGCGGCTGTTTATGTTTTCGCGTCAATCCATTTTTCCAGGTAAAGCACTGTTTGTTCAGCGCCATTCAGATTAACCGGCACGGTTCCGGAAGGCCGGGGTTCACCCAGCATTTTGTGAATATAACCGCTCAGAAGCACGGGTTCAATATCTTTGTCACGAAGTATTTGCATGGGTATAAATTGGTTTATTTTGGCAGCCCGCAGCGGTTGTTCCTGTTGCTTTGAATACGGATAAATCAGAGCGGGAATCCGCGCCGCCATGAGGTTCATGCAGGTGTTATACCCGGCCAGGCTAACGGAAAGATCGGCGGCGGATAAATAGTCCAGAAACCGCTTGGTATAGTAGCGAATGCGAATTCCGTTGACCGCTTTGGCCGTCAGCTTTTTAAATTCTTCAGGTTCGCGAAACGGACCGACAAACATTTCTATTCTGATCGGATCTGTTTGGGCTATTAAAGGGTAGGCCTCCAAAATGCAGTTTAAAAGGGCATACCCGGATCGCCCGCCCCGGCACTCACAACAATAAGTTTTTCATCCGTACCGATACCCAGCTCTCGCCGCATTTGCCGGCCGGCTGCCGGATTGGCTTTTGGAGAGACAAAGCCGGTATAAACCGTTGGAATGCGGATATCATCCATTCGGCTGAACGTCTCATCGAGGGTCAGCAGCCGATCATCCGAATGAACCAGCAACAAATCAAAATAGGTATGCAGTATGTTTAAAACGCGCTCTTCATAAACATGCTGCTTTTTTTTCTCAACCAGAATATCCCGCAGGCTGCACACCACCTTCATATCACCGAATCGGCCCTGGCGAATTTCGTCAAGCAGGGGCTGAAGCTCAAAGCCGAAGGCGGTGCGTCCGAAGGGATAGAGTTCGATCATAAAAACATCGGGCCGCTGCCGTTCGAATAAAGAAATTAAAATTTCTTTGCGTTGGTGCTGAATAAATTCAACGGACCGATCAGCATCTTCCGCCATCAAAGCGGTAAACTGTTCGTCCATGTAAAGCCCTGGCAGGCGAACAAGGGTGACATGCCCGGGTAGTTCGACATCAACTTCGCGGCCTCCCGCAATCAGAATGACGTGATGATCTGAAAACGCCCGTGCAAGTTCAACGCTACGAAACAGATGCCCCATGCCCCAGACATATTGGCAGTAAAAAACAATCTTCATTTAGCACCCTTCAGTATATTAGACAGCGCACCGCCAGTTTGTGCCCCTTAATTATCATGCCGGTCAAATTGAATCGAAACTTGAAGCTATCTAAAAAATAGTAGATCACACCCCCCGCTCGAAAGCGGGATTTCACATCTGATCTTAATACATTAAGGTGTTCAACAAAGCGCGACGTAAATCGATTCAAAAGCGGAGCATACACGTTAGTATTCGAGTATTTTGAATCGATTTATTGAATTCTTTAATGTTCCATAGTGACAGATATGAAATCCCGTTTTTACGGGACAACAAAGCCCTTGGGCGCCTGTCCGCCGCAGGCGGGTTAGATGCATTTTTTAAATAGCTTCTATTTTGATTGATTGATCATCTTCTCTGCCTTTTCGATATTGGCGTGCACGTCCCGGTTTGCCGGATCCAACGCGATAACTTTTCGCCATTCAATTAAGGCAGCATCCAGCTTGCCCTGCATCGCATAGATCACACCCAGATTATTGCGTGCTTCGGTATCTTCAGGATCGATCTCAACTACCTTTTTATATTCCTGTTTTGCTTCTTCCAGCAGGTTTTGCACTTTATAAATATTGCCGAGATTAAAATGCGCGTTTTTGAATTGAGGATTCATTGCAATCGTTTTTTTATAGGCCGAAACTGCTTCTGTTACAAAGCCCTGCTTACCTAAAGTAACGCCCAGGTTATAATAGGCTTTAAAGTCTTTGGGATTTAATTCGATTGTTTTCTTTACTTCGCGCAGCGACTCTTCTATGAGACCTTTTTCCTGGTAGACCCGGGCTAAATTGCCATGCGCTCTCACACTGTTGGGCTCAACTGCAAGCGTTTTCGTCCATAAGCTGTAGCTATCTTGCCAGTCCTTATTTCGGTTTATCGAAATCATTGAATAAAAAACGACGATGCCCAAAATAATGGCGGCCTTTACGACGCCCGATCGGTTAAAAGATAATCGATTCAAGCCATATTCTATCAAAATCGCAATGACCAAACAGAAGCCGAATAACGGTATATACAAATAGCGCTCGGCAAACGGGTTATAGATTTGGATTAAATTATAAACGGGAAACAGCGTAATAAAATACCACCAGATCCCGAAAGATGTGGCCCTCGAGCATCTAAACGCAAAAAAACTAAAAATGACCAGGCCCAGCACAATGATTAAAGATAATACAGGCCAAACATCCAAAAAGCGGGTTGGGTAGGAAAACACATAATCGGCATTCAAATTGAACGGAAACAAACTGAGTTTAATATAATCAAAAATGACGCCGGGCAAATAAATGATCCGATCGATTAAGCGGCCCCAAATCTGTGTTTCAACTTCCTCCGGATTGTAGATGGCAAAAAACCGCAACCATAAATAAAAAATGCTTATCCCCAGGTACCCCATATAATAATATTTGCGGTTTTCAACGACTTCCAGCACCCGATTTACAGAAATTTCCCTTGAAACAGGTTCTCGCAGGGTTAAATCATAAAGAACCACCATCGCCGGCAAGGTAATGGCCATCTCTTTCGATAAGAGCCCCAGCAAGAAAAAAAGCAGGGACAAAATAAAGAGAACTAAATTTCGCTTTGGCGCTATTGTCTTCAGTTTCATGTATAACAGCAAGGCCAGAAAAAAGAAGAAGGCGGCGATAAGATCTTCATTATAAGAAATACCGTTAACAGCTTCGGTATTGACCGGATGGCAGGCAAATAAAAGACCGGCAATAGCAGAAGATCTTTTACCGTCTAAAATAACATGGGCAATCTGATAGACGAGGATGACATTAAAAATATGCAGGGCGAAACTGATAAGATGGTAGCCAAACGGGTTTAAGTCAAAAATGGCGTAGAGCAGATAGTAGGACAGCGTTGCCACTGGCCGATAACTTGCTTCCCCGCCGGATATCTTAAAATAGGATGGGTTATAAAACGAAGAAAGATAGTTGCCGAATCGCTTGATATGGACATTCTCCACAATGGTGCCAAAATCATCGTAGACGAAACCGTTCGACAGAGAATTAAAATAGATTAAGGCGCTGACGCAGACGAGTAGCGAAATGGGTAACAAATGCGTTGTTTTCGTCTTTTCGATAATTTTATTTCTCATGGCATAAAAATATTTAGAATGCAGTGAATGCTTTTATGCTGATGGCGTCCTCCGGGTCCAACGCTTAAGCCATTTGGCCGTATTGGCGGCTCCATCTAAATTGACATGATATGACGCAGGCGATTTCTGCGCCACACTGCGCTCTATGATCCGCCCCAGGCGTTCCGGTGATAAATCCCGATTGCTTAGCACTTTTAGCGCGTCAATTCCGGCCAATCTGGCAGCCCGCATTGTTTGTTCTTGATTCTGAGAAAACGGCCATACCAGAGCCGGAACTCGGGTCGCCAGAATATTCATGCTGGTATTATAACCGGCCATACTGATAGAAAGATCGGCCGCCGCCAGATAAGATATAAAATCCGTACTAAATTTTCCAACAAAAACCCTTTGGCTTGCCTGGCGCTGCAAGGATTCAAAATCATTTTTAGTAATATAGGGGCCGGTATAGACACGAAGATAATTAGCGCTGCCGACTGATAAACGGTGAAATGCTTTGACGACAGATTCGAGCAGAAAGTTACCGACACTGCCACCGCCGGCACTGGCCACGATCAAGCTTTGCGTCTCATCCAGACCCAACTGAGTACGCATTCTTATGCAGGCACCCGCTGCGGGCTGCTGTGCGATAAACCCGGTGTAGATAATCGGAATCTGGATGTCATCGAAGCGAAAAAAGGTTTCCTCCAATCTAATCAGTTCCGGATCTGAATGCACCAGAACGGCATCAAAAAATTGATTCAGGGTTTTTAGCGCCCGGCTTTCATGTTTTTGCTGATCCTCCTTTTCCACCAGGATATCGCGCACGCTGCAGATCACCGTGCAGGGTGAAAGCCTTTTCTCACCAATGGCTTCAAGGACCGGATCAAGCTCAAAGCGAAATGCTTTACGCCCAAAGGGATACAGCTCAACCAGAAAAATATCCGGCTTTTCTTTTTCGAAAAGTGCCAAAAGATCCTGCTGGCGCTTTTTCTTAATTTGATCGACGGATAACTTTTGATCCGGGCTTAAAAGTCCCTCAAATCCGGTGTCCATCTGCAGCTCCGGCAGACGAAATGCCCTGACGTGATTCGGATGATTCATCTTGATGCGCGGACCACCGGTGATGAGTACGACCTCATGGTCGTTCAGGGCCTTACACATTTCAAGAGCCCTGAACAGATGCCCGACCCCCAGGACATGCTGGCAGTAAAAAAAAATTTTCATTGGTAATACTTTCTTAAGCACCCAAAATGATGCGCAATTCAGATCAGCAGGTATTCAATCTTCCTTAACGGCACAAACTTTGCTATAAAAAATGAAGTCAGGTTTTAACTTACGACGCAATCCGGTAAAAGAAAATAAATAATTGAAAGAAAATCAAATTAAAATAGAAAAAATCAAACTAAAGGAAATCGACCATTTCGCACGGCATGCCCTGAGCCAGCCGCCATATCAGACGGCTGTTCCCATTTCCCGACGACGCGCTGTGTCGCAGTTCTATAATCCATACGGCCGCCCGGATGACGTTGTTTTACTGGCGGCCCTGCACGGTGATAAATGCGTCGGCTACCAGGGTTTGCTGCCGGGATTGTTTTCCCACAATGATGAATTGAAAAGAATCCACTGGTCAACCGCATTTTTTGTGTCTCCCGATTATCGCGGGGCGGGCGTTGCCGGCCAACTATTAAAAGAAATCAAGAAGTTAAACATCGACTTTGCGGTCACCCGGATGACCGAAGGTGCCCGTCAGGCTTATCTTAAAGCCGGGTTTAAAGAACTGGGCCATCTCACCTACTATCAGTTAAGGATGGAAAAAGTTTACAAACTGGACACCATCTTACAGGAAGCGGCAGCATCATTGGCATGGGGGCCGGATCCTGCTGAAATATCAAAATTAAATTCCGGCGCCCGTCGGGGCGAGGGTGCGCTTTATCAGCGATCAAAGAAAATTTTTTACAACCGGATGCTGGCCGATTTAAAACCAAAACAAAGCGCATTTGAGCATGAGGCGGTCGCGCAAATTGACGCGCAGGCGCAGCAGATTATCCGGAGACACTTGCATAGCCCTCGATTTTTCCGCGGAATCGAGGCCATTAACTGGATGCTGAAATACCGCTGGATTGTATCGGCCAAACATGAAAAGGCAGAGGCAGAGCCCTATTATTTTTCACGGGTCAGCGAGCTGTTCGACTATGTGGCTTTGGAGATTTATGCGCCTGACAAAAAGGTTTTCAAAGGGTTCCTGATTCTGTCGGTAGTGGTCAAAAAAGGCAGGACCTGGGTAAAAATTTTGGATTTTGCTTTCAAAGACCTCACTGATGGTGATCTGACCGCATATTTCGCATTGATTTACGCCAAAAAGTTCAGCGCCGACCGGCTTGAATTTCCGGCCAGCCTGTTGGGCTATTTTGAGCAAAATCCTTTCCTGCAGCCCTTGATAAAGAGGCAACAGCGCCTGTACCTGTTTTACCCCAAAACCCATGGAAGTGCGCTGGAACCCTACGCGGTAAAAATTGAGCTGGATTATTGCGACGCGGACACAACCTTCACCTGAAGCTGTCTTTAAAATGCATCTAACCCGCCTGCGGCGGACAGGCGCTCAAGGGCTGTGTTAAAAACCGAAGGATTTAATTTAGTTTGGTCAGAATTTGTTTTTGAACCTTTTTGACCGCTGCGACGCGCCGCTCGATGAGTTTTTGCGGCACTTTCCCCGCCATCCGGCTGGCTGCGGTGTTGGGCCGGTCATCATAGGCATAGATATCAACGAAAGGGAATCCGTATTCTTTGATAAAATCAACTGATTCTTTGAAATCTTCTTCGGTTTCTCCCGGGAAACCCACCATAATATGGGTGGAAATCTGCAAGCCGGGCACTTTTTCTTTTATAATATTCAAATACTTTTTAACGTCTTCAATGGTGTAGGGTCTTTTCATCAGGCGCAGCATGCGGTTCGAAGCCGATTGCACCGGAACCACGATGTAGTCTATCTTTTCATAATTTTGTCTGAAAATTTTCAACATTTCTTCAAAATATTTTACAACCCACTGCGCATTGAACTCTTTGATAATGATTTTATAAGACCCCTCGACAGCAAACAGCGCCTGGAGCAGCTCGACAACAGAGATTCCGATGTCCACGCCATAGCATCCGACATCTCCGGCAATGAGCACAAAGTGTTGAAACCCCTGGTCCAGACCGCTTTTAAATTCATTGACAATGGTTTCCAGCGGTTTGCTTTCCAGCTGCCCGACGGCAAATTTCACCGCACAATAGCTGCAGTTGCCCAGACACCCCGTTGCGATGCGCAGCGTAAACAAATCCTTTTTTTCATAGGCCAGATCGAGACGCTTATTTAAACGCTCGCCTTTGGCCTGGCGTTCCGGTTTATCCGGGAATAAGGGAAAACTTCCGATTCGATTGGGATCCGGGATATCTTTAAAGCGGATTTTGGCGGCAATCAGATCATCCAGGGCGTCGATTTCTCTGGGCGAAATAAAAGCTACTTCATCGAATTCTTTTTTGACATCCGGATTGATTTTGCCCAGGCAACCGGCGACCACGATTTTGGCGTCCTGACGCTTTTGTTCCTGATACCAGGTAACCGCTGTTTTCGACAGATCCTCCCTTGATTTAAGTGCCGCACAGGTGCTCACAATGATCAGATCAGCTTGCTTAACATCCTGAGTATATTCAAGATTATTGGTTTCAAGATAATCTGCTATTTTTTGAGAATCCACCGCTCGGCGCGGACACCCGGCTGAAGCCAGGTAATATGTTTTCATCAGATGCCTCTCGGAGTTGGAATTGACGTTGCGATAATCGGGTACAATTACAGGATCTTTGAATGCATTTCAAGCACTTTTACCACCTAACTTGGGCGTTTCAAATTTTTAAAAGGGTTTTTCGTCCTATGTTCAATGAATTCTATCGTTCGCTCAATTTAGGAATCTGAGGAGTCGGGGAGTTTTTTTAAATCGGTCGCTACATGAATCATAAGCGACTGCATCGTGCAAACTCATGCATAAAGGAGCGTAACGAAAGAACAGAAATCATATATAAAATAATGGATTAAATGCAAAATCAGCATTGTGCCAATCAGCCGCTTTGAGATTACAGGCTGTTCTTTCGCAACGCTCCCTAATGCATTCAGATCCGCCTGCGGCGGACCCGATTTCGCTGCTGATAATTCATTCCGCTATTGAC
>Ga0265306_10001487_pt1 | contig 11394 bp, 10 predicted proteins | sample Helome_3_FD_192493 | JGI IMG/M metagenome (GOLD analysis project Ga0265306, IMG submission 192493) | Marine sediment microbial communities from subtidal zone of North Sea - Hel_20160420 (Illumina Assembly) | ecosystem: Environmental > Aquatic > Marine > Subtidal zone > Sediment ...
CCTCGGTTGCAGCCGCTTTGGCCTCACCAACCGCCACCTGGCGATCCTGCTTGTCGGTAATACGATAGGCATCGGCCAGGGCACTCTCGGCCTGCCCGGCCACGGCGGCCGCCAGATCATCGTCTGTTTCTGGTGCGGACCAGTCCCAGGCCGGCTTGCCTACCTCGGCCGCCAGTTCGTTAATCGAATCGATCGCCACCTGCATTTGCTCGTGGCCAAACATGACCGCGCCGAGCATGACTTCTTCGGACAGGCCCGAGGCTTCCGATTCGACCATGAGAACCGCGTCGCGGGTACCGGCGACAACCAGTTCGAGATCGGACTCTGCAACAGCGGCCAGGCCCGGATTCAGGAGGTATTCGCCATTCTTGTAACCGACCTTGGTTGCCGCAATAGGCCCGGCAAATGGCATGCCGGAAATCGCCAGCGCGGCCGACGCACCGATCAGGGCAGGAATATCAGGGTCGACGTCCGGGTTCAGGGACATGACGGTCGCGATGATCTGTACTTCGTTGGTAAAGCCCTTGGGAAACAAGGGGCGTACCGGTCGATCGATCAGGCGGCAGGTCAAAACTTCCTTCTCACTCGGCCTGCCTTCACGTTTGAAAAAGCCACCCGGGATCTTGCCGGCGGCGTAGGTCTTCTCCTGGTAGTTCACCGTGAGCGGGAAGAAATCCCTGCCCGGGTCGGCGACCTTCCTGCCGACGGCTGTCACCAGAACGGTCGTCTCCGCCATATCGACGATGACCGCACCGTCAGCCTGTCGGGCGATTGCACCCGTCTCAATAGTTACCTTGTGTTCGCCATACTGGAACGTCTTTGTTGTCGATTTCACGATGATTACTCAATAAGAAAAAATGTAGGCAACGATAATCGGCGGCGCACCCTCAAGGGGAACGACACGTCGATTAGTTACGGTGCCAGTTTCGCTCGCTGAATCAGCGGCGCAGACCGAGCCGGGAAATCAGCTCGCGGTAGCGGTCCTGGTCCTTGGACTTGAGGTAGTCAAGCAGCTTGCGGCGCTTGTTTACCATTTTGAGAAGGCCCTGACGGCTGTGGTGATCTTTCTTGTGTTCGCCGAAGTGCTCGGTAAGCTCGGCAATTCTCTTCGACAGCAGTGCTACCTGAACCTCGGGGGAGCCGGTGTCGCCCTCGCTTCTTGCGAAATCCGCGACAATGCCCTGCTTTGCTTCACTGGAAAGTGACATCTTTCAAATACTCCAATCTACTCTGTGCTTTTGCCCTTTTTTAGAGCGCGGTATTCTAGCGCCTGTGCGGGCCCATTGACACCCCAAAATCAAATATCGACGGGGTTTTTTGCCTGTTTCTGAAATACCCTTCGTGGTGCCAGACGACCATTTCCGGCGAGCTCGCCCACACCCAGAAACTGTCGTCCCGCAGCGTAGACACGAGCAAGCCCAGCCTCGTTATCCGTGCTGACGTCGACCACCTGTCCGCCGCAAAATCGTACGCCGGCATCTTCCGCAATACTGACGGCCGGAAACGCCTGCAACGCCGTGTCCGCCGGCAACAAGCACCCTCTCAGGGCGTCCTGATTGTCCGCTGCCAGTTTCTCGACCGCCGACATATCGAGCATGTCCTCGCCGCCAAACTGCCCGACGGACTCCCGGTGCAAGCGGGCCGTATGCGCAACAGTACCGCCTCGACGGGCAATATCCTCGACCAGCGTTCTGACATAGGTGCCTTTGGAGCAAGCTACGCGGAACACGAGCCTTGAACCCGCCAACTCAAGCAGCTCGATCTCGCGGACGTTGATCGGGCGCGCCTCCCGCTCCACGGTCTCACCCTTCCTGGCGAGTTCATAAAGTCGCTTGCCGTCTTTCTTCAGCGCCGAGTACATCGGCGGCACCTGCATAGAGGCGCCGATAAATCCCTGCAGGATCACGTCCCAGTCATCGGCAGACATCTCGGGAATTGCGGCGGTATCAGTCACCTCGCCTTCCCCGTCACCGGTGTCGGTTGCTGTGCCGAGTCTTGCGGTCACCCGGTATGTCTTATCCGCGTCCAGCAGGTAGGCACATACCTTGGTCGCCTCACCAAAGCACAAAGGCAGCATGCCGGTCGCTGACGGGTCCAGGCTGCCGGTGTGCCCTGCCTTTTTCGCGTTCAACAGTCGCTTGACGATCTGCAGCGCGCGATTGGACGTCATACCGGAGGGCTTGTTCAATAGCAGCAGTCCGTCCACCGCTTCCCTGCGGCGCCTTGCCACCTGTACGTTCGCTGTCACCGTGACGCATCGGAGTTGAGCGCACCTTCGATCAAATCGGCGATTCGCTGTCCTTCAGCCGCGCTGTCATCATGCTCGAAGCGCAGTTCAGGAACGTGCCGTACCTTGATCGCCTGTCCTAATTTGGCACGCAAGAACCCCTTGGCCTTTTCCAGGCCCTGTTTGGCCGGCGCCGGATCGGCGTTCGGGTCCAGTAGGCTGAAATACACCTCTGCCACGCTCAGGTCGCGAGACAAATCAACGGCCGAAAGTGAGACGCCTTCCAGCCGGGGGTCCTTGGTCTCAAAACGCAACAGCTCATTGAGTGTGCGCAAGACCTGGTTGCCGAGACGTTGATTTCGGGAAAACTCGCGAGGCATAACGATTCACCAACGACATTCAGTCGAGTGTGCGCGCAACCTCGATACGCTCGAAACATTCGATCTGGTCGCCAACCTTGACGTCATTGTAATTCCGGACGCCGATACCGCATTCTGTTCCCGAGCGAACTTCGTTGACGTCGTCCTTGAAACGACGCAACGATTCGAGTTCGCCTTCATAGATGACGACGCTGTCGCGCAATACACGAATCGGATTCGAACGTTTCACGTAGCCCTCGCTGACGATGCAACCGGCAATGTCACCGAACTTCGGTGACCGGAATACATCCTTGACCTCGGCGAGGCCGACGATCTGCTCACGAATCTCCGGCGCCAGCAGGCCACTGATGGCGGCTTTCACGTCGTCAATGGCTTCATAAATGATGCTGTAGTAACGAACATCGACGCCCGATTCCTTGATCGCCGTGCGCGCCGCCGCATCGGCACGAACATTGAACCCGATAATGACCGCATCTGACGCAGCAGCCAGGTTCGCATCGGTTTCGGTAATACCGCCAACGCCCGAGCTAAGCACGTTGACCTTGACCTCATCGTTCGACAATTTGACCAACGCATCGCGAAGCGCTTCGGCACTGCCATGCACGTCCGACTTGATGATCAGCGACACGGTCGAGGTGTCACCTTCCTGCATCTTGCTGAACATGTCATCAAGCTTGGAAGCCTGCTGCTGTGCCAGCTTGGCGTCGCGAGATTTACTCTGTCGGAATTCGGCAACTTCGCGCGCTTTTCGTTCGCTCTTGACGACGAGGAAATCATCGCCGGCACTCGGTGTTTTCGACAGGCCCAGAACCACGGCCGGTGACGAAGGACCGGCTTCCTTGATGGAAGCCCCCGTCTCATCGAACATATTTCGAACTCGGCCATATTCTTCGCCGGCAATAATCATATCGCCTTGCTTCAGCGTACCCATCTGCACGAGCAGTGTCGCAACGGCGCCTCGGCCTTTCTCCAGGCTCGACTCAATGACGAGACCCTGTGCCGGACCCTCCGCAACTGCCGTCAGGTCCATGACCTCGGCCTGCAGCAAGATGGAATCGAGCAACGCATCAACACCGTCACCGGTCTTGGCCGAGACGTTGACGAATATCTGTTCGCCACCCCAATCTTCCGGAATGACCTCGTGCTGTGACAATTCGTTCTTTACACGTTCCGGATCGGCGTTTTCACGGTCGATCTTGTTGATCGCCACAACCAGCGGTACGCCTGCCGCCTTGGAGTGCTGTATTGCCTCGATAGTCTGCGGCATGACGCCGTCATCGGCGGCCACGACAAGCACGACGATGTCCGTCGCCTGCGCGCCACGCGCACGCATTGCCGTAAATGCCGCGTGTCCCGGCGTATCCAGGAAAGAAACCTTGCCTTTGTCCGTCGTCACAGAATAAGCGCCGATGTGCTGCGTGATGCCACCGGCTTCGTGATCCGCGACCTTCGTGCGACGAATGTAATCCAGCAGCGACGTCTTACCGTGATCGACGTGACCCATAATCGTCACGACCGGCGGCCGCGGAACCGCCTCACCGGTCAGTTCCGTCTCACCAGCCAGCAATTGCTCATCAACATCCGCCGACTCGATCGGCTTCGCGATGTGGCCCAGTTCTTCAACGACCAACGTCGCGGTGTCCTGATCGATGACCTGGTTGATCGTCACCATCGCACCCATGTTGAACAGCACCTTGACAACTTCGTTGCCCTTGATCGCCATGCGTTGCGCGAGTTCAGCAACCGAAATGCCCTCCGGTATTTCGACCTCATGAATCACCGGTGCCGTGGGCCGCTCGAAGCCGTGCTTCGAATCACCGCCCACGGAAATGGGACGACGGCGCGTCGGGGTCTTGCGTTTACGGCGGCCACTCTTGTCACCCGCAACATGAAGCTCTTTTCGGCCGTAGCGCGTCTCGGCGCGTTTCGGTTTGGCCTTCGCTTTGTCCTTGCTTCGACGAGCCCGGGCATCGGCCTCGGCCTTCTCAAGACGAGCCTTCTCTGCGGCGGCATCGGCAGCTGCTTTCTCCGCCGTACGACGTGCTTCTTCTTCAGCGCTTTCCTTCGCCTGTTTTTCCTTTTCGCGCTCCTCTGCCTCGCGCTTGACGGCCTCTTCCCGTTCGGTTTTCAGTCGCTCCTGTTCGCGAGCAGCCGCCTCGACACGTTCCTCTTCCTCGCGCCGAACTCGATCCAGCTCTTCCTGCTCTTCCTGGGCCTGCTTCTCGAGTACGTCACGCTTTATATAGGTGCGCTTGCGACGAACCTCGACGTTGACGGTTCGCGACCGGCCCTGGCTACCCGACAGACGCAGCTCGGATTGCGACTTACGCTTCAGCGTAATGCGTCGCGGTGCCGCCGCCGTCGCGGGCGTGTCATCTTGCCCGTGGGCGCGACGTAAGTGAGACAGCAATTCGAGCTTCGCATCCTCACTGATGGTGTCGTCAGATCCACTGACCTTGATACCCGCCTCGTCAAGCTGCGAAAGCAACTTGTCGACCGGTACTTTGAGCACCTCAGCAAATTGTGTAACTGTCACGTCAGCCATACATCAACTCCGTACGTATCTCAGGCTCTTACGCCTGTTGTTCTTCCTCGAACCAATGAGCGCGCGCTTTCATGATCAACGCCGCGGCGTCTTCCTCATCCATTTCATTAATTTCGAGCAGGTCGTCGGTCGCCAATTCAGCAAGATCCTCGCGTGTCACGACGCCTTTGCTTGCCAGCCGAAACGCAAGCCCTTTCTCCATGCCTTCGAGACTCAGCAGATCCTCGGCCGGTTCTACCTCGTCAATCTTTTCTTCCTGCACAATGGCTTGCGTCAGCAAAACGTCACGCGCGCGACTGCGAAGCTCATCGACAATGTCCTCATCGAACTCTTCAATCGCAACCAGCTCGGACGCCGGTACATAAGCCACTTCCTCGATCGTGGAAAAACCTTCCTGCACGAGAATCAGGGACACTTCCTCGTCGACGTCGAGCTGCTTTGAGAACAGCTCGATAAGCTCGCGCATTTCGGCTTCGCTTTTCTCTTCCGCGTCGGACGCCGTCATGACGTTGAGTTCCCAACCCGTCAGCTCGCTGGCCAGCCGAATATTCTGACCGCCACGGCCAATCGCCTGTGACAACTTGTCCTCTTCGACGGCGATATCCATGCTGTGCTTGTCTTCATCCACGACGATGGAGACAACTTCGGCGGGCGACATCGAGTTCACAACGAATTGAGCCGCGTTGTCGTCCCACAGGATGATGTCCACACGCTCACCGGCGAGTTCGTTCGACACCGCCTGCACTCTCGAGCCACGCATACCGACACACGCACCGACAGCGTCGATACGGTTGTCATTGCTTCTGACCGCTATTTTTGCCCGAAGGCCCGGATCGCGAGCGGCACCCAGGATATCGATCAGGCCCTGGCCAACTTCGGGCACCTCGATCTTGAACAGCTCGACGAGAAACTGCGGCGACGTCCGGGTCATGAACAGTTGCGGACCACGCGGCTCGGAACGAACCTCGGTCAGCAGCGCCTTGATGCGGTCTTGTGGACGCACCGGTTCCCTGGGAACCATCTGCTCCCTCGCCACGAATCCTTCGGCATTGCCGCCAAGATCGATGTAGACACCGTTGCGGTCCACGCGCTTGACGAGACCCGACAGCATCTCGCCCTCGCGATCCTGGTACTCCTCGACGACCTGCTCACGTTCGGCCTCGCGCACCTTCTGAACGATGACCTGCTTCGCGGTTTGTGCCGCAATTCGTCCAAACTCGACGGATTCCATCGGCACCTCGACGTAGCCGCCGGGTTCCGCGCTTTCGTCGACATCAACAGCATCGATCATGCGCAATTCCCGATCCGGTACTTCCAGTTCCGTTGAGTCATCGTCAAAGACCAGCCAGCGACGAAACGTGTCGTACTCGCCGGTTTCACGATCGATCGCGACTCGAACATCGATGTCGTCGCCGTGTTTCCTGCGGGTTGCAGACGCCAGCGCGGCTTCGATTGCCTCGAATATGATGTCCTTCTCGACGCCCTTTTCGTTCGAAACGGCGTCAACAACCATCAAAATCTCTTTGCTCATTACCTCAAACTCCAAATAACCCGGACGAACTACACGCCGTCGGGCACCAGCCGGGCCGTATCGATCGTCGCCAGCGCCAGGCTGTGTGACTCACCATCCACCTCGACCACAATGTTCTTCTCATCTATCGACAACAATTTGCCGCGGAATCGTCGCCGTCCTTCCACCGGAAAGCGCATTCTTACTTTCACGACCTCACCCATAAATCTCTGAAAGTGCTCACTTTTGGTCAACTTCCTGTCCAATCCGGGTGACGACACTTCCAGGTTGTAGTTGCCCGGCACCGGATCCTCGACATCGAGTAGCGCGCTGATTGCCCGGCTCACTGCCTCGCAATCGTCAAGCCCGATGCCGTCTGCCTTGTCGATAAACACCCTGACGAGTCCGGCCTTGCCACCCAGGCGAACCTCAAGGTCCGTCAGTTCATATCCCAGTCGCTCGACGCTCGGTTCGAGCAACGTGACAAGTTCATCTCTCGTCACAACAATGTCTTCCAACTACTTGTTTCAAAAACAAAAAAAGGGCCGATGGCCCAATCAATCCCAGCGCGTTGTCATTGTCGTCAGACAACAAAAAACCCCTGAGCGGGGCCGGTTCCTACCAAGAACTTGGTAGCGCGAGGTCCTCAGGCCTGCCCTCAGGCTTGCCTGTAACGCGGCCCCACTGGTGCGCTGGCGCCGGATTATACGGCAATCCGAGCGAACCGCGCAATGCCGAAACGGATCCTTATGGCTGTCCAAAAATAGTCAGGTCCGTCGCGAGGCGGAGTGGCAAAATGAGTCTCCCGATTTCAGCGATTCAAGCGCAGAGACTTCACCATGCTACAACTCAAAGATCCATCCCTTCTCAAGACCAGCAACTTCATCAACGGCCAGTGGGTCGCGGGAGGCGCTGGGACGATCGAGGTCACCAATCCGGCCAACGGCGAGCTCGTCACAACGACTGCCAATGGCGACGCCGCGGACGCCGAACGCGCCGTTGAAGCGGCGGCCGAGGCGTTCAAAACCTGGAGCCGCACGCCCGCCAAACAGCGTTCGATCCTGCTTCGCAAGTGGTTCAACCTGTTGATGGAAAACGCGGATGATCTCGGCGCCGTCATGACGGCCGAACAGGGCAAACCACTGTTCGAGTCGGTCGGTGAGATCGGCTACGGCTCGTCCTTCATCGAGTACTACGCGGAAGAGTGCAAGCGCGTCATGGGAGATACGATTCCGACGATCTCGAACGACCGGCGCCTGCAGACCTACAAGCAGCCGGTTGGTGTCGTTGGCTGCATCACACCCTGGAATTTTCCCAACGCGATGATCGGCCGCAAAGCCGGCCCGGCGCTGGCCGCGGGCTGCACGATGGTTATCAAGCCGGCGACAGAAACGCCGTTATCGGCGCTCGCCATGTGCGACCTGGCTGATCGGGCGGGTATTCCCAAGGGTGTCATCAACGTTGTTGCCGGCAATGATTCGAGGAACATTGGACGAGTCCTGACTCAACACCCGCAGATCAGCAAGCTGACATTTACGGGCTCGACGGCTGTCGGAAAAAAACTGATGGAGCAATGCTCCGCCGGCGTCAAGAAAATTTCGCTCGAACTGGGTGGCAATGCCCCGTTTATCGTCTTTGCCGATGCGGACATCGATGCCGCCGTCGCGGATTGCATGGGCACCAAATTCCGCAACTGTGGACAGACCTGTGTCTGCACCAATCGCATCTTTGTACAGGACGAGGTCGCTGACGAATTTACCGGGAAACTCAAGGCGGCCATCGAAGCGCTGCGTGTCGGCGACGGCTTCAATGAGAATACGACGACGGGGCCGCTCGTCAACGAAACGGCAGTCAACGACATGCAGGCATTTCTTGACGACGCGACATCGAAAGGCGCCAATATCCTCGCCGGCGGTGGCAAACATGAACTTGGCCACTGCTTCTTCGAACCCACTCTCGTTACGGGACTCAAAAGCGACATGCGACTCGCGAGCGAAGAGATCTTCGGTCCGATTGCGGCTGTGCAGACATTTGCCACCGAAGACGAGGTGATCGAGCGAGCCAACGACACCGAGTACGGCCTGGCTGCCTACTATTTCACGCGAGACGTCGGCCGGGTGATACGCGTTGCGGAGCGCCTGCAATACGGTATTGTCTGCTCCAACTCCGGAGTATTTTCGACCGAAGTCGCGCCATTCGGTGGCTGGAAGCAATCCGGCATTGGTTCTGAGGGCGGCAAAGAAGGTATTGCCGAGTACTTCGAGACGAAATTCCATTCCATGGGCGGTATCGAGTAAACGCAATTACACCGCGGTTCATCAAGTATGTATGACTACGTCATCATTGGCGGCGGCATCGTCGGTGCTTCGACGGCATGGCAATTAAAGCAGAGACGCCCTGACAGCACGATATTGCTGCTTGATAAAGAATCGCAATTCGCAGCCCATCAGACCGGCCATAACAGCGGCGTGATTCACGCCGGTATTTACTACACTCCCGGCAGCCTGAAGGCGACGTTCTGCAAAGCCGGCTTGGCGGCAACCATCCAGTTCTGCCAGGACAACGATATCCCGTTCGAGCAATGTGGCAAGTTGCTGGTTGCGACTGACGAGATTGAACTCGAGCGTATGCAGGCATTGTTCGAACGTTCACAAGAAAATCAACTGGACGTCGAATTGATCGATGCGAAAGAGCTGCGTTGCCTCGAGCCTAATGTCGTTGGGATCGGTGCGATCCTCGTCAAGTCGACCGGTATCGTAGATTACCGGCAGATCTGCGAGCGCATCGCAGAGCGGTTCCAGGAACTGGGCGGCGAGGTTCGACTCGACGCGTGCGTGACTGATCTTGACGAGGACACGGACTCCATTGCCGTTTCAATCGAGGATGGCGACACGATCCACGCACGCTATCTAGTGACTTGCGCAGGACTCATGGCCGATCGTGTAACCCGCATGCTGGATATCGATATTGATTTCCAGATTGTGCCGTATCGCGGCGAGTACTTTCGGCTCCCGGAAAGCAAGAACGACATCGTGAAGCACCTGATCTACCCGATTCCCGATCCGGATCTACCGTTTCTCGGCGTTCACCTGACGCGAATGATCGACGGTTCGGTCACTGTCGGTCCCAACGCTGTGCAGGGCTGGAAGCGTGAGGGCTACGGCATGGTCAATATCGATCCCCGCGACGTTGTCGACATGCTCGGGTTTCCGGGATTCTGGAAAGTCGCTGTCAAGAACCTGCACACCGGCATCTCGGAAACCTGGGACTCGTTCTGGAGACCCGGTTACCTCAAGCGCGTACAAAAACACTGTCCGTCGATCCGCTTGTGGGACTTGCGACCTTACCCCGCCGGGATTCGCGCGCAGGCAATACTGCGCGACGGCACGCTCGTGGACGACTTCCTGTTTGCTGAAAGCCCGCGAAGCCTGCACGTCTGCAACGCGCCATCACCGGCGGCAACGTCAGCCATCCCGATTGGTGCCTATATCTGCGACAAAATCGCGAAGCAGGGTTAATTGGGGTCGAACCGAGGTTTTCCCAAATATCCCAAAATCTCGGTTCGACCCCAATTAACTGGAAAACCTCGGTTCGACCCCAATTATCCCAATTATCTAGCTGTATCGGTTGAGGATCTCGAAAACCTTCGAGTTGGGGCAAAAGGCATTGCTGCCTTCTTCTTTCCCTTCCAGCCATCGCTCACAGACGTCCTCGGAAGAACAGCTCCGGCAGCGCTGCCGCACGTCTTTCATGATGGTCGGGATTTCCCCGCTGCTGGCGAGCGCCGGATCAATCCCGGCAGACTCCAGCATCCTGCGCATCCGCCGCTCCGAATTTCCGGCGAGGTAGGCCCGGTAAGCGAGAATGAGTAGAGTGGCTGCGATCAGCATCGCGATCGCGGCGAAGACCTGGGTCAGTGACAGGGTCATGGTTCGTCTCCTTACTCTGAGACACTCGGTCAGTATAGGCCCATAGCCTTCGTATCGATCTACGTGAATACCGATGTAAACTAGCCTGAAAACAAGGCCTGGCGTCGCTACTGGAAGAATCATGAAGAAATTCTCTCTGGCCATACTGGTAATCGCTGTCCTGGCGGGCGCGTGGTTTTTCGCGTCGCCACTTTTCATCAATGAAACAGTGGACGAAGATTTTGACTTCGTACGTACGGACGGCCGAATCGACATCGAGAACGTCATGGCCATGCCCGTCGACAAACGGCACGCGATAATGAACGAGATCATGGACGCGGCGGCGAAGGCACCGGATCAGCGATCCATGGAGGAAATGGCTTTCGATGCACCGCAGGTAATCGCAAGCGGCCAATTTGTCGACGCAGACGTGATTCACAAGGGCAGCGGTCGTGCGACCTTATACGGATTGCCCGACGGTCAACATATTGTTCGATTCGAGGATTTCCGAACCACGAACGGACCCGCACTCGTCGTATACCTTGCAAAACACCAAGCACCGACGAAAGCGAGCGACGTCAGCAATGGCGGCTTTGTGAAACTTGGCAAGCTCAAAGGCAATATTGGCAATCAGAACTACCCGGTGCCCGAGGGCACTGACATCGCTGAATACAACAGCGTCGTCATCTGGTGTGAATTATTCGGTGTCCTGTTTTCGCCGGCCGCATTGCAGCGCACGTAGAGTGCCTGATTACCCGTTGCTTTTCGGCTTTTCAGCCACGATACAGACGTCAAATCCTGAACGGGAAGACACTTCCCAGAAC
>Ga0265306_10001488_pt1 | contig 11391 bp, 8 predicted proteins | sample Helome_3_FD_192493 | JGI IMG/M metagenome (GOLD analysis project Ga0265306, IMG submission 192493) | Marine sediment microbial communities from subtidal zone of North Sea - Hel_20160420 (Illumina Assembly) | ecosystem: Environmental > Aquatic > Marine > Subtidal zone > Sediment ...
GGTCAGGAACCGATTGACGATGCGACCGATGTCGGTGGGGAAGAACCGGCGCTTGTCCATCTCCACATATTCCCGGTTCTGCAGCGTGGAGATGATCGAAGCATAGGTCGACGGACGTCCGATGCCATATTCCTCCAGCGTCTTGACCAGGCTGGCCTCGGAGAATCGAGGGGGTGGCTCGGTGAAATGTTGTTCGCTGACGATATCCAGCAGTTTTACCGCGTCGCCCTTTTCCAGCGGCGGCAACAGACGGTCACCTTCGTCGTCGGTCGCGTCATCCCGGCCTTCCATATAGACGGCGCGAAATCCGGGCTTTACCAGCACCGAGCCGGTGGCCCGGAAGCTGGCCAATTCGTCGCCGCCGCGCGCCGGCTTCAGGTCGACGGCAACCGTGTCGAACACGGCACTCTCCATCTGACAGGCCACCGCGCGCTTCCAGATCAGCTCATACAGACGCGCCTGATCGCGATCCAGATGGGGCGCTACGGTGTCCGGATGCCGCGCCGCAGAGGTCGGCCGGATGGCCTCGTGGGCCTCCTGTGCATTCTTCGACTTGGTCCGGTACAGACGCGGTTGTTCCGGCAGATTCTCCTGGCCAAAACGCTCGACGATCACCTCGCGCAACTCCTGCAGCGCCTCGTTGGCCAGCGCCACCGAGTCGGTACGCATATAAGTGATCAGGCCGACCGAACCCTCACCTACGTCGATGCCTTCATACAGTCGCTGGGCCGTGCGCATTGTCTTCTGTGCGCCAAAGCCCAGCTTGCGCGACGCTTCCTGCTGCAGCGTAGACGTGGTGAACGGAGCTGACGGGTTGCGACGGCGCTGCTTGCGCGTGACCCCGGTGACGGCCAGCTGGCCGCCTGCCGCCTCGCGCAGTTTCGACTCCACGCTTGCCGCACGCTCGGCATCGGTGATGCTGAACTGCTCGATCTTGCCGCCATCGAACATCGCCAGTCGCGCCGAGAAAGGCTGCTCACTCGCCTCCGCGGCCGCTTCGATCGTCCAGTACTCACGCGCCTTGAACTGCTCGATCTCCTTTTCCCGCTCGCAGATCATGCGCAAGGCCGGGCTCTGCACGCGGCCCGCCGAGAGACCCTGCTTTATCTTGCGCCACAACAGGGGCGAGAGATTGAAGCCAACCAGATAGTCCAGGGCGCGTCTGGCCTGCTGGGCATCGACCAGCTGTGTAGACAACTCTCTTGGGTGGCTCATCGCCTCTTCGATGGCGCCGCGCGTGATCTCGTGAAACACGACACGGTGCACCGGCTTGTCTTCCAGCAGGCCGCGCTCGTTGAGAATCTCGTAGAGGTGCCAGGAGATCGCCTCGCCCTCCCGATCCGGGTCGGTAGCGAGATACAGCGCGTCGGCTTTCTTCAGCGCCCGCGCGATGGCATCGACATGCTTCTGGTTGCGCTCGATGATCTCGTAGCTCATGGCGAAACCATGCGCCGGATCGACCGCGCCTTCCTTCGGTCTCAGATCTCGCACATGACCGTACGAGGCCAGGACTTTGAAATCCTTGCCCAGATATTTTTCCAGCGTCTTCGATTTCGCTGGTGACTCGACGACGATCAGATGCTTGCTCATGTCTCTAAAAAACCTGAGCCGTGGCCATGGCCACGGCTCCTGGATTGACTGTCGGTGTGCGCTTAGTGGGCAGCAGTAACCTGATCCTCAAACACCAGGTCTTCCATGCGCGCGTACGCTGTCTCCTGGCCGGGCTGACTGAACAAAATCATTAGCACGACCCACTTGATTTGCTCGATGTCGACTTCTTCCGAGCCCAGCGCCATGACGCGGTCGATGACCAACTCGCGCTGTGCCGGCGACAGAATCCCGATCTGTTCGAGATACATAATGTAGCCGCGACAGGGCGCGTCCAGCCGCATAAATTCTTCTTCGCTAAAGACCCGGATGGCGCGTTCGGTCGGCGACTGCCATGCGGGATCTTCGTCACGGGCAGCGAGGCCATCGAGCCATTCGAGGGCCTTGTCGATCTCGCCATGATGGAAGCCTGCCCGCTCGAGCTCGTCACGCAGCGCGTTGCGGTCCGGTTCTGGCTCTGTGTCGGCGTCGGTGTACGTCTCGAACAGGTACATCAGGACGTCGAGGACGTTTTCCTTCATATCAGAACCTCTTGCCTGCGCGGGTGTAACGGCCACCCGTTCCGGACTCCACGTATCCTTGCAGCTCCAGGATCAGGAGCATGGAGGAAACCTCAGCTGCCGTCAATTTCGTGCGCTCCGCCAGTTGATCCACGCTGACCGGGTCGCTGCCGCAGGCATCCAGCAGCTTTATGTAAGCTGCATCCAGAGCCTCGGGCGACGCTTGGGGTCCCTGTTCACTGGTCGCCGGTGATGACACATTATCGCCGAGACTGGTCACCAGCGGACCCAGCTCGGCGAGCACATCTTCGGCTGACTCCACCAGCTTGGCGCCGTCGCGGATCAGGCGATGGCAGCCACGTGCCATGGGATTATGGATGCTGCCGGGGATGGCGAACACTTCGCGGCCTTGCTCGGCCGCGAGCCTTGCCGTTATCAGGGAGCCGCTGCGCAACGCCGCCTCAACCACCAGCACGCCCAGGGCCAGACCGCTGATCAGCCGGTTGCGCCGCGGGAAGTTGCCGCGCAACGGGGCCGTTCCAGGGAAGAACTCCGAGACCAGCGCGCCATGCTCCGCGATACGGCCTGCCAGCTCAGCGTTGGCCGCGGGATAGGCGACGTCGAGACCGGTGCCGCAGACTGCGATGGTCGCTTCGCCATCGTCGAGAGCGCCACGATGCGCCTGGCTGTCGATCCCCAGTGCCAGTCCGCTGGTGATCACCAGGCCGCAGCGGCTCAGAAATCCCGCAAATGCGAAGGCGTTGTCGCGACCCCCGGGACTCGGATTGCGGCTACCGACGACGGCCAGCTGCGGCTCGGCAAGAAGACCGGGATTGCCATCGACGAACAACGCGATCGGGGGGTCCTGGATCCGTCGCAGCAGGGGCGGGTAGTCCGCGGACGCCATCGTCAGGAGATGGTGGCGGGTTGGATTGGCCTGCAGCCAATCGCGAGCCAGTGCCAGGTCTGTCGCGATCTCCGCTTCGGCGCGGTCAGGATGGGCCGCCAACCCGATCCTGCGCCACTTATCGGGGCCGGCCGTGATCGCCTTCTCCGCGCTGCCGAAATGATGCAGCAGGGACTCGACGGCGGCCGCGTCTATCCCCGGGGTGCGGGCCAGCTTCAGCCAGGCTTCCAGTTCACTCATTGGCGGACAGGTCTTCAAAGCAGAAACGCCGGCGTGTCGCCGGCGTTTCCAAGTGGTCATTGACGCACGAGTCCGGTCAGGACATCAGGGATTTCGCACGGTGTCCAGCACGTTGATGGTGCTCTCAGCTCTTACGATAAGTCCGTAGCTGATCTCATCGAAGACCCGGAATACCATCAAAAGCCCCGCATATTCCTCGGGCAGCTCGACCTTCTCCTTGAACATGATGCCCTTGGAGAACGGATCTCGCTCGGTCCGGCCAGCCTGGTAGACGGCGAGCACGTGGCCCTGTTCCAGCCCGTCCTGACTGCCTCGATTGAGGGTCACGATCTGATATTGACCGACAATAGACACGCCGTCGAACACCGAGATGATCGAGCCGTCGATCGGCTGCTGCGGAGACCGCGGGGCGAAATAGAGCGGGAAGTCGTTGACTGTCGGCAACAACTTGTTGCCGTTGACTGCCTCCCTATCGGTGGAATTCAGCAACAAGGTCGAGGGATCACCGGTCTGCACGATAGTGCCTTCGCCGACATAGATGCCCTGATAGCCCAGCAGGTCACCGTCGTCCGGATCGCGCAATTCCTCGCCGACCCGCATCACCGAATACACTTCGCCGTCGCCGAAATCCTCGCCACGTACATACACTTCAAAGCCGGCGGCATGGGCCAGGTGCCCATCGCGACTGGTCATGATGTAGGGCGCATTCTCGACCGTATCCTTGTCCAGCACCGCGGGCTTGGACAGGAATGCCTGGATGATCTCGTATGGGATGGTCTGGATCGCCTGATCCAGCGGCTCTGCGCGGACTCTCGGGGAAAGACGGTCCGTGCCGCCACGCTCCAGCACCAGACGCGGTTTGCCGTCGATATACACCAGGCTGATCACATCGCCGGGATAGATCAGATGCGGGTTGGCGATCTGCGGATTGGCGAACCAGATCTCGGGCCAATACCACGGATCCTTGAGGAACATCGCGGAGATGTCCCACAGGGTGTCGCCCTTGACCACCACATATCGATCCGGGTGAGCCGGGTTCAGCCTGGGCGCGGGCTCGCGATAGACCGGGGCCGGCGTGGCAGGGGCAGGCGCCGGTTTCGTTACCGCGGGAGGTGGTGCCGGCGGCGGCGCCGCGGGCTCCTCCGCCGGGGGCGACGAGGCACATGCACCCAACACGATCGACGCCGTCAGAACCGTAAAGGAACGGATCAGGAGGCTATAGGTTAAAGAGGGGGACAGTGCCGAATCTCGCTCCATCGGTCGTCTCCGGACGCCCACGTCCGTGGGCGGTTGGCTGTTATAATTGGCCACTAATCGTCCGCCAGCAAGGCGTTGATCCGAGTGTAGCCCTCGCGCATAAGCCGGGACCACGCTCGAGACTGGAACGGACATTAGCAGATGGTGTCAGTATTGTCATAATTCTAGCGTCGATTTGTGACGCACTACACGAAATTAGAAAAACGTCGTTTATGGCCAAATTGCAGATTCTTGAATATCCCGATCCACGGCTGCGTACCGTGGCCAGGCCCGTGGAGGCCGTGGACGAGCAGATCCGCAAGCTGGCGCGGGACATGCTCGAGACCATGTACGAGGCGCCCGGTATCGGTCTTGCGGCCACCCAGGTGGATGTGCATATCCGCATGTTAGTCGCAGATGTCTCCGAGGATCGGGACGACCCACGGGTCTTTGTCAATCCGGAGATACTCGAGAAAGACGGTATCGAGGTGATGGAAGAGGGTTGTCTCTCGGTACCTGGCATCTACGAGCGGGTCGAGCGGGCCGATCACATCCGGCTGCGCTCGACCAACCTGGACGGAGAGACGGTGGAAAGCGAGGCTGAGGGCCTGTTGGCGGTCTGCATCCAACACGAGATCGATCATCTCGACGGCAAGCTGTTTGTTGACTATCTCTCGGATCTCAAGCGGCAACGTATCCGTAAACGCCTGGAAAAAAGCCGCCGCAGCCAGACACCCGAGCCTGACATCCGCGCCCGCTCCCCGGCTATCTGAGCCACCAGCAGCGGAGCAAGGACACTGGACCTGATCTTCGCAGGGAGTTCCGAGTTTGCCGTCGCCAGCCTGAGCGCACTGCTGGAGGCGGGCCATGGGATCAGGGTCGTGCTGACCCAGCCGGATCGCCCCGCCGGTCGGCGGCGTAAGCTGACGCCGACGCCGGTGCGTGAATTCGCCATGGATCGTGGCCTTGATGTACGAACCCCCGGGAGCCTGCGTAATCCCGATCTGATCCAGGATCTGGCCGACCTCGATCCGGAGGTCATGGTTGTGGTCGACTACGGTCTGCTGATCCCGCCCGGACTGCTTGGACTGCCCCGCCTGGGCTGCATCAATGGCCATGCCTCACTGCTGCCCCGGTGGCGCGGCGCGGCCCCCATCGAACGCGCCGTCCTCGCCGGCGACACGATGACCGGCATCACGGTAATGCAGATGGACGAGGGCCTGGATACCGGCGACATCCTGCTGGTCCATCAGACCCCGATCGATCCGGTGGAATCCGCGGGTCAGCTCAAGGCCAGGTTGGCCGGGATCTGCGCCAGCGCACTGATCGAGGCGCTGGAGAATCTGGCCGCCGGGGTGCTGCGGCCGACGCCCCAGGCTGAGACCGGGGCCTGCTACGCGGAAAAATTGACGCCGGAGGACGCGCGTCTGGACTGGCATCGTCCCGCCGCAGAACTGGACAGGGTCGTGCGCGCGTTTACACCCCGGCCCGGTGCCTGGACGCTGTTTCGCGGACAACGTCTAAAAATCCTCGAGGCGATGCCGCTGGAACAGCCGAGTGAAACATCGCCCGGCCTGGTATTGCGCGGCGGTCGCGCGGGTCTGGATGTCGCCACCGGCGGCGGCGTCTTGCGCGTCAGCCGCCTGCAGCTGCCGGGCGGGCGCCCGATGGATGCGGCAGCGTTCCTCAACGGTCATCAGGCCGTCGGCGAACGCCTCGGCGACGGAGACTGATGAGCACGGGAGCGCAGCCTCGCGTCGTCGCCGCGCGGGTTGTCACCGCGGTGATAACGGCGGGACGTTCATTGAGCGATGTGCTGCCGCCGGCCCTTGATACGCTCGACCACGTGCGGGACCGTGCCCTGGTCCAGGCGCTGGTCTACGGCACACTCCGCTTCCAGCCTCGCTTGCAGTTGCTGTTGGGACAGCTGCTCGACAAACCGATCAGAAAGAAAGACGCGGAACTCAATGGGCTGCTGCTCGTCGGCCTGCAGCAGATTTCTGCTATGGCGGTACCTGATCATGCGGCGGTTGCAGCGACGGTCGATGCCGCGGCCGGTATCGGGCACCGGCGCGCCAAAGGCCTGGTCAACGCAGTCTTGCGTCGATATCTGCGTGAACGCGAGAGCATCGAGGCGGCGGCCGATGCCAGTGCCGAAGGTCGCTATTGTCACCCGGGCTGGATGATCCGCCAGCTGCGCCAGGAGTGGCCGCAGCACTGGGAACAGATCCTCGAGCAGAACAATCTGCATCCGCCGATGTGGTTGCGGGTCAATGCCGCCGCCGGTTCGCGCGACGCGTGGATGGATATGGTCGGGGCGCCGCCTTGCGAGCCCTCGCCGTGGGCGCCGCAGGCGCTACGTCTGCAGCATCCGGTCGATGTGGCCGAGCTGCCGGGTTTTGGCGAGGGTCTGGTGTCGGTACAGGATGCGGCCGCGCAGCTCGCTGCCGACCTGGTCTCGCCGTCGCCGGGGGAGCGCTGTCTGGATGCCTGCGCGGCGCCGGGCGGCAAGACCGGACATCTGCTCGAGTTGTGCCCGACGCTGGACCTGACCGCCGTGGATGTGGATCCGGAGCGATTGGCCCGGGTGGGAGACAATCTGGATCGTCTTGGATTGTCGGCATCCCTGATCGCCGCAGACGCGGCGATGCCCGATCAGTGGTGGGACGGTCGCCGCTTCGATGCCATCCTGCTGGACGCGCCATGCACGGCCAGTGGCGTGATCCGCCGTCATCCGGACATCAAACTGCTGCGGCGGGAAGCCGACATCGGCCGATTGTCGGGTCTGCAGTCCCGCCTGTTGGACCAGCTGTGGCCCACGCTCAAAGTAGGCGGCAGGCTGGTCTACTGCACCTGTTCGGTGTTCCGGCGGGAAGGGCCGGCGCAGGTGGGGGGCTTTCTCGCGCGCACTCCCGACGCCAGGCTGGACGATGAACGGACCGCAGCCGGGTGGGGGGTCGATGCGGCGCCGGGCCGTCAGATACTGCCCGGTGAGACAGGCATGGACGGCTTCTATTATGCTTGTCTGAGCAGATCAGGATGACTAATGAGCGCAGGTTCAGACAAGGTTGGCGCGAGGCGATCTGCCGCCCGGCGAATACTCGTCGCGTGGATCGCCCTCTGTGCCTCGCTGTCAGGCCCCGCGGCGCACGCTGACAAAGACGGATCCATCGAAATCCGTTCCGCCTACACGGCGGTCGATGACGGCGTCTATTACCTCAATGGACGCGTCGATCTGTTGCTAAGCAAAGACGCTCAAAACGCGCTTGAGAATGGTGTCTCGCTAAACATAGAGCTGCAGATAGAAGTCTCGCAACGGCGGCGCTATGTCTGGGACAAGACGGTCGCCAGCCTGCGTCAGCGTTATCAGCTCGCCTTTCATGCGTTGACCGGCCGCTTTGTACTTTCCAACCTCAACAGCGGCGAGCGCGAATCCTTCAGCAGCCTGGACAACGCTCTGGTCCAGCTCGGCGATATCCAGAGGCTTCCGGTTATCGATGAGGCTCTGCTGGACACCGAAACCCGTTACGACGGCAATCTGCGCGTGCAGATGGATATCAGGGAGATGTCGGGGCCGTTGCGCGTTTTAACTCTGTTCTGGGGTGACTGGCGTGTCACCAGCGAGTGGTATCGATGGCCAGTGCAGCGTTAAAGCGGGCCGGCATCGCGCTGCTGCTGACGGCAGGCCTGTTGCTGTGGCTGGGCGCCATGTTCCTGCTCGCGATGGCCACCGAGGACGCCGACAAATTCGGCCGCCTCTACGGATGGCTGTTCCTGTTCAATGCGCTCGGCGTGTTGACACTGCTGGTGTTGATCGTCGGCAACATGATCAAACTGTTGAAGGAATACCGCAGCCATGTGCCAGGATCGCGCCTCAAGTCACGCATGGTCGCGACGTTTGTCGTGCTGGCCGTAGTGCCACTGTTGATCGTCTACTATTTCTCGATCCAATTTTTGAACCGGGGCATCGAGAGCTGGTTCAGCGTCGACGTCGAGAAGGGGCTTTCCAACGCACTCAACCTCAGCCGCGCTACGCTGGAAACCCAGATGCGCGACTATGCGCAGACCACCGAGACGATGGCAAGACGGCTGCGCGGCCTGCCGAACAAAGGCTTGGCCAGTGAGTTGTCACGACTGCGGCGGGATACGGGCGCCGGCGAGATCACGGTAGTGGGTCGCAACAACCGGATCATCGCCTCCATATCGGAGCGCGAAGGTCTGGAGGTGCGAGCTACACCCAACGACGAGATCCTGCTGCACATCCGCACCAACGACAGCTATGTCGCTCTCGATCCTATCGGCGACGAGGGGTATCAGATCCGGACGGCGATCAATATCCCGACCCCGGATCCGTTCGCCGAGCAGCGGATATTGCTGGCCATCTTTCCGGTCTCGGAGCGTATCAGCTCACTGGCTGATGCAGTGCAGACCTCGTATGCGGAGTACGGGGAGCTGTCGTATATGCGGCGACTGCTCAAATACAGCCTCGCCCTGACGCTGACCATGGTGCTGTTGTTTTCCATGCTGGCCGCGGTCTGGGGCGCGTTTTTTTTCTCCCGTCGGCTGGTCGCTCCAATCCAGGATCTGATCGCCGGCACGCGTGCCGTAGCCCATGGCGATTTGGACACGCAGCTGCCGCTGGCCGGCAGCGACGACATGGGATTCCTGGTGCGATCGTTTAATGACATGACGCGGCGTCTTTCGGAGGCCCGCGAGGTAGCCAGCAGCAGCCAGCAGGCGGTGGAGAACGAACGAGCCTATCTGGCGGTGATCCTCGGGCGGCTTTCCACCGGCGTGGTGTCGCTGGAAACCGACTGGCGTATTCGGACCGCGAACGAGGCGGCTGGCGCGATCCTCGGTGTCGATCTGGCCGCTTCGATCGGTAGCCCGCTGCTGGAGGTGGCCCGGGGCAGGCCCTTGCTGGAGCAGTTTGTCGAGGTCGGACGGGCTCACATCGAGCGAGGTGAGGCGGAATGGCGTGAGCAGATCGTGTTGCGCGGCGAGGTCGGGCGGCGGGTGCTGATGTGCGCCTGCTCTGCATTGCCCTCCGAAGACGGACAGCCAGCCGGTTATGTGGTCGTGTTCGATGACATCACCGCACTTATCCAGGCCCAGCGGGATTCCGCCTGGGGCGAGGTGGCGCGCCGTCTGGCCCATGAGATCAAGAATCCGTTGACGCCGATCCAGCTATCGGCGGAGCGTATGCGCCGGCGTTTCCTCGAGCAGATGAAGGATCAGGACGCCGAGGTCCTGGAGCGGGCAACGCGGACCATCATCCAGCAAGTGGAAGGGATGAAGCAGATGGTCAATGCTTTTAGTGAGTACGCGCGGGCGCCGGACATGAACCTGGCCCGCACCGATCTCAACCGGCTGGTGCGGGAGGTGGCCGAGCTCTACCGCGTCCGTGAGATCGAATCCGACATCAGCCTGGCGCTTGATTCCGCGCTGCCCGAGATAGAGGTCGACGGCGTGCGTATCCGCCAGATCCTGCACAATCTCATCCGCAACGGTATCGAGGCGCTGGAGCATCAGCCAGAGGCCTGTCTGACCATCACTACCGGCGTGATAGAGGTAGATGATCGCCCCGCCGTGAGTATTACCGTGCGCGACAATGGTCCGGGTTTCCCCGGCGATGCGCTTGAGCACGTGTTCGATCCTTATGTGACGACCAAACCGAAGGGCACGGGCCTCGGTCTGGCGATCGTGAAGAAACTCGTTGAAGAGCATGGCGGCAAGGTCGAGGCGTCCAACGTCAGCGGCGGCGGCGCCATGTTGAGCATCGTGCTGCCCGCTGATGAAGCAGCCAGGGAAGCGTTGTTGCGCAGCGACGCCGGCAAGGTCGACTACCGGAGAGAAAGAGCATGAGTACCGCCCGCATTCTGGTCGTAGACGATGAGTCGGACATCCGCAGTTTGCTGGATGAGATCCTGACCGAGGAAGGCTACGAAGTGGCTATCGCCGGAAACGCCAGGGAAGCCCGAGAGAGTCGCGAGACGCAGGAGCCGGACCTGGTGCTGCTGGATATCTGGATGCCGGATGTCGACGGCATCACCCTGCTGCGCGAGTGGGCGGAGGACCCGTCCCGCCACGCGTGTCCGGTGGTGATGATGTCAGGGCATGGCACCGTCGAGACCGCGGTCGAGGCAACCCGCCTGGGCGCGTTCGACTTTATCGAGAAGCCCGTGTCGCTGGCCAATCTGCTGCGTGTCGTCGAGCGCGGGCTGGAGTCGGGCAGGACCCAGCTGAAGATCGGCGCCCGCAAGCTGGTGCCGCCGATGTTGACGCCGCTGGGCAAGAGCCCGTCGATGCGCAGTCTCCGCGATCAGGTGGAGCGGGTCGCGCTCCACGATACGCCGGTATTGCTGCAGGGTGAGCCGGGCACCGGCCGTGAGATGTTTGCCCGTTATCTGCATTCGCGCAGCTCACGAGCGGAGCTCCCGTTTGTGCCGTTGATCGCGGCTTCAATCGTCAACGAGGACGCGTCCCGCCAGTTGTTCGGGCTGGCGGCCGAAGGCCAAACCCATCCCGGTGTGCTGGACGAGACCGGTAATGGCACATTGTTTATCAATGAACTGGGCGATCTGCCGCCGGAAGGCCAGAAGGTCCTGCTCGGCGCTATCGAGGCCGGCACCTATGCGCGCGTCGGCGGCACCACACAGCGGCCCCTGAACTGCACCATGCTGAGCTCCGCCCCGCCGGGCTTTGACAAGCTGGCGCCGAAGGCCTTCCGTCGCGATCTTTTGTCGCAGCTTTCCGTGGTGACGCTGCGGATCCCGCCGTTGCGCGAGTATTCCGAGGACGTGCCGGAGCTGCTGCGTTACTACGTCGACAAGCTGGTCGAGGCGGAACAGTTGCCTTACCGTCGCTTTAGCGTCGCCGCGCAAAACCGCTTGCGGCATT
>Ga0265306_10001489_pt1 | contig 11389 bp, 14 predicted proteins | sample Helome_3_FD_192493 | JGI IMG/M metagenome (GOLD analysis project Ga0265306, IMG submission 192493) | Marine sediment microbial communities from subtidal zone of North Sea - Hel_20160420 (Illumina Assembly) | ecosystem: Environmental > Aquatic > Marine > Subtidal zone > Sediment ...
TCGTTGTCGATTTGCATGGTTTCTTTGAATTCATTGGTTGCTTTTTTAAATTCCCGCATTGCGCGACCGAGGGACTTGGCCAGGTCCGGTAATTTTTTCGGACCGATGACGATTAAGGCGATCGCCAAGATTAAAATCATTTCAGGCATGCCGATGCCGAACATATGTTACTCCTCAGTTAGGCCCTTAGGGCGTTTTAACCTGCATCCTATTGGTAGAAGGTAAGATCAACAGTACCATAGAAAATGTGTTTTAGGTTTCAGGTGTCAGGCGATGGGGATGCTTAACACTGAAACCCAAAACCTTACCTGATTTAGACTATCCGAGTACAATTTCGGAAAAAGCATAGAACCTAGTTTTTTTCAAAAGAATAATTTTAGTACTTGGTTCGGGCCCATGTGTCAAGGCTAACAAATACGCCTCCGAATTAAAGACTGATTATCGAACATCGAGTTGCCAGCGACAAGAAGCCAGAAACCAGTATCAAGAGGATGGTTTTAACACCAGAAAAAACAGTTCACCGGTGTGCTTCAGGTGTCCGGCGGCTATTTCTGCATACGGCCCGTTGCCCCAGAAAAGATCGGCCCGGCCCGGGCCCCTGATGGCACCCCCGGTATCCTGATTTAATGCAAAACGGGTAAAGGGCTGCCAGCTTTGAATTTGTCCGGCGCTGTCGATCGCCGGTTTTTCCGTTTGGATGAAGGCCAGGGCCGCCGGAGGAAATATATAGCGATCCAGAGCAATGGAGCGCCCCGGTGTTAATTTGACATTGATATTGCCTAGAGGGCCTTCGGGCTCGATTTCAAAAAACACATAACTGGGATTGTGATTTAAAACCGCATCAATCTCTTCGGGATGGTCGTGCAAATATTCACGGATCTTTTGCATGGACATTTCTTCCACCGATATTTTTTCTTCATCAATCAACAGCTTGCCGATACTGCGATAGGGCTGACCGTTGGTGGTTTGGTAGTGGACACTTATGACCTCCCCGTTATCCAGATAAACCTTGCCGGATCCCTGTATTTGCAGGAAAAAAATATCCACCGGATCCTCCACCCAGGCCAGGACTTCAGCTCTGCCTTCAAGGGCGCCTTCGGTATCGATTTCGCTGCGCTCATAATAGGGCACCACCGTTTGATCCGTATAGCGCCCGACAATTTTTTCTCCGGTGTATTTTTCCTTAAAAAGCGACAGGTTGATGGTGATCAGGTCATCTGGTTTGGAATAAATCGGAAACTGGTATTTCTCAGAGCGGATGAGGCTGCCCCTCAAATTTGGTTCGTAATATCCGGTGTATAAAACTTCTCCCCGACCGTCACGACCCACCGAGCGGTAGACATGATAGTTGGATTGAATAAATTCATTCATGTCCTGTGTGGATGGCCTGGTTTGAATAAAATCTAAAAATTGCTGCAGGGATAAAATCATGTGATCGGTACTATAGCGGTCCTGGCCGAAAACAAACTCGCGGTCGGCAGGTATCTTCTGAAGGTAGGAAAGGCTTTTTAAAATGCTGTGCTCCAGGCCGTTGTAGAACATATCATCCGAAAAATCCGGATACGACCAGGAAGAAATCCGTTCCATAGGGTTTTCTTTACTTGGTTTTTTTACGCTCGGCGCGCAACCGAAAATCACCAGGGTGAAAGTGAAGACAGTTACTGCGATAACTGTGTATAAAGCTTCGGATTTAACATTCATAGCCACTAGAAAATTCCTTTTTTAAATGTCGTTAAAACCAATCTTAATGTCTATCCCGACCTCTTATAAGTGCCACTTTTGCCGCCCGATTTTTCAAGCAGCTGAATTTCGGAAACCCTCATTTGGCGGTCATAGGATTTACACATATCATAAAGGGTCAATGCCGCCACCGACACGGCGGTAAGGGCTTCCATCTCCACACCGGTTTGATCGATGGTGCGAACGGCAGCCTGGATGCCGATGCGGTGATGGGCCTCGTCCGGATCAAAGTCTACCTGAACATGGGTGAGATGCAGGGGGTGGCACATGGGAATGAGTTCGGATGTTTTTTTGGCAGCCATGATCCCGGCGATCCGGGCGGTTTCCAGCACATTGCCCTTTTTGACTTTTTGATCACTGATCAGCTGAAATGTTTCCGGCTTCATAAAAACCGATCCTTCGGCCACGGCCACCCTTACGGTCGGTTTTTTGTCGGTAACGTCCACCATCCTGACGCGTCCTTGGTCATCTATGTGAGTAAATGAAGACATGGTTTTTCCTCTGTCTTTTAACTTATAACCACCAAGAAGCATAACCATCCGGTGGCCATCATTTTAAAGTAATTTCGGAGTATTGGAGTACTGAAGTATTGAAGTAAGGCACAAAAGACGGATCTCTTTATCCAACACTCCAATACTCCAGTACTCCACAACCTCAAGATATAATGACTTCTGACAAATTTGGATTTACCCTCTTATTGGTTATAGTTCTCTAATGTTATCATAAAAAGAACTCCGTTTTATTGGTAACCGTTGTTTTAATTTGATTCAGCGTGTCCGTTAACACCGCAATCACATTTTCCCGGATATCGCCCGCCACCAGCAGCAACATCACATCGTCCCCGACTGCAAGATCCCTGTCTTCAGCAATCCCAACCCTTATATCCACGATACCCGCTATTTTCTTTTGCCCGGAGATAATGTGAGCTAGTTTTTCATGATCCATTGCTACCCTGAGTCTTTTAACCTTGCGCCCGTCACGGGATGTACCACGCACCACACCATTGTGGCACAAGACCATTCCGACCTTATCATAGTCCGGATTCTGCTTGATGGATTTCAACATTTTATTGATATTCACGTCGTCACCTTTTCCAGAATTCGGAAGACAGATATTAGAGCTCATAGCTGAAAACGCCGGCGATCAGAAACGAGTGGCCGGAACCCTATGCGCCCTGCTTCATACCCTCTGCGATTATCTCTTCGGCCCGTGCCAGATCCTCCGGTGTGTTGATGTTTAAAAACGATCTAAGTTCGGGGTCCACTTGTCGCAATTGATTTTCCGCTATGTGTTTTATCCGGTTGGAGCGAAATGCCCATTGGATCTTAACTTTGTTGGCCATAAGGTGAACCTCGGCCGGTTTAAGGCATCGTTTCGAGTAGATGGCGCACAGCGGTTCAAAACCGGCAGCTGTCTCCGGCATAATGATATCAATTTTTTGTTCAATTTGTTCAACCAGAATTTCAACCATTTCCTTTTTTAAAAAAGGTGTGTCGCAGGCCGAAAAAAAGGCATAGGGATTTTTCATGTAAAAAAGGCCGGTGTGGATTCCTGTGAGAGAGCTCCGCAGGTCAAAAATATCGGTGACGATCGTTAAATCCCACTTTAAAAAATGCTGGGGATGGTTGGTCACCAAAATGATTTCATCGAAAAGATCCGAGAATACATCAAGGAGCCGGTCTATGATGCGCCTTCCGCCGACACTCAGAAAGGCCTTATTTTTTCCGTCGAATCGCGAGTTCGATCCTCCGGATAATATCACTCCGGTGCAGGGAAATGTCATAGTTGAATTTGTGTTTGGCATTTAGTGTTTAATTTTTGGTTTTCTGCTACTACGATAGCACCTTCTGCTTGAATTTATTATGAATGCATCCATTACAGACCGATTTGTCCTCAACATAGATAATATAAACGGCAAAATCAAGATAAATTCAAGGGGGTTGTCCGGTCAGGCCATGGCTGGAGACATTGGTGTTGATCTCAATTTCGAACTGCTATAGAAACAGAGGACAGAAATAAAAGCTCATAGCTGATAGCTCACAGCTCATAGTATAAAAGGATCCTATCATTCTGTAAGCATTTTGCAGTGTTGGAACTAACCCTCCCAGTTATATAAAGGACCGCTATGGGAACACACGAACATAAAAAGCATGCGCCGAGAAAAGTTACCATCGGCATCATTACGCTTTCAACGACCCGGGCTCTGGTGGATGACACCAGCGGGAAATGGATCAGTGAAACAGCAGCCGCAGAAGGCCACGATGTACTCTATCACCAGGTCATTCCGGATGACATTGATATCATTGCGTCTACGGTACAAAACGTCATTCGCAACGAACAGCCCCAGGTGATCCTTATGAGCGGCGGGACCGGTATTACCCCAAAAGATGTGACCATTGAAGCCGTAAGCCCCCTGCTTGCTAAAGTATTGACCGGGTTCGGTCCGCTGTTTGCACAATTGAGTTTTAAAGAGATCGGATCGGCTGCCTATTTATCGCGCGCCATCGCCGGTGTTATCGAAGATACGGTGGTGTTTTGCATGCCGGGCAGTCTGAATGCCTGCAAACTGGCCTGCCGGGAACTGATTTTTCCCGAGCTGGGCCATTTGGTCAAGCATGTTAAGGACTAGTGGCTGGTAGCTGGTTTCTTGTCGCTGGCTACCTGTCACTGGATTTAAAAGGTGTAAGGTATAGGGTATAAGGCAGAGGTGCAGGGCTCAAGGTCTAAAATAAGATGTCATCCTTTTCAAAATCCGAAATCCGCAATCCCAAATCCAAAATTGCAAGAATCCTATTGAACTTTGATGATGACCAGGGTTTCATCGTCTTTTCTTTCGGCGGGGAACCGAAAATTATCCAGAGTCTCAAACACCTCCTTTAGGATGTCTTTGGCAGGCTTAGCGGCATGTTCGCGGATGATCGTCATCAAGCGATCGTTGCCGAAATACTCACCCTGGGAGTTGCAGGCTTCTTTAAGTCCGTCTGTTCCAATTAAGATAATCTGCCCAGGACTGATATGAATTTCTGCCTCTTCGTAAGCCCAATCACCCATGATTCCCAATGGTACGCCGTCGCCCCCAAGTGTTTCAAAGGCATCTTTAGTGGTGTCATACAAAATAGCCGATTCATGACCTGCGTGCACCCAGCGGAAGCATTTTTGATTCAGATCAATCTCACTGTAAAACATGGTGACGAACAGGTTGAGCTGTTCAATGTCCTTTACAAGGCCGTTGTTTACATGGCTTACAATATCAGGGCCATTTCCGGGGCTGAGGATGCGTTCCCGAAGAGAGGCCCGCACGGTGGTCATCAGCAGGGCTGCGGAAATCCCGTGCCCGATGACGTCAGCCACCACAATGCCGACTTTTTCCTGTTTCCAATCCCCGGGATGGATGAAATCATAGTAGTCGCCGCTGGTTTCATCACACCAGATGCTTTGGCCGGCTATGTCGTACCCTTCAACATCAGGTTCGGATTTGGGCAGCAGTGTTTGTTGGATTCGGCTGGCATCTTCCAATGACGTTTTGATCTTTTTCATATGGATCTGACTGTCCGTGGTTTTGCGATACTTATCGATCCCGCTTTTAATCGCTTGGCCCAGGGTATCGGCCGGGCATGGTTTGGGGTGAAACTGAAAAATGCTGCCTTCGTTGACGGCCTGGATGGCGGTGGACATATCCGCCGATCCTGTCAGCATCATGCGCACAGTATCGGGATCGACCTTCTTTACCTTGCACAGAAAGTCAATGCCGTTCATACCCGGCATATAATAATCGGAGACGACAACGGCAAAAGGCCCATTTTCATCGATGATTTTCAAGGCCTCATCCCCACTCAGGGCCGTTTCAATGCTAAATTGACCTCTCAACTGGCGTTTGAGACCCGCCAGTACCATGGCGTCGTCATCCACTAACAGTATTTTGTCTTTCATATTCTTGTTCCTCTCGTAGACCACTGCAAAAAGCTCCTTAATGAACTATTTTCATTGGTCTATTCCACCAATTCACTGCAAACCTGTCGCCATGAAGGGATTCGATCGATTATGCCCAGGGTATCCAGGTATTGCGCATCATACTGCAAATCAGTGTTGCCATTTGTTGAGGGTTGACCGTTATGGTCGATCGCATTGCCGATATGGACGGCCGTCAGCAGTCCCATATTCTGAGACATGCTGTTGGCGGGGCAGTGGTGAAAGGCGATGGCTTCAATGATAGGCGTTTCCAGACTCCAAAGGCCCATTAAGTAGGCGCCGATTTCAGCATGACTGGTTCCGAAGGCTTCATATTCCAAATCCCACAGGTTCCGCTCGGATCCTTTGGCCGCTGTCACAACCTCTTTGTAAGGTTTTTGAAAATTGGTCGCCAGGATAAGCTTTCCCAGATCGTGCAACAGGCCGGCCATCAATGAATTATTTATCAGGTCCTGACCCAGTTTTTCGTTTTTTACGATGGTTTTGGCATAAGTGCTGACCGATATACTGTGGCTGAAAAGTTCGTCAATATTAAACCAGGAAAATTTTTTCTGACTGAATTCAGCAAAAATTTTGACGGAAAGCACCAGGGCTTTGATGGTTTCCAGGCCCAGGAGCACGACTGCCTCCTGGGGACTGCTGATTTTACGGAAAAGCCCGAAAAAAACGGAATTGACCACCTGCAATATTTTAGCCGTCATGCTTAGATCTTTGGAAATGATATCACCGACTTTTTTAATCGAAGGATCTTCCGAATGCATTTCCTCAATAATCTCGCTGTATATGGCGGGTAGGCTGGGCAGGCACTCGATTTGCGATACGATTTTTTTAACCGATTCATCGGCCAGAATATCACGCAGGGCAAACAGTTTGGCCAGGGTTTGCTTTAAAATTTGGGCATCACAGGGTTTAGAAAGATTTTGATGGGCCAATTGAACCGACTGGAGCGTCATCTCGTGTTCCAGGTGTCCGGATAGAATAATTCGTACCACGCGGGGGTGCCGGGTTTTTACTTCTGTCAGCAGTTGCATACCGTCCATTTCCGGCATTTTTAGATCGGAAACAATGACATCCATGGGTCGTTGGCCCAGGATATCCAGGGCCTCTTTGCCGCTGGAAGTAAAGGCCATATCCCATTCCGTGCGCATTTTGCGCAAAGTTCGTTGTAAGCCTTTCAGCACCATGGGCTCATCATCAACAAATAATATCTGTTTTTTAGTAATTTGATTCATTGTTTGCTGGATCCGCCTTCATCGGCAGGCCGATGATAAATGTAGTGCCCTTGCCTTCCTGGGTTTCCAGAGTCAGGCTGCCGTTATGTTTTTCGACAATCACGGAGTGCGATATGGCCAATCCCTGTCCCGTTCCTTTGCCGGGTTCTTTGGTGGTAAAAAAAAGATCAAAAATTTTGTGTCGGATTTCTTCCGGGATGCCGGGACCGGTATCTCTAATGTATATTTTAGCCTGGTCACTTTCGTGAATCGTGCGGATGTGGATGGTGCCCTTTTGAGATTGATTGTCCTTGTTCTTCTCGGCAACGGCATGAGCGGCATTGACGATCATGTTTAAGATGACCTGGTTAAATTCAGCCCGGAAACAGGGCACCATCGGTAGGGATTGGTCAAAGTCGGTTTTCAATTCGGCAACGTATTTCCATTCGTTGCGCGTGATGGTAATAGTTTTTCCGATTTCTTTGTTTATGTCCACAGGCTCTTTGGCGACCATGCCCGGATGGGCAAAGATTTTCATGGCCTGAACGATTTTGGCAATTCGCTCCACCCCCTTGAGGGTATGTTGGACGGCCACCGGGATTTCCTCCTCAAGATATTCAAGATCCATTTCCTCAATGAGTTGTTCGGTTTTCTCAAATAGCTCATCGGTTAAAGAATTTGACCTGGCGGCTTCCAGCAGTTTCTGTTGTTTTTTAATGACCTGGATTAAATCATCAAATGATTCTTGAAAAAATCGGGTGTTGTCCCCTACAAACTGGACTGGTGTGTTAATCTCGTGGGCGATACCGGCAGCCAGCTGCCCGATGGCCTCCATTTTGTGTGACTGCTGCAGTTGGGATTCCATCTTTTTGCGATCCGTAATATCCGCCCCGATGATGGTCAAACCAAGAATACTGTTATCGGCACTATTTAAAGGATTGACGGTTATGCCCAGATAACGCTTTTCGCCGTCCGGCCTCAGGAATTGGATATCATCCACCCGTGTGGGGACGTTGTGATAGCGGCTGTGAATGATCCCGTCGAGAATTTTATCCCAGTCCCACTCGATGCCGCATTGGCTTATGTGCAACCCGATCACAGTCTCAGCGCCAGTACCTAAAATGTCTTCGGCTTTGGCATTCCAAAGGGCAATATTATTATTCCGGGACAGGCCGATGATCATCGTGGGCAGCGAAGAAATCAGTTGTTCAAATTCTTTTTGTACCTCTCGGGCTTGTTTGGCGGTTATTTTGTTTTCACGGGTGTTTTGTTCCCGCTTTTCGCTGGTACTGGCCAGTTCGGCGGTGTAGTCACTGAGTAAATTTTGTATTGTTTCCATAAGCTTAATAAGAATATGTCCCGAAAGGGATAAGCTGTGCTAATTTCCCTGAGGACAACGGTTTAAACCCTAAAAATTGGTATGCTCTAAATGTTTCAGGTGGAGAAAGCATGAACAGCGCATATGCCAGCCAAAATAGTTTATTAGATGGGGTTTTTAGACCACCTATAGACACAAGGATGTTATCGGCCAATAGAATGGAACCTTTAGGTTCTTTTAGCATGACGTGGTGATGTTGCGGCAATTAGAATTAATTTAATTATTAGATAGTTATATAGAAAACTGGCCAGGTGTTAAGGGGCTCACCCGCACTGAATATTTTCCGTTTCAAGAGGGCATTTTGATGGGGTATGGTTTGCACCGCTTGCCATAATGATGTTCCGCAACACGGAATTTCGGTATAAGTGGTTGTAGAAAAAAACGCTGGAATACCGCGTTTTTTGACAACCACTATAACTCGGCTTTACTCCAATTTATAATCGTGTATGATCGGATATACAAAATTTTAACAATTGAGCATTTATCAGAGACCCGGGTGGCTAAAATCATGAACAAGCGCAGAGTCAAATCCAACGTGGAAGTAAAAATGGTTGAGTTAAAAAGTGTCGGAACCATAAAAATGGAGCGCAGTTTCCGGGCCAGGCATATCAGCGTCTCTGTGCGACCATTCAAAGGCGTGCGGGTAGCGGTTCCCCGGGGCGTATCCTTTGCCAACGCCGAGATATTTGCCCAATCCAAGGCAGGATGGATAAAAAAACACCTGGACAAAATGAAGCGGATGGAGCGTGCGGCCCAAGTTTTAGCAGAAAAACACCCCCTCGATCGGCAGGCCGCCCGCCGGCGTCTGGTCGACCGGCTCAATTACCTGGCGGTGAAATATGGTTTTCAATACAACCGGGTATTTATAAAAACCCAGAAAACCCTATGGGGCAGTTGCTCGGGCAAAAATAATATTAATTTGAATGTCAACCTGGTCAGGTTGCCGGATGAATTAATTGATTATACCATTTTGCACGAACTGGTTCACACTCGAATAAAAAATCACGGTCAACGGTTTTGGGCGCAACTGGACATCTTGCTGGGTGATGCCGAAAAACTGGACCGAGCACTTAACGCATATAACTTTTTGCTGTTTCAATGAGATCTTATGCTGGAAGATCCTGCCTGATTTTTCTTTTCATCCGGAATCGGGTTGAATCTGCAGTGAATCATTAATCCGGTTTACCAGATTGGCAAGGGCAATTACCATCGTCAACTCAACAATTTCATCCTCAGAATAATATTTTCCCACATATTCCAAAACATCGGCATCGACCGCGGTGGCCCCACGGGTAATGATATCGGCCAGGCGAATGGTGACTTTTTCTTTCTCGTCGAATACCTCACTGCGCTGGTAAAATCTCAATGCCTCTATTTGTTCGTCGGTGACACCGGCCTGCTTCGCCGAAGCAGTGTGGTGATGGGTTCAGTAGCGGCAGTCATTGATGCTGGATGTTTTCAGATAGGCCAGCTCCTTGTATTTGGCGTCAATGACGCCCCTGGCCATAACCGCATCGTAAAACGGTACAATGGTTTTCAGGGCGGCCGGAAATCGGGCGACGACCCCGAATATGTTGGGCATTCTGCCAATGTCATCTTGAATCTTATCATAGATTCTATGCAGCTCAGCAGGTGCCTGCTCTTTGGTTAACGGCGTAGGAACTCCCATCGGGTACCTCCTTTCATAATAAGATTAAAGCTAATAATTTCTATTGTCTGTTAAATTAAGTTGAAATATACAGAAAATTTTGCTTTATTGCGTTAATTTGGCTTTTCTCAAAAATCCCAACCTTTTAATGCTATTTATCCAACATAAATTGCTAACTAACTATATTAATTATATGAAACCACTGCTAAGCTGCAAAAGGTGACAATGACCGTATTTGTTGCGACCAGTAAACGCTTTTACGATGAGGCCGAGCGAATAGTTGAGCGTATCAAAGCCTGCGACGTGATGGTTCACCACCCCTATTTTCATCTTGACCCCACAGTAGTTGACGCTGATCCTGATTACAAATCCCGGGTTACCCTGCAGCATTTGCCGGAGATCGATGATTGTGACTTGTTCTATGCTTTGCTTCCGGACGGCTATATCGGCTGCAGTGTTACAATCGAGCTTGCTTATGCCTATGCCAAAGGCAAGGAAATCGTTGTGTCTGAAGCGCCCACCGAGTTTGCCGTCCGGGCGCTGGTGACAAAAATCAGTAGCCCGGATCATTTCATCGCTCGCTTTGAGCGGGGGTGATCCAATTATGGATATAAAATAAGAAGGGAGGTGAATAAAAGCAATAATTATTCAAACCCCGGCTTTGAATCCGGGAAACAATTAATACCCTTTTCATTCGTACTAAGATGTTCGGCCTGAACTTACCCTTCCCTGCTTAAACACGATGCCAACGATTTTATTAGAAGCAATTTCTAAAAACCTATCTTAACGATCAAAAGGAGGTCGCACCATGAAAAGAATTGCCCTGGTTGTCATGATTGTTCTTTTCTCAGTTCTATTTGTCTTTTCCGCAAGTTATGCCAAACCTTTTAAAATTGCCGCCATTTTTCAAACCGCGATTGAGGAACCGTGGGATGGCGTGATCCACCTGGCCTGTCTGAAGGCCCAAAAGGAAATGGGCAACATCGAATATGAGTTCACCGAAAAAATAGCCGCCGCTGATTTCGAAAAAGTCATGCGGGAATACGCCGAAAGGGGGTTTGACCTGATCGTGGGCGATGCCTTTCTGGCGGGCGAAGATCCGGCCCGCAGGGTCGCCAAGGATTATCCCGGGATTGCTTTTGCTTTTGGATCGGAGTTTGGTCCGGTGGCCCCGAATTTTTCCGTCTTCGACAATTGGATTCACGAACCCGCCTATCTTTGCGGCATCATCGCCGGCCGGATGACCAAGAGCAATGTGCTCGGGGTGGTTGCGGCAATTCCCATCGGCGAGGTCAACCGCCTGGTAAATGCCTTCAAGGCCGGGGCCCTCAAAGTCAACCCGAAAGTCAAGGTCAAAATATCTTATATCGGCAGCTGGTTTGATCCCCCCAAAGCCAAGGAAGCCGCCATCGCCCAGATTGAAGCCGGCGCGGACCTGATCTA
>Ga0265306_10001490_pt1 | contig 11385 bp, 10 predicted proteins | sample Helome_3_FD_192493 | JGI IMG/M metagenome (GOLD analysis project Ga0265306, IMG submission 192493) | Marine sediment microbial communities from subtidal zone of North Sea - Hel_20160420 (Illumina Assembly) | ecosystem: Environmental > Aquatic > Marine > Subtidal zone > Sediment ...
CTGCGACCTTGTTGGTCAAAAATGCCATCGATTAGACATCAAAAACCACTGTCGCCGCCAATCCCGTTTCCGACTTAACTATTTCCAAATTATGGTAGGTGACCGCCTTGATGTGTTTTTCCATTTGGGTGACCCGGCGGCCGTGAATTAGTGCCTTGACATGGGTTGGCGTAAGGTTTTGCAAATCGAATTTGCTGAAAACGAGCATCTCGGCTTCGGCCCAGTACGCCAGCTCGCTCAACCATTCGACCAACAGGCTTTCGGCATCCAAAGCATCAAGCTCTATTGATTTTGTTTTCGGCGTCGAATTAAGGTCCTCGTTTGCGCTCATAAGGCTGTTCAGGCCGCGGGCAGCATTGAGAAATAGCTCCTCCAGGTTTCGTCCGTAAATTATTAATGCCCGGTCTGCTGTATGCTCTATTTCCTCAAAGGCAATTTGAGGATGGGATATGGAAGATTCTCGTGGCATTTTTTCCTTATATGCCATTATTTTTACCCCGTGAAACTTTATTCTATTTCACCGGGGACATAATGGAGGCTAAAACACGGACCTCAAAAAACACCCGACATCAGGCTCGCTGCAGCGTGTTAGTATTTAAAAGAAATTTGGTATTCCAGTAAACGTGTCGGACGAAGATGTTTTCAACTAGAGCAGATGCAGTAGAATTCGCAAATGATGATCAGGGTGTATCGGTTACCGTTACATGCAGACAGTAGAGTGCCGTTTATACCTATAACATGTAATATTTGATCATAAATTGTCAAGCATCAATTGCACGGGTCAAGTTAGGTACTTCACCCCGATTGGAATGTTGGAATACCCGAATAAAAAATCCTTTACATATTCTTTGCGGTACTCTATAAATTTCTTATTCCGTAAACGCCTTTTGCATGAAAATAAAGCCTTTGGGTCGATTGCTGCACTCCTTTTAACGGGTCCCACTAATTCTTTAGTTTAAAGTGTTCAATATTTGCGGGTATCCAGGTCTGCCTGCCGCTATCATCCGGCCGGTCAAATCAAGCCGTGAGGCGAGCCTTTCTAAACACCGCATTTAACCTCCTGCTGCAGAAACGACGATGTCGCTAACCACCTAACACTTGGAAATGAGGTATTGTATGGAACATCAATTTGACATCATTATTATTGGGGCCGGCCTTGCCGGGCTGCGTGCCGCCATAGAAATCGGCGAAACCGCCAGCGTTGCGGTGCTCACTAAAGTGTTTGCCACTCGCTCCCATTCGGGCGCCGCCCAGGGGGGAATAGGGGCTGCCCTGGCCAACGAGGAAGAAGACAGCTGGGAGTGGCACATGTTTGATACGGTTAAAGGCAGTGACTATCTGGGGGATCAGGATGCCATTGAAACCATGGCCAAGGATGCGCCGCGCACCATTTTTGAGCTTGAGCACATGGGCGTACCCTTCAATCGAACCGGTGAAGGCAAGATAGCCCAGAGAGCTTTTGGCGGACACACCAGCGGCTTCGGCAAGGCACCGGTTAAAAGAGCCTGTTTTGCAGCCGATCGAACCGGAAGGGTCATTCTGGATACGCTTTGGGAGCAGTGCCTGCAACGAAATACCAAATTTTATGATGAATTTCAGGTGCTTTGCCTGATAGTTGAGGACGGGCGTTGCTATGGTGTTGTTGCCTATGAACTGGCCACCGGTGAATTGCACACCTTTTACAGCAAGGCGGTGTTGCTGGCCACCGGGGGGGCCGGAAAAATATTTAAGACGACCTCCAATGCATTTGCCTCGACAGGTGACGGCATGGCCCTGGCTTACAGAGCTGGTGCCGCTCTGGAGGACATGGAATTTGTGCAGTTTCATCCCACCGGAATTTACAAATTGGGAATTCTGATCAGCGAAGCCGCCCGGGGTGAAGGGGGTATATTGGTCAACAAAGACGGCGAACGCTTCATGGAGCGCTATGCCCCTGTCATTAAAGATTTGGCACCCCGGGACATGGTCTCCCGCTGTATTATGGAGGAAATTAGAGCCGGAAAAGGTATTGACGGTCAGGATTACGTCCACCTTGACCTGACTCATCTTGGTGAAGAAGTTATAAACAGCAAACTTGCAGAAATAACCGGTTTTGCGCGTACGTATGCCGGGGTTGATGCGACCACGGAGCCCATTCCGGTCCAACCGACCTGTCATTATATGATGGGCGGAATTGCTTCCGATGTTGACGGACACGTTACCGTTGATAAAGACAATACCCCCTTTGAGGGATTGTTTGCAGCCGGCGAGTGTGCCTGCGTATCGGTTCACGGAGCGAATCGGCTGGGCTGCAACTCCTTGCTCGACACCCTGGTTTTTGGTCGCAGATCCGGTATGGAAATCAACCGTTTTGTTCAAAGTGTTGATTTTGAGAAACCGGCCACTGATTTTGAAAAAAGGGCTGCCGCCAAAATTTCCGCTTTGATGAAAGCGCGCGGCAAGGAAAAAATCGGCGACATCATGAGCAGCATGCAGGAAGTCATGATGGAAAAGGTTTCCGTATTTCGCATGAAATCTCCCATTACCGAGGCGTTAGAAAAAATCAAGGAGCTTAAGGAGCGCTATCAAATGATAGCTTTGCAGGATAAAGGCAACTGTTTTAACAGGGACCTTTTGGATGCTCTCGAGCTGGGTCACATGCTTGACCTGGCCGAGGTTATTGCCATGGGAGCTTTGTATCGCAAAGAAAGCCGGGGGGCCCACTCCCGGGAGGACTATCCAGAGCGCAATGATGAGACCTACCTTGTGCACACTCTTGTGCGCCTTACGGATAAGGGGCCCCAGATTTTTGAAAAGCCCGTCACCATAACCCGATTTCAGCCCAAAGAAAGGAAATATTAAAATGCAATGCAACTTTATCATTTACCGTTTTGATCCGGCGGTTGATAAAGAAAGCCGTTATCAAGAATACACCGTAAATGCCGATCCAACTGACAAAATATTAGATTGCCTTAACAAAATCAGGTGGGAGCAGGATCCCACCCTGGCCTACCGCTATTCATGCGCCCATGGAATATGCGGATCCGATGCCCTGGTCATTAACAGCCGGGTTGAATTGGCCTGCCAGATGCTCGTCAGGGATTTTAAGACCGGTAACAATTTCGTCATCGAGCCATTACCCTTTTTTACCGTTATCAAAGATCTGATTGTTGATTTGAAACCCTTTTTTGACAAACACCGCTCTGTAAGACCGTATTTGATTTCCGAGCAAAAACCACCGGAAAAGGAACGGCTGCAGGACAGCAAAACACAGGCGTTTATTGAACCTGCCTTGAGATGTATCCTGTGTGCCTCCTGTACTTCGTCATGCCCGATTACGCGGACCAACCCGGACTATGCAGGGCCGGCGGCCCTGTTGAGAGCCTTCCGGTATATTTTCGATTCGCGCGACACAGCCACCGATGATAGACTGGAAAAAATCGACAGTGAGGATGGGATCTGGGGCTGCAAAACCATGTGGTGGTGCACCGATGTCTGCCCTAAAGGGATACCCATTACCAAATGTTTGGGGCAGATCAAGCGCGCGTTAAAGAAAAAGGGAAAGTAATTTACCAATCTAAATGTTTTTTGAAAAACCATTCCGTCTGACCTTGCATCCGGGTACGAACGGATTTCGTGTTTGGTATATGGTGTTTGGTGAATTTGGCACTAAAAACCATATACCAAACACAAAACACCAACGATCAGGAGATAAAAATGTTCAAACTCAAACCATTGTCCAAGGAAGCAATTCCTGCGGCTCTCGAAAAGGCAATTTGTTACCGGTATTTAAACGAACCCGGCGAGGCGGAGAGCATCTGTCTGGATATTTTGGAAGTTGAGCCGGACAACCAGCAGGCGATAACAACCCTTTTGTTGTCGCTGACCGACCAGTTTGGGCATGATCTTGGCCCATCATTTACCAAGGCGCGTGAGCTCTTTCATCGACTTGAGGATGAATACAGCCGAATCTATTATCGTGGAATAATCTGTGAACGTCGCGCCAGGGTTCATCTTGACCGGGGCGGACCCGGTTCCGGGCATTTGGCCTACGACTGGTTTCGGCAGGCCATGGATGCATACCAAACCGCTATTGATAAACGCCTTGCTGGAAATGATGACGCCATTTTGCGCTGGAATGCCTGTGCACGAATCATCATGAACAATTCTTTAGTAGAATCTGGCCAAGAGGAAAACAGAGAGTCGATGTTGGAGTAGCTGAGGTTCAAAGGTTCAGGGTTCAGAGGTTTTGGTTGATAGTTGGATGGCTGGTGAATGTCGAAGTATATCAACCCTGAACCCTGAACCCTGAACCTTGAACCTTTGAACCCACCATACGGAGGTCAGTGATATGGGGAAAAATCTATTGGCAGGATTTAAATTTTTTAGTGAAGTGGCTCCTGAAACCCTGGAGATGATTGCTCAAAAGGGCGAGGTGCTGGAATTTGGCCCTAATGATGTTATCTTTCATTTTGATGAGCCTGCAGAGCATCTCTATGGACTCGTGGAGGGTGAAGTTGATTTAAGCATTGTTTTTAAAGATAAAATATTGAAGACCGAAATCGAATACGAGGAAGCCATTCAGGCCAGTATGGTAGATGAAGAGAAATCAATCGTCATTGATACGGTATTACCGGACCAGATATTTGGATGGGCATCGATAGTGGGGGCCAAGCGACGAACCGTCACTGCCCGCTGCACAGAACCCAGCAGGGTAATTGCGCTGGCTGCCGAAGACCTTATAGGGATGTTCGCCGAGGATCATTATCTGGGCTATGTGATTATGAAAAAATTGGGCGATATTATTGCCAGGCGACTTAAAAACCGCACCGATAAGTTGATTGAGACCTGGGTGGAGGCCTTTGATGGGGACGCGATTTAGGGAATGAAGATTGTCGAATGACGAATGACGAATTGTTACATAATTTGGGATTCAAACGAAAGGTGGCGCCATCCTATGAAGGCCCTTTATTTTGACAGACATGGTGAATTGGATGTTGTAAAATATGGCGACGTGCCTGATCCGGAACCCGGGCCAGGGGAGGTGTTGATTCGGGTGCGTGCCTGCGCCCTTAATTTTTTGGACATCTGGGTTCGAAGAGGATGGCCGGGTCTAAAACTGGAAATGCCTCACTGGTGCGGAGCTGATGTTGCCGGTGAAATAGCCGCGCTCGGTAAAACCGTCTCCAGCTGGCAGGTGGGCCAAAGGGTCGTCGTTGATCCCGGTGTTAATCTGGTTGAAGACCAATATACCCGCAGCGGTGAGGACAGTGTCAGCCCGGGCTACCATGTACTGGGAGAACAACGGCGCGGCGGTGCGGCCGAGTATCTGGCTCTACCGGCAAGGAACCTGGCCGTCATGCCCGATGATATCGATTTTCCGGAAGCAGCGGCGCCGCTACTGGTAGGCCTTACTGCCTGGCGCATGCTGATACACCAGGCCGGACTGCGTGCCGGGGAATCTGTTCTGGTCGTTGGCGCCGGTGGAGGGGTGAACAGTATCGCGATTCAGATTGCCAAACTGGCAGGCGCGATTGTTTATGTCGTAGCCAGTAATCCTGAAAAATCAGCACGGGCCCGGCAATTGGGAGCTGATGTTGTCCTGGATCGATCCCAGGTCGACTGGGGCAAGGAAATTTATAAACTTACCTCCAGGCGGGGGGTGGATGTCGTGGTGGATAATGTCGGCCAAGCCACCATTACCAAAAGTATGCAGGCCGTCGCCCGGGGCGGGCGGATCGTGATTGTGGGGAACACCAGCGGGCCCCAGGCTGAGATAGATATCCGGTTTATTTTCGGTAAACAGATCAGCCTGATCGGCAGTACCATGGGCTCCCATCAGGATTTTCACGACCTGCTCGATTTGCTGTGGTCCGGGAAAGTCAAGCCGGTGATACATCGGGTCATACCGTTAAGCGAAGGCTGTGACGCTTATAAAATGATGGAAGAGGGCAAGCATTTCGGGAAAATTGTGTTGGCGCCATGAGTGTATCCCGTCAGATGCAAAATATGATATCTGTAATGTAATCGACTGACTCTATTGATAACGATTGATAACCTCCCGAAATATTATCAGTTTTTGCACATCCTGGGTGCCTTCTCCCAGTGATGAGCCCCAGACATCCATGGGATATTTGTGGATGGGGTGCTCCTGGATAACGGAGGCAGCCCCAAAAATATCAGCCGCCCAGAGGGTCACTTCCCTGGCCACCTCGACACTCAGGTATTTTGCCAGCGAACTTGCCTGTCGAAAATCCTCACCCCGATCTACGAGCCAGCATGCCTTGTAGAGCATGAGGCGCACAGATTCCAATTTTGTATATAAATCAGATAGTTCAAAAGCTTTTGCCTGAAAGTTCAGAATATTCTCTCCAAAAATCTTACGCTTTTGCATATGTTTAACAGCGAGGTCAAACGCTCCGACGGCGCTGCCCAGGGTAAGGGCGGCAATGGGAACCCGGCTGTTGGTAAACACTTCCAGTACCTGGTGAAGGCCGCGGCCGCGGATGCCCAAAAGGTGATCATCAGGAACAAAAACGTCGCTAAAGCTTAACCGTGTCAAATCCGAGGGTATCCATACCTGCTTGTTCAATTTTTTTCTGCGAATGCCGGCGGCGTTTAAATCGACCAGATACATGGATAACCGATTATTTTTCTCAGCGCCGGGATCGGAAACCGCAGTAATAACGCCGTAATCGGCAATCAATCCATTGGTGACATATGCTTTCGTTCCGTTCAGTTTCCAGCCGCCATCGGTCTTTTCTGCGGTCATGGCGATACCGGCAACATCGCTGCCGGCAATATTTTCGGTGTTTCCCAGGCACATCACTGTTTTACCCTCAACCGCCGCCCCCCCGTACTTTTGCTGAAGATCCTTTGTGCCGAACTGGCAAAGACCCATAAGCCCCAAATCAATATGCGCCAGGGCGGCGATGGCCACCCCCGGTGATATTTCGGCCAGTTTTTCCGCTATGACTGACTCTTTTAATGCGGATCCCCGTATCAGGCTTCCGTTTTTAAATTTCAAACCATACCAGCCTTGCTTTCCCATATGATGAAAAAAAGTGCGGGACAACTCCCGTTTATGATTCCATTTGGGTAACTCCGGTATGATATCGGTTTTGATAAATGCCTCAAATCTTTCTATATCTTCAGCAAGGTCATTCGGGATCGCAAAATCCATGGTTGTATCCTCTAAAAATTAAGCTCGATGCAGAACCAGGCTTAGCTGGAAACTCGGCCCCGCCGCGCCTGTCCGTCGCAGTCACGCTTTTAGCGTGACGAAGACGAACCTTAAGCCAAATTCCTATTTCCAAGATGGTTTCTGGTAGCCGGTGCGTCAACTGAACATATAACAGCTGCCGGAAAATACAAGGCGGCGCTCAAATCGGAAAAAATCCCTCACCGGACAGATGGGATATTGTTTTTATAGATCTGCGTATAAATCAAAATACGTGCAGCATACGGCATTTCTTTTTATAAAATACATGCTTTACCCCATTTACAAATGCAACGGATACCCTTACAAAAAACATATACAGCTCTTTCTGCTCTTATTACTGGATTATAGAGGCTCTCATACTTTATTATTTCTCGGTTCTTACTGGGGTAACCAAGGAGAATGGCAATGAAAGAACTGATCGAACGTATCGCCCGGGCGCTGGTAGACAAGCCGGAAGAGGTTTCGGTGACAGCATTAGAAGGCAGCCAGGCAACGGTCCTGGAGCTTAAAGTCGCCAAAGATGACTTAGGTAAAATTATCGGAAAACAAGGGCGCACTGCAAGATCGTTAAGGACAATATTGGGTGCCGCCTCTGCCAAGCAAAGAAAGCGCGTGGTTTTAGAGATTGTGGAATGATTGCCCGGCGGTTTCAATTTGCGTCCCGGAAAGCTATTATTTTTGTTCTAAGCAAGCATGCAAGGTCATCGTTATTGTCCCATCCGCTTTAAACCGAATAATTTTCAGTATCACCATCAGGTAATTTCATTTCTTTTAGTTATCCTTGACTAAGCAAAAATTAGTAACATATTTCTTTTGATTAGTTTCGTCTGAAATCAATCAGAAGCTGTCTCAAATTACGGTTTGTTTTTTCGCTCAATGTCTGTCTGCAAAAAGGAGTAATTTGCATGCCGAGGAACGAAATAAATATTCCTGACAAAGTCGAATATATTTCTATATTGAATGAGGATGGCGAACTGGACAAGGCCCTTGAACCGGAAATCCCCGAGGAGTTCTTGCTCAGACTGTATCGCACCATGTACCTGGCTAGAAAGTTTGACGAACGCTTACTCAGTCTCCAACGCCAGGGAAGAATAGGGACTTTTCCGCCGATAAGCGGTCAGGAGGCCGCTCATCTTGGAGCCGCGGCTGCGCTTCTGCCCGCTGATTGGTTCGTTCCGGCCTTTCGCGAAACAGCCGCTGAAATCTGGCGGGGCCGATCGCTTGAAAGTGTTATTCTTTACAACAATGGATTCAACGAAGGTGTAGGCATACCGGAAGACAGTAATGATCTTCCCATATCTGTTCCTGTCGGGTCTCAGATTCTTCATGCCGTCGGTCTCGCCTGGGCCGCCAGATATCGCCAAACCGACGCTGTTGCTATGGCCTTTTTCGGTGACGGGGCAACATCGGAAGGTGATTTTCACGAAGGGCTTAATTTTGCGAGTGTCTTTCAAGCACCGGCTATATTTTTATGCCAGAATAATCACTGGGCGATTTCTTATCCCCGTTCAAAACAGACCCGTTCCAAAACACTGGCCCAAAAGGCGTTGGCCTACGGCATGCCGGGTATCCAGGTCGATGGCAATGATATTTTAGCGGTATATGCTGCGGCCCGGGAGGCGGTTGATCGGGCCAGATCCGGTGGCGGACCCACTTTGATCGAATGTGTGACCTACCGTATGGCGGTTCACACCACGGCTGACGACCCCAAACGATATCGATCTGAGGAAGAAGTCGAGCAGTGGAAAAAGCGGGATCCGATCGCCAGGTTTCAGAACTACCTGATCGATAAAGGCGTCCTTTCAGAAGATAAAATTACCGGCCTGGATTCCAAAATTGGGAAAGAAATTCAGTCAGCCATTGATCGATCCGAAGAGCAAATGAAATCACTGGGAAATCCCATCGATATGTTCGAACATACCTATGCTGAAATACCGCCATACCTCAAGGAGCAGAAAGAAGCATTTGCCAGGGAACTTGCGGAGAAGGGGAAGGAGGAAGATCATGGCTAAGATGACAATGGTTCAGGCCCTCAATCTGGCGTTGCAGCAAGAAATGGGAAATGACGACAGTGTCATCTTATTGGGAGAAGATGTTGGGGTGGATGGGGGCGTCTTTCGGGTAACCGATGCGCTCATTGATCAGTTCGGTGATGAACGGGTGCTGGACACACCCTTGGCAGAAAGCGCTATTGTGGGCATGTCAATCGGAATGGCGGTTTATGGTCTCAAACCGGTCTGCGAAATTCAATTTTCCGGATTCAGCTATCAAAACTTTCACCAGATCGAAAACCATGCCGCCAGATTTCGCTGGCGGTCACAGGGCAGATATAATGTGCCGATGGTCATGCGAACCCCATACGGAGGCGGTGTCAGGGCGCTTGAGCACCACTCTGAAAGTCGTGAAGTCTATTGGGCCCACACCCCGGGACTTAAAATGGTGATACCGTCCGGTCCTCGTAATGCGCGCGCTTTGTTGGTCAGTGCCATCCGCGATCCTGATCCGGTGATATTCTATGAACCCAAAGCAATTTATCGGGCGTTTCGCGAAGAAGTCCCTGAAAAAGAAGAAGTCATACCTATCGGCAAGTCCCAAATCGTCCGTGAGGGGCAAGATCTGACCCTGATTGCCTATGGGGCCATGATGCGCCCGACTCTAGAAGCAGCTGTGACGCTGAAAGAAAAACACGGGGTGGAAGCAGAAGTTATCGACCTGCTGACCATTGCCCCGCTGGACGATGAACTCTTTGTGCAATCCGTACTAAAGACCGGCCGGGCTGTGGTTGTTCATGAGGCACCCCGCAGCTTTGGAGCCGGTGCAGAGATAATAACGCGGTTAATGGAAAAGGCGTTTTACTACCTGGAAGCCCCGATTGAACGGGTGACCGGCTTTGATATCATCATGCCGCTGTTCAGCCGGGAGAAAGCCTATTTGCCGGATGCGCAACGGATCGTAAGAGCCGCAAATAAGGTGATGTCAGTATGAAGCCAAAAATGTGAAGAAATATGAGGAAAGAAGTTCTAACTGGAATGACAAATGTCGAATGACGAATGAATCATAAAGGAATTCTATCTTTTCTAAATTGATGGAGCGTAGCGACTCCACAATTCGACATTTGACATTCGTCAATCGTCATTCCAGCGAAAGGGGAACCATGTCCCAATCGTTTAAACTGCCGGATCTGGGCGAAGGCATCCACGAGGGCGAAATTCTGGCCGTCCTGGTTACCGTCGGACAGGAGATAAAAGAGGGCGATATTATTCTGGAGGTCGAAACCGACAAAGCTGCAGTCGAAATTCCCTCTCCCTACACCGGCAGCGTTCAGGAGATATTTGTCAAAACGGGAGATATCGTAAACGTCGGTGATGTAATGATGACCTTCTCCGGTGACGCGGAAGCTGAAGAAGTTGAAGAGCAGAAAAAAACCGAAGAACCGAAACCTGCTGCTGAATCCGTAACAGGGGTATCTCGACCTCCCGCCCGGTCAAAAACAGGACCGGTTCCGGCATCGCCGGCAACCCGGCGCCTGGCACGTGAGTTGGGGGTTGATCTTCACGGGGTTAAGCCAACCGGTCCGGCGGGGTTGGTGACCGCCGAAGATGTTCGTGCTCTTGCGGATAAAGGTCCGGTAGTACCGGAGGATACCGCAGCACCTGCTGTTTCGGCAGCCGAAGTCCAAGCGGCTGCTATTTCAAGGCCTGATCTACCGGATTTTACGAAGTGGGGTTCGGTGGAACGCTTACCGTTTCGTTCCATCCGCAGAGCGACCGCAAAGCAGATGTCTTTGGCCTGGTCGCAAATACCCCATGTCAACAGCCAGGATGTGGTGGACGTCACGAAACTTGAAGCCTTCCGGCAGAAACACAAAGCAGAGATTGAAGGTATCGGCGGTAAATTGTCACTAACGGTTTTTGCGATCAAAGCGATTGCAACGGCTTTGAAAACCTACCCGAATTTTAATGCCACCCTGGACACGATCCATTCTGAAATCATCATCAAGCATTACTATAATATCGGCGTGGCGGTCAGCACCGACAGTGGCCTGATCGTTCCAGTGGTCCGTGATGTGGACCGTAAGAGCATTAAAGAACTGGCAGTCGAGCTGAACGATCTGGTCCAGAGAACCAGAGCCCGTAAAACAACGGTGGAAGAAATGCGGGGCGGTACTTTTACAATCACCAACG
>Ga0265306_10001491_pt1 | contig 11381 bp, 11 predicted proteins | sample Helome_3_FD_192493 | JGI IMG/M metagenome (GOLD analysis project Ga0265306, IMG submission 192493) | Marine sediment microbial communities from subtidal zone of North Sea - Hel_20160420 (Illumina Assembly) | ecosystem: Environmental > Aquatic > Marine > Subtidal zone > Sediment ...
CCCGTTCATAATCCAGCACATGCAGCGCATTTTCATCGGACAATACAGGTTCATGAACAAAGGCCCGCCCCAACTGTGTTTCACCGCGGGTAAACAGCTCCCGGATAAAATCCTCCTCTACATTCATGTACTGATAAAAAAGTTCGCTTAATAGTTTTTGATCAATATCGTCGCGCACCCGCATTAGCGAAAACTCAAAAAAACCGGCCATCGGTGGCGGCAACGCATATACCGTTTCACCATTTTGCTGGATATCAATCAGGATGGCCCTGCCGGCCAATTCATCCAGTATGTTCTGTGTTTCAGTGAGATCTTTCTTCCAGATACGGCTGGCTTTTTTTGCTGTAAATGGCTTGATGGGCATCAGCGAAACCAAGCCGGCTTCTTCCTCGCTGAACAGCATGGACAAGATCTTAAAGAGCAGATCGGATGGAGGAGCGCCCTGCGGAAAACGGTTTAACCTGTCGGCTAAAGCGGAATAACTTGTTTTGAGCGTAGTATGAGCCACAATTTACTACCCTTTGACAATGATTGAACCGCGCTAGGGAAGTAATAGCTAGCTTATCAGATATTCTAACAAATATCGGGGCGTATTTACCTTACCGTACACGGGTCATTAAACCTTCCCTCAGTACCAATCAGCCTTGGTTTATGTCGTATTTATGTGGCACCCTATATGATGCTTCTATCCAGGATTAGGACACTATGGAACAGGATAAGAAGGTAAATATTCTATTCATCTGCATGGGCAATATCTGCCGTTCACCGACAGCTGAGGGTGTATTCCGCAAGTTAATTGATGAAGCGGGCAGGGGTGCTGAATTCCAGGTGGACTCTGCCGGAACCATTGGCTATCACCAGGGCCAAAGAGCCGATCCCCGCATGCGGGCAGCAGCCGAAACCAGGGGGTATGCACTGGAAAGCCTGGCGCGGAGAATCGAAAAAGTCGATTTCGACCGTTTCGATCTGATCGTGACGATGGACGAAGACAATTATCGTGACGTTGACCAGATGAACCCGGGCTCACGCGCCCGCGTGGTCCGTATGTGTGATTATTGCGAAGAACACGAAGTTTCCGAAGTCCCTGACCCCTATTACGGGGGTGAGAGCGGTTTCCACACGGTCATTGATATCCTGGAGGATTCCTGCGGAAACCTGCTGAGCCGAATCTGATGTTTCCCCCAATACTGAACGAGCTCGGCCGGGGTGAACCGGTAAACCTTGCAGCCGTCGGCGGCGGTTGCATAGCCCAAGCACGGATTGCCACTTTCGCGGACGGTTACCGGGTATTCGTTAAAACGGCCCAGGGCATGACCGGCATGTTCGCATGCGAGGCCGAAGGTCTGGCGGCGCTTGCGGCCGCCGACGCCATTCGCATCCCCGAAGTGCTGCTGGTTGGCGAAGAGGGCCTGGTGCTCGAAGCGATCGGCACGGGCTCCAGGCCCCCGGATTTTTTTGAGACCTTCGGCAGGCAATTTGCCCAGCTGCACCAAAACCGTGGCCAGTCATTCGGTTTTTCCAGTGACAATTTCATAGGCTCGACGACCCAGCCAAATTCGCCAGTCGGAAACGGCGATGACTGGCCGGAGTTTTTCCTCGAGCGCCGCCTTCGTTTCCAGGCAGACCTTGCGGAAACGAATGGCCATGGCCCCGAACTCAGGCAGCTCCTGGATGAGGGTGAGGTTCGCATAACGGGATTGCTCAATGAATCGGCCGAACCACCCAGCCTGCTGCATGGCGACCTGTGGGGTGGCAATTACCTGGTCGATGAGCAGGGAATGCCTTGTCTGATCGACCCTGCGGTGTATTACGGACATCGCGAGGCCGACCTTGCCATGACCCTACTGTTCGGAGGTTTTGATGCGGCGTTCTACGTGGCTTACGGCGAGGCATTCCCGCTGGCGCCTGGCCACGAGGACCGCCTTCCCATTTACCAGCTCTATCACCTTCTGAATCACCTGAACCTTTTTGGCAGCGCTTATTACGCGCAGTGCATCCGGATTCTGCAGCCATACGCAGCTGCCTGAAACGCATCACACGTTTCCGCGGAAACTTTTCTCTAAACGACTTGAGGTATCAGCCGTAAGTTAACTTCAGAGATTCAATTTCCTGTTTCAGGGTTTCGACTTTCTGTTCCAGCGCCTCAACCCGTGCGGTCAGGCCGCCTGCAGACTGATGCATTGTCGGATGGGCAACGGGTTCCGGTATGTCAGGTTCTCCGCAGAGCAAATGCGCAAACCGCGCTTCTTTCTGTCCGGGTTGACGCGGCAATGTCATGACCAGCGGCGGTTCGTGTTCGGCAAGGCGTTGCAACATGTACTGCACATCTTCGATATCGTCAAATTCATACAGGCGGTGAGTGTTAGTCTTGAGTTCGCCCAGGGTTTGGGGTCCGCGCAACATCAGCGGGCAGAGCAGCGCCAGGCCCTTGCTGTGCACGCCGATTGCCTTGTCGGCCTGGTGTTCGTATTTTGCAACGCGTGCGCCCCAGGCTTCACGCACCATGCCCAGGGATTCCAGTTCCCGTAGCGTGTGGCCGATTTCTCCTTCGTTGTAAGAGGTTACGGGGTTTCGTGCAGTCTTCTGGTTGCAGGCGTTTTTCAGCGCATTGAGCGTCAGCGGATACTGATCCGGCGTGGTTTCCTTTTTCTCGATCAGGCAGCCCAGGACCCTGGCTTGCACGGGCGTTAACTCGTTCATTCGGTTTAAAACTCCTTATTCAAAAATACCAGGCTAACTGCGCAAATACACTGGGGCCGATTGAAAAATACAGATCATCTACCGGGGCCTGGATCCCGCCATATTCGCTGCCATTCGGACCCAGCGGCAGGTTCAGAGCACCCAGCACCAGCAGGTTTTGTTTCCAGTCATACTGTACAACCAACTGGGCCAGGGCAGAAGGGTCTTCCAGGTTGATGAAGAAATTGGGAATCAACATCAGCAAGGGAGTCATTTCGACGGTGGCGGAAGCTGCAATATAGTGGCGCGCCAGGGTAAACAGTTCGCCTCGTCCGAGACGCTTGAGCAAATCCGGGTTCTGCAACAAATCCAGGGTCGAGTATGCACCGTTTTTTTGTCCAAACCCGCTGTAATAGTATTCCAGCACCCCGCTGATATTCTTTCCTCCCCAGTTCCATGAATAACTCAGGCTGGTGGCGGCGGAAAAAACGTTGTCGAGGTCAGTGTGGGTCCAGGTCAGATCTCCCCGCCAGACGGCGCCGCCAATGTCTGTGATTCCTCCTGCGCCCAGCAACTGGTCACCATAGTGTTGAGCGGCCAGCAGGTCGATTTCGTTGGCGCCGAGAAAGCCGTGGTACTTGAAAGCAAGGGATGAGTGGTCTGATTCGACCTTGCCTGTGCGCGGGTCGCGGCGAACGATGGCGACGCCTTGCAAGTCATTACCGCTGTCGAACAGGTACTGGCCGTAAAGCATGTCATCGCCGCTCTTGTACTCCTTGTCTACTGCGGCCGGATCAAAAGGATTGAATACGTCCATTGGCGTGAAAATCATGCCGTTGCCCCAGCTGATGGCCTGGCGGCCGAAGCGCCAGGCGGTGTGATCAGTGGTGTAGCCGACGTTGAGGCGATCGAGCCGGTGGATGAAGGCGGTTTTGTCGTCGTCTCCAAAGGAATAAGTCAGGTCCCACCAGCGGCGATCATCGTTGATCACCCGGTTAACCGGCGCGGGAGACGCAGGAAGATCTTCGCTGAGCTTAAGCGAGTCGGCGTAGATTCCAATGTACTGGTAATCTGCTTTGAAGTCCCAGTTGCCACGCCGTGCGCTGAATTTCAGTCTCGTTTCCAGGCTGTTGTCGAGTGAATTTGAGCCAAGAATCTCCCGCAAGATGCTGTTGCCCGGATAAGCAACGAAAGTTGCCTGATATTTAATGTGCCCGCTAAATAACCACTCGGTTTCATCGGCGCAGGCCAGCGCACTGTACGCCAGCAGCATGCCGGCACATAGCCACCTGCCAAGCGGACTGTTGGCCCCGTTCATCTCAGGCTGGAACCTGTTCCCTGTCGTCGATGATCTTTCCATCCTGCATCTTGATCAGCCGTTTTGCATAGCGCATGACGCGTTCATCATGGGTTGCGATCATGAAGGTTACGCCGTGGTTTTGATTCAGTTCGCAGAACAGTTCCATCAAGTGGCTGGCGGAGACGGAATCCAGGTTTGCGGTGGGTTCATCAGCCAGAACAAGCTTCGGCTGGCTGACAATGGCACGAGCCACAGCAACGCGCTGTTGCTGCCCGCCGGACAATTCAGACGGCCGGCGATTCTCCATTCCTTCCAGTCCCACTTCGCCAAGAATGTCCAGTGACTTTTTCTTCATCTCTTTTGCCGGAACACCCTGGATCTGCATGACGAACTCGACATTTTCCCGCGCGGTCAGTACGGGAATCAGGTTATAAGACTGGAAGACAAATCCGATGTGATGGAGTCGCAGGTCGGCCAGCGGTCCTTTGCCCAGCAAGTCCACACGCTGGCCGTCGATACTTATGGCGCCGCTGTCGAGTTTGTCGAGTCCGCCGATCATGTTCAAAAGGGTGGTTTTGCCGGAACCGGAAGGACCGGAAAGACAAACGAATGAACCTTGCTCAATGCCGATCGTGACGTGGTCCAGCGCCTTGATAACCGCATCGCCTTGCTGGTATTGCTTGCACAGTTCAACACATTTGATTTCAGCCATGAAAATTCCTTCAGGTCTTCGCAATGGCCTCGACAGGCCGGTACTGGGACGCCCGCCAGGCCGGGAGCAGGCTGGTCAGGATTCCCAGAACAATAACGACCGAGTTGGCCATCAGCAGATCCTTCATTTTTAGCGCGGGATAGAGCACGCTGGATGCCCCCATCATTTCCATTCCTTCGGCAACGGCCGAGATATCAATGCCACCCCGCACAGGCAGGATAGTGGCGATGGCCAGGATATTGCCGAGCAGCAGGCCCAGCGCCAGCAACATGAGTGATTCGAGCAGTATCTGGTAGAGAATGGCCGCTGGTTTCATACCCAGGGCCTGCATCAGCCCAAGTTCCCTGACCCGTTCAAAAACCGCCATCATCAGGGTGTTCACCAGCCCAAAACTCAGGGCCAGGAAGATGACCACGATCCAGACCAGTACGAATCCGTCCATCATTTTCAGCATCAAACCCAGGTAGGTCTCCAGTTGAGTCCATGGCAGGGTCTCCAGCTGTTCTCCGAAAATGCCCGAAACCAGGCTGTAGAGCCCATCAACCTGCCGGTAGTCCTGGCCCGTTATCGCGATTTCAGAGACTTCACCATCGACCTTTAGCAATGCCTGGATGGTCGTCAAGCCGCCGTAAACATAAACTTCTTCAAGGCTGCTTAACTTCGCTTTGTAAACGCCGACGATCCGGAAGCCGCGATCTGCAATGTTGTTATCCGGATCCTGGCTCATGACCACGATCCGCTTACCCAGGTCGGTTTCCAGGCGCTCCAGCAATTTTCGGCCGACCACCAGCCCATTATCGCCGGCCGACTCGAGAAAGCGGCCCTCGATAATGCTGCCCGGATCAAATCCCAGTGCAATCTCCCCCTCTGGATTAACCCCTAACAGTGTTACCCCGCGGTTGTTACGTTCGCTCGAGATCATGGCGGGAACGCGTAAACGGGCTGTCCAGCCGGTGATCTCTGGATTCTGCAGAGCCTGGATCAATTCGGGGCCCGGTTCCGGAACCCTGTGATCAATACTCGGGTCGTCGCGGAAAGCAGGATGGTGTACTTGTACCATTCCGGGTAGGGAGTCGATGCCGTCTTCGATCATCTGGTCAACCATGCCCCGCATCAGTGCCGTCATGAAGATCATTGCCCAGACACCCAAAGAAATGGCAAGCAACATGATCACGGTACGCCTGTGGTTACGCCACAGGTTACGCCAGGCCAAACGTGACATGGCGCCAAAAGGCAGATAGTTGGACGAGGCCACTACACGGCCCTCATGGCATCAACCGGCCTCAGCCGGAACAGGCGGAGCGCAGGATAGACGGACGCCAACAGGCAAAACAGAAATACCACGCCCGGTCCCAGCAGCAATGAAGTTGCCGAAACACTCGGGTAAATACTGCCGGGCAAATTGAACCGTTCAGCCATTTCTTCCATGCCTGGATAGGAGAACCCTGCAGCGTTGAAATAGCTTGCAAGCAGTGCGCCCAGAAAAACCCCGATGGCCAGGCCAATCAAGGCCATTAGCGTGGTTTCCAGCATCACCAGGGAGGCCAGCTTTCGCGGTCGGATGCCAAGGGCAGTAATCACACCAAATTCCCTGGTGCGTTCCAGCACCGACATCAACTGCGTGTTCAAAACGCTGAATGCTACCAGGATGATCAGCACGCCATACATGAACCAGGCGCTGGAGAAGTCTGCCTTGATGGCTTGCTGCAAGCCGGGATGCAGGGCAGTCCAGTCAAGCGCCACGAGACCATCGCGGCCTGCGATGACTCGATTGACGTCCAACAGTGCAGCAGGTATCTGACCGATATTGTCCACCGACACAGCGATACTGTTGCCATGGCCTTCCATCGCGAATGTCTCCTGGAAATAAGCCAGTGGAACCTCCGAAAAACTTCGATCCATGTCGCTGGAACCGCTGTCAAAAATACCGACAACGGTCACTACACCTGCGGCAAATGAGCCATCACGGCCACTGCCGAGCAAGGTCAGTTCCTCCCCGGTTTTCACTTTCAGGTTGCGGGCCATAACGCTGCCGATAACGATTTCAGCCGCTTCAGGATCATCCAGGAAACGGCCTTCCGCTAACAGGCCGGGGAGCGTGGACACGCCGGGTTCATGGTCCGGTTCAACCCCAATGACCTGTATGCCAATAGACCGTTGCTCACTGGAAGCCAACGCAAATCCCGTGGCACGTGCGGCAACACGGAAACCCGGCAGTGCTGTCCTGATCGAATCCGTTAGCGGCTCAATGGCTGGAATGCTGGTCCGCAGTTTGGGGTTGTCGTTGTAGTCTTGCATCTGAACCTGCAAGTGTCCGCTGAACGCCTGCAGGGTGTTGTTGATCATCATGTCATAGGATCCCAATTGCAGGGAGATCATGAAAATCAGTAAAACGTTCGAAAAAATCATCGCGGTGGCCGTAAGCCATGTCCGGCGCTTGTGCCTCCACAGGTTGCGCCAGGCCATGCGCAGACTGAGTGTCACTGACGCGGATTCCGCAAGTTGGAGAGCGTGAACAGGTTGGCGGACAACTCGATGTCAAATTCAATGGAATTAGCCGTCATTTGAGTCCATTCATCGGGTGTCTCGACTTTGGACATTCGTATGATTTTTGCCACGCTGCGTTCTCCCATGTCCGCCACTTCCAGGGTTTTGAGCGACTTGACCATTTCGCCATCCTGGTCCCAGAACTGTTGTTCCATCATCACGAAATCGTCCCGGATCACCAGCACTTCCTTGCCCCAGACAACGGCAGCTTCCTCGTGCGGTATCGAGGTAATGGTGTAATGCACATGGCCGTCGCGTTCTTCTGTAGCGGTCAGTTCGTGATCATACTGGTCGATAATATCCGTGGACTTGCTGATGTCCTTGTTGGAGAAGTCACTGCCCATCCAGCTTTGCGACATCATTGATGAAGGCACCTTGATGATCCGGTTGATCTTGGGTGTGTAACTCCACATATTGTTGTCGTTCAGAAGAGTCCCGTTGCCGGCGTCTTTCCTGGGCTCGATGACCCGGACCAGCGACAGCTTGTCGCCTTTGCTCCATGATTCCATCGTCATTGTTCTTTCCCAGTCCGGACGGTGAATGGTCATGGTCATACTGGAGTGCGAGGTCAGGCCGCGCCAGTGATCCATCGCCATGCGAACCAGCTCGGTCGCGTCCTTTTCCTGTGCCATGGATGAAGATAGGGTGAGCAGACCGAGCAGTAATATTATTTTGCGCATTTTTCACCTCTCTCAATCCATAGCGTACAATTTGCACCATGAAAGAACCAGATGTATTGGTGATCGGAATTTCTTCGCGGGCGCTTTTCGACCTTGGCCAGAGCCATGCCATTTTCGAATCCAAGGGGCTGCAGGCCTATTCCGATTACCAGATGAAACACGAACAGCGTTTTTTGAAGCCCGGGGTGGCTTTTCCGCTGGTGAAAAAGCTGCTGGCCCTGAACGAAGATGAAGTGGATCATCCGGGTGTTGAGGTTATCCTTTTGTCCAGGAACAGTGCCGATACGGGCCTCAGGATATTCAACACCATTGAGCACTACGGGCTGAACATTGAGCGCGCGGCGTTCACCGGTGGTGAGAGTCCTTACAGGTACATGGAAGCCTATGGCGCAGACCTGTTACTTTCGACCAATGCCGGGGACGTCAGGAAATCCCTGGAAAAAGGCTATGCTGCCGCCACTATTCTTCCGGGCAGTGCCAGTGATCACGGCAGTGGCCAGTTGAGAATCGCTTTCGATGGAGATGCAGTCATATTCGGTGACGAGGCCGAACGTGTCTTCCAGGAGCGCGGCCTGGAAGCCTTTTCCGACAGTGAGCGTGAAGCAGCCGCCCAGCCACTGTCCGGAGGACCCTTCAAACCGGTACTGGAAGCCTTGCATAAAATACAGTCTGCCTACCCGATAGAGGACAACCCGATACGCACAGCATTGGTGACCGCACGCTCGGCGCCGGCCCATAAACGAGTCGTTCTGACACTCAGGGAGTGGGGGATCCGAATCGACGAGGCCCTGTTCCTCGGCGGGCGTTCGAAAGGTGAGTTTCTGAAAACATTTGGTGCAGACATCTTTTTTGATGACCAGCAGGTTCACATCGAATCTGCAAAGGCTCATGTCACATCAGCACATGTTCCCACCGGTGTTGCCAACGAGGTAAAATAACCGGCTTTATCGAACCACCTTTGGAGCGCCAGATGGCCAAGCTGAATCCTTTTGACCTGTACGACGTTGCATCGCTGCTCAGCGAAGATGAACTGATGATAAAAGACAGCGTCGCACGCTTTGTCGATGAGCGCGCCATGCCGGTTATCGCGAGACATTTTGACGAGGCTACCTTTCCCGCGGATCTGGTGCCTGAAATTGCAGAAATGGGTTTATTGGGCCCGACTCTCGAGGGCTACGGGTGTGCAGGCCTGAATTCGGTTTCCTATGGGCTGATCTGCCAGGAACTGGAACGTTGCGATTCCGGTCTGAGGAGTTTTGTTTCGGTCCAGTCCAGCCTGTGTATGTACCCGGTCTACGCGTATGGCTCAGAGGAGCAAAAGCAACGCTGGTTGCCCGGCATGGCGGCGGGGGAAATCATCGGATGTTTCGGGCTGACCGAGTCTCATGGTGGTTCAGATCCGGCCAGCATGAAGACGCATGCCCGCAAAGACGGGGATGACTGGATAATCAACGGCTCCAAGATGTGGATTACCAACGGTAACCTGGCCGATATCGCCATTGTCTGGGCGCAGACGGAAGAGGGCATCATGGGTTTTGTGCTGGAAAAGGGCATGCCCGGATTTGAAGCACGCGAGATCAAGTCCAAGATGTCATTGCGCGCCTCTGTGACTTCGGAATTGTATTTCGATAATGTGCGTGTGCCGGATTCAAACCGGCTGCCGAACGTCGTGGGTCTCAAAGGGCCGCTGGGTTGCCTGACCCAGGCGCGCTTCGGCATTACCTGGGGGCCGATCGGGTCTGCCATTGCCTGCTTGTCGGAAGTGATTGATTACACCTCTGACCGTGTCCTGTTTGGCCGTCCGCTGGCGGCTAACCAGGCCATCCAGATTCGCCTGGCGGACATGGCCCGCAGAATAACGGCGGCCCAGCTGCTGGCGCTGCAATTGGGTCGAATGAAAGATTCAGGCAGGATGCAGCCGACCCAGGTGAGTATCGCCAAGTGGAATAATGTGCGCATGGCGCTGGATATCGCCAGGGATTGCCGTGACATCCTGGGTGGCAGCGGAATCACCACCGAATACCATGCAATAAGACACATGCTGAACCTGGAAAGCGTGATCACTTATGAGGGAACCGAAACCGTGCACCAGCTGGTCGTCGGCCGTGAGCTCACCGGGATCAATGCGTTCTAATCAGTCTGATATGCAATAATCTTCGGTTCTGTTTCAAGCTCGATATTAAACTTTTTCCAAACAGCCGACTGGATGTCCCGGGCGAGCTGCAGGATTTCCCGGCCACTGGCTTTTCCGTGGTTGATGATGACCAGTGAGTGCTGGTCGGAAACGCCCGCATCGCCTGTCCGGCGCCCTTTGAAACCGCAACATTCGATCATCCAGGCAGCAGACAGCTTGGTGGTCTGGTCAGCAGCCTTCCAGGCAGGTAAATCCGGAAAGCGGCTAATCAGTGCCGCTGCGCCTGTTTGATCAACGATGGGGTTCTTGAAGAAGCTGCCGGCGTTTCCAACACGGGTGGGGTCAGGCAGCTTTCTCCTGCGCAAGCGGATCACCGCGTCGCTCACGTCTTTTGCGTCAGGCTGTGCTTTACCCATCAGTGAGAGTTCTTCGACCAGTCCCGCATATTCCAGCTGTGGCTTGAATTTTCGGTCAAGGCGCAATCGAACCGAGCTGATAAGGAAGCGGTCAGGTTCAACCGACTTGAAGTAGCTGTCACGGTACCCCAGTTGACAATCCGGCCTCGAAAAAACCTGCCATTTCCCTTTGACCAGGTCCCATGCCGTGACGCTGTCCAGCACCGAAGCCAGTTCGACACCATAGGCGCCGATATTCTGAATGGGGGCGGCCCCGGCAAGGCCCGGTATGAGGGAAAGGTTTTCCAGGCCTGACAAATTGTTCTCAAGGGTCCAGCGAACCAGTTCATGCCAGTTTTCCCCTGCACCGGCATCAACCCAGCTGTGATCCGTGTCCGTTTTGACAATGTTCCGCCCGGCAATAGTATTGAGCAAAACGGTGCCTGGAACATCGCTCGTGAAAAGTACATTGCTGCCGCCCCCCAGGATAAGGTCGCGGTTGGGATTATATGAAGGCAGGGAAAGCAAATCCTCTTCGTTTTCAAGTGTGATCAGAAGACCTGCGCTGGCCTCAACGCCAAAGCTGTTCAGGGCCTTCAAAGAAGGGTGTTCAGTGACTTTCATTCAGGGTTGCGGTCGGCAATGGCCTGCAGGCATTCATTCAGTAAATCCGGCCCGCGGTAAACCATGCCGGTGTAAAATTGCACCAGGCTGGCGCCCAGTTCCAGCTTGTCGACGGCATCCTGTCCTTTGGTAATACCACCCACCCCGATCAAGGCGATCTCGTCGGGCAGATACTGTCTCAGAGCACCCAGCACGGCATCGGCTTTGAGCTTCAATGGCGCACCGGACAATCCACCCGCTTCTTGGGCATGTTTCATGCCCTTCACCTGGTCACGGCTGATCGTGGTGTTGGTGGCTATTACGGCATCTA
>Ga0265306_10001492_pt1 | contig 11368 bp, 8 predicted proteins | sample Helome_3_FD_192493 | JGI IMG/M metagenome (GOLD analysis project Ga0265306, IMG submission 192493) | Marine sediment microbial communities from subtidal zone of North Sea - Hel_20160420 (Illumina Assembly) | ecosystem: Environmental > Aquatic > Marine > Subtidal zone > Sediment ...
TACCCGAGCATAGAAACAGCCAAGGAGGCAGTCAGGTTGGGTGCATTTAATTACCTGACAAAGCCACTGGGTCCGGATGAAGTTATCAAAGCAGCCAATGACGCGGTGATTCAGAAACGCTGGTCACTTCGCAGTCAAAACGAATTTAGTATCAATTAATTGAAATAAGGAGCAAATCATGAATGCAAAATTACAAGTACTGGTCATAGACGATGATGCAGTTGTTGGTCGTAGCTTCGACCGGGTCCTTTCTGAGAAAGGTTATGACGTCAGCACCGCAATGAGCGGTGAGGAAGCCCTGGAGACGATGGAAAATACAGCTTTTGACGTTGTGTTTACCGATATCAAAATGCCTGGCATGGATGGCCTTGAAGTCACCGAGCGTATCAAGGCCAGGTGCCCGTGGACGCCCGTTGTTGTGATCACCGGTTATGGTACCGAGGACAATGAAAGCAAAGCCTCCGTGTTGGGGGCCAGCGGTTTTGTTCGCAAGCCACTGACACCGGAAATGATTGAGAGTATCACCCTCAAGGCTGTAAATGATCCAGCACCAACTGAAGATGTGGTTGTAACGCCAGATGAACTGGTGCAAGTGGAGCCCGTGATTGAAGCCGAGGTTCCCAAGGCAAAGAACAGCGTCGCTAAAAATATTGGCCTGTTTTTCGCCTCGCCCTTTATAGCCCTCGGTTACGTCATTGCGTTACCATTCGTTGGGTTTTATATGTTCGCGAAGCTGGGGCGTGAAGCCTTTATAAAAAAACACATGTCCGATTAAAAAGATGTCTAATTGACATAGGTTAGTTCCTCAAAAAGACCGGGGCTTATAATGAGCCCCGGTTTTCATTTAAGACGGCCCACAAGAGGAGACTTTATATGTTGGTCCGGAGCACTTCAGGTGGTACGAGTGCCGTACTGCCTGTTCTTACAGTTTTTATAATTTGCTGCATGCTCTTTAGCGGCGTTTTGTTCGCATTACAGGCAGAGGAGACACCCGTAACAGAGTCACCCAAAGCAGAGTCACCCAAAGCAGAGTCACCCAAAGCAGAGTCACCCAAAACAGAGGTGCCTGCAGCAGAGGCCATCGCTGCGGAACAAAGTGCGGTGTCAACAGCAGAAGAAGTCAAGGACCCTGCAGCCTTAAAACTTGAGGAGACTCTCAAGAAAAATTCGAAGTGTCTCAGGTGTCATAAAAGGGACAAGACCAAACTCCTCGAAGATGGTAAGGAAATGTCCTTGCAAGTGCACCAGGAAGATTACCTTGCTTCCGCACATGGTGAAGTCAGCTGTGTCAGTTGCCACCGGGCGATTGGAAAAAGAAAGCATCCTTCAAAAAAGACCAATATCACCATCGCAAGCGTACGCGAATATAACGTTGAAATGAATGACAGTTGCCGCAAATGTCACATTCAAAAATTCAAACAGTACAAAGGTAGTGTGCACTCGGCATTGGTTGCGCAGGGTAGCGACAAGGCACCTGTGTGTACCAGTTGCCATAACCCGCACGCACCGGTATCCATGGCCCAATACCAGGCGGAAACAGGGCTTCCCTGTAAAAACTGCCATGAAAATATTTTTAATGCGTATTCCACGAGTGTTCACGGGCGGGCGAGGATTAAAGGAAATACAATTCGTGACAGCCATATCCAGGCGCCGATCTGTTCCGACTGTCACCATTCCCACGAAGTTACCGCTTTGGCGATTGGTGATGTCCTGCGAACCACGTGTATTGCATGTCATGAAAATGTAACGCTGTTGCACAATCAGTGGTTACCAAACACGGGAACACATCTCGATATCGTGTCCTGTGCTGTTTGTCACGCACCATTTGCTCAGCATAAATTTGACCTCCACCTTTACGACAACGTTGCCAAGGTTCCGCTTGCCTTAAAAGAGGGCGATGCACCCATCCAGGAACAACTGCAGGCTATTGCAGATGAGGGTGGAACCGGTGATCCCCTGGAGATATGGAAGGCAAGGGGGGGGCTCGGTCAGCAGGGACAGTCCGCAGATATTTCTCTTCGCAGCCGTATGGAAGTCATGTCCGGTGTGGCGGCACATCAGATTGCCAGCAAGAGCTTTGCGGTCAGAACATGCGAAAGTTGTCACGAGCCCGGTTGGAGGCAGAAACAGAATGTTACTGTTTCTATCACCCAACCTGACGGCAGAAGGCAGAGTTTTGAAGCCAACAGAGAGGCATTGAGCTCCGTAAAAGCGGTCGAGTCCATCAGTGATTTCTATGCGCTTGGAGGCGCCCCGAGCAAACTGCTGGATATCCTGTTGCTGCTCTCACTGGCAGCCGGAATCGCGGTTCCTGTCGGGCATTTCACACTGGGTAAGATGATCAAAGAGTACATGGCGAGAGGAGAGAAATAGATGTCAACCAATCCTGCAGAACAAAAACGGCCCGACGTCTGGATTAAAACGAAAGACAGCGAGTTGTACATTAACCCTCTTCCGGTACGTATCTGGCACTGGTTGAATGCACTGGGTTTCGTGGCACTGATCCTCACCGGTACCCATATCAGGTACGCTGACATGTTCAACGTGATGAGCTTCGAAACGGCCATCAAGACTCACAACTGGGTAGCGTTCGCAGTTATCGCCAACTATTTTGTCTGGTTGGGTTTTTATGTTTTCTCAGACAGGATCACGGTCTATCACCCGGAACTCAATTTTCGGAAGTTTTTTGACAAGGCGTTCAAACAGATCATGTATTACAGTTACGGGATCTTCAGAGGGGCGAAAAGTCCGCACAAGGTCCTCCCTTATGACAAGTTCAACCCGATGCAAAGCATTACCTATCAGATCGTAATGCTGTTGGTGGTGCCTCTCCAGTTCATTACAGGTCTCATGATGTGGGATGTCAAACGCTTCGAGGCTCCGATCGCAATGCTGGGCGGTCTGAACACCATCGTTACGGTCCATGTACTGATATACATTTTCTTTGTGTCTTTTACATTGATTCATGCCTATATGGGTGCGCTCGGAAATACGCCGGTAACACATTTCAGAGAAATGTTCACCGGCTATGAAGAAGAACACTGAGAGAAAGAAAATACGTTTATAGATCGGGTTGCCGGTTTTTATTAAAAAGCCCCGAATATTTTTTCGGGGCTTTCTTTTTGTGCGCGTTTTAAGAACAAGCTGTGGGTGTGGTCAGGATTCTTCGGATCCATCCTCTCCGGTGTTCGCTCCACGAATATGGATATCGTATTTCTTCATCAGCGCCTGAAAATTGGTACGTTGCATACCGGTTTCCTCGGCGCTGGCAGTCACATTCCAGTCATTTCTTTTCAGAGCGCCCAGGATGAAGAGTTTTTCGATATTTTCTACCGATTTTTGCCTGGCAATTTTTTTAACGGATTTAAGTTCTTCACTGGTGCGCGGTACATTCAGAACATCCATGGATTGCGTATCAAGGATGTTGACCAGGTGTGCCTGGCGAATGGTCTCATCACTGGTAAGGATGACTGCGCGGTGTATGACGTTTTCGAGTTCCCGTACGTTTCCCGGCCAGTCATGGTTCACCAACAGGTTCATCGCACCCGGGGAAAACTCTCTGACCTCACGTAACATTTCTTTACTGAACGAATTCAGGAAGTGAAAAGCAAGCGCTGGAATGTCATCAATACGTTCTCGTAATGGTGGTATCTCGATCGGGAATATATTGATACGGTAATACAGATCATCTCGAAAGCTCCCATTGGCAACCATGCCTTCCAGATCTTTGTTGGTTGCAGTTATCAGTCGTATGTCCACCGATCTTGATTGTGTATCGCCGACCGCCTTGAACTCCCTGGCTTCGATAAAGCGTAACAATTTCGCCTGGGTGGACATGGAAATGTTGCCAATTTCATCCAGGAACAAGGTGCCCCGGTGCGCTTCCTCAAGCAACCCCTTTTTATTCGAAACCGCGCCGGTAAATGAACCCTTTACATGACCGAACAACTCACTTTCGAGTAAATTTTCGCTGAGTGAAGCACAATCAACCGTCACGAAGGGCTGGTCTTTTCGCAAACTATTAAAGTGGATTGCGCGCGCGATCAGTTCCTTACCGGTACCGCTCTCGCCCCTGAGCATGACGGTGCTGTTGGTGGGTGCACAACGTGCAACCAGGCGGTAGACGTTTTGCATCGGCTGGCTGGAACCGATGATGTTCTCGAAGCTATAGCGTGCGCTGACCTCCTTTTTCAGATTGACATTCTCCTGTAGCAATTGCCGGCGTTCAAAAGCACGCTGGACAACCAGTTCAAACTCTTCCGGGTCGAACGGTTTCGGCAGGTAATCGAATGCGCCCAGTTTCATGGCTTTAACCGCCGTGTCAATTTCGTTCAAGCCTGTAATCATGATGACATCTATATCGGGATGCGTTTCTTTCACCCGCTGAAGAACTTCGATACCGTTCATTTTTGGCATCATTATGTCGAGGATGACCATGTCGTATTCTTGTTCATTGATTTTCTCGAGCGCTTCCAGGCCATTGCCTGCAACTTCTACGTTGTATTCATCACCGGAGAGAATACGCAGACAGCTTCTGACTACGACTTCCTCGTCATCAACGATCAGTATCCGTTTTTTCACGCCTTGCTCCCGTTATCACCCGACCCGCCTATCGGCAGGTAGATGCGAAACTCTGTACCTTTACCCACTATGCTTTCAACCTCTATTGTTCCACCGTGCGCTTCTATGGTGCCGTGACTGACTGATAAGCCCAGTCCGGTGCCCCTGCCGACCTCCTTGGTCGTAAAGAAGGGGTCAAAAATCCGCTGCAAGTCGTTCTCAGGTATACCACAACCGGAGTCAGTGATCGTGATTTCAGCCATTTCCCTGGGCTCTGTAATGGATTCGGGACAATCGCTGGCGGCAAGTAAGCGGGTTCTGATATTGATGAAACCCTTGCTGTTTATGGCGTGTTGCGCATTCACCATCATATTCATAATAACCTGCCTGATCAGGTTATCGTCGAGCCATATCGCCGGCAGTTTTTCATCCAGGTCCGTGATGATTTCGATATCGTTTAATTGTGCTGCCTGTGCAACCAGTTGTATGGTTTCATCTATCAGCACATTGAGATCGGAGAAGGTTTTTTCGGGGGTTTTCTCACGGGAAAAATCAAGTAACCTGCGGATGATGGCTGCGCACCTCTTGGTTTCCCTGATGACCAGGTCCAGGTCTTCTGCATCAGGGCTGTCATCCGGCAGGTTTTTTCTGACAAGGTAGGAAAAGGTCAGTACCCCGGTCAAGGGGTTGTTGAGTTCGTGTGCGATACCGGCGGCAAGTAATCCAACCGAGGCCAGTTTCTCGCTTCGAGCGGATTCCGCCTGGGCCTTTTTGAGTTCCCCGGTAGCTCCCTCAACTTTCTGTTCCAGGGTTCGCCCCCAGTCCTCTAGATCCACACGTGATTTTCGTAGGGCCCTGGTCATGCTATTGAAAGATTTTGCCAGGTGACCGAACTCATCTTTACTGCGAACCGGAATCATATTTTCCAGGTCTCCTGACGCAAGTCTCTCCGCGCCATTGTCGAGGTCGTTTAGAGGCAGGTAAATCATGCGGTGAACCAGGTAGCCCACAATCAAACCCGCCAGTAAAATAAACCCGAAAGACAGGCCAAAGACCGTATAGGTGTTGGAACGAAGCGTGCTCTCAATGTCGGCTAACGGATAAATAATATCCAATACGCCGAGTACGGGTTGCTCCTCAGTGCTCTTATGACAACCGGCGCCGGCACAAGTGGGTTCGTTGTGAATCACCGCTGTGCTGCCCAGCATTCTTTTCCCGTTCTGGTTGCTGAAAAAACGTGTTCTTCCAAACATTGGGCTTTCCAGGCGGGACTTCTCATCCAAATGACATGCGAGGCAGGCTTCGGCTTTCTGGTCGATCCGGTTACCAATTTCGCTTTTGTCGGATGAGTGAATGATGACGCCTTCTTTGCTGAGTATTCTGACTTTCTCAATGTCCTGCTGATCACCAACGTCCTGGATGATCTCGCTCACATGGGATGGCTGGTTCTGAAGCATGGCAAAGCGGGTACTGCTGATAACCACCCTGGATAACTGGCCACTGTTTTTGGTGACCTGCTGCATCAGTTCCTCACGATTGTTCCTTACCAGCATCATTGCAAAAATTAATACTGCGACCACCAGCGCCACCACCAGGTAAGACCCGGCTTTAAATTTAAGGCTGTTTCTCATCTCAACCATTAATTTGCACTGTCCTTTGACTGAGGAAGTAGTGTTTGTGCGGTTTTCAATGCATTTACCACGCAATCATTCAGACTGACACCTTTGAAGGCATTACCCGTCAGTATAAGCCGTGGATGATGTTGTAGCTTTTCGTCGATGGCTTCAAGCCTGGCTGCGTGACCAACCAGGTACTGGGGAATGGCCCTGTTGTGGCGAAAAATCCGGATAAAATCCGGCTCTGCCCTGAGGCCGAGGATGTCCTGCAGATCGGACCTGACCCGGCTGATCAATTGTTCATCCGGTAACAGGGCCAATTCGGGTGTTCTGGCACCGCCCACCATGGAACGTAACAGGATCGACCCCTCTGGAGCACGTCCGTGAAACACGTTTGAGTCAACAATGGTGCCGAGTATCGCGCGTTGCTCTTTTGACGGTATCAAAAAGCCAAAACCATCAAGGATCTCTCCCACCTGGCTTTTTCGATACCCAAAGCAACACACGGAAAGTGCGGGGTAGGGTATCTCATCCAGCAATCCGGCCAATTCTGAATCCATGGCTTTTAACATACGCGACTGGGCATGGGCCGGTGCGGCCAGTATCAGTACCTCGCATTCCTCAACACTGTCATCATCCAGTTGTAGCTCGTAACGGTTGCCGTTGCGGTTAATGTCTTTTACGGCTGTGGCAATACGGATTCGCGAACCCAGCTGTTCAGCAAGGCTGTCGGTTAACACGCTCATGCCATTAGCAAAAGATGTCAGGGTGCCACCGGGACCCGGGCCAGGTGTATTCTTTTTGCCCTCGCGTTTTGCTTTCAGTTGCAGCTTGATCAAACCGCGTATCAGGCTGCCATATTCTGTTTCGATTTCGTTAATGCGTGGAAAACAGCTTTTAAGGCTCAGTTTGCTGGCATCACCTGCAAATACACCGGAGGCCATGGGATCGATCAATCGCTCAAACGCTTCTTTGCCCAGGCGCCGGGTTGCAAACTGGCCCAGAGTCTCATCCGGGTTGTCGGTGCCGCCTGCAATGGTCTCGTAAATGACCCTCAAGCGCCCGCGTACACTGAGTAACCGGGATTTCAGAAATTCGGGTGGTTTTTCCGGCAGTTTGTGCAACTCACCACGGCTGTAAACATAGCGTTTTTGCGCGGAGGCTTCGGCACGTACCGGTGATACGCCCGCTTCTTTGCACAGCTCAAGGGTTCTCGGAATTTTATCCAGGAAACCGTTGACGCCGCCCTCACAGAGATAACCATCATCGCTGGTCTCCGTCCATACTTTGCCTCCGGTCCGCTGACCGGCTTCAAACAGGGTGATCTCAGCGTCAGGTTTTCGGGCCAGTATCGCCTGGGCGGTGGCCAGACCTGAAATTCCTGCACCGACTATACTTATCTTCATAGATCCTCTTTGCACCGCCTGCAAAACCAGTATTCAAATTTTCAATGAGGAATTAAACCTTTTTTTGATCGCGCTTGCCTTAATAGTTTCAGTTATGTTGACATATGTCATGAACAAAACGTCAGTGAAAGCGTAATTTTGTACCCGGGTGAAACCTGTGCTATGCGTGGGTCGGGTTGGTGTTACAAATGGAGAAAAACGTTATGACGAATAATCAGAAAACTATGGGAAAATTAATCGCAGTTTGCCTGTTCCCCCTGGTAATGACAGCATGCGAAAGTGAACCTGCAGTCAGCTTCTCCCGGGATGTACAACCGATCATTGACCAGCATTGTGTTAATTGCCATGAGGCAGGTGGTGTCGGAGAAGTAACCAGCGGACTCAATCTGACCACGTATGATGGGTTGATGAAAGGTACAGATTCCGGCCCGATGGTGATTGCCGGAGATGTTGAAGGCAGCAATATGCTTGTACTCATGGAGGGTCGTGCTGATCCTTCTATCAGTATGCCGCATGGTCAAAATGATCCTGTTCCAAAAAAGGACATTCAGATCATTCGATCGTGGATTGGGCAGGGTGCCAAAAACAACTGAACACCGGCGCTAAGTTTTTGACTACCGGTAACGTTATCAATCAAGCGAAATTGGCTGCAAGAGAATACAATTCAAATCTCAAAACCAGTTAAACTTTGATACAGAAATTTAGTTGATCAAGGAGTGGGCAAGATCATGTTAAACAAACCGGGACCCCGGAACAGTCTGAGTAGTTTATTCGTTTTCCTCTTGTTGCTTTGTAGCTTCAGCCTGGCTATCGCTGATGAAGAGACAGAAGCAACGGCCGAATACTCAAAAGGCGCCAACCAGTGCATGTCTTGCCATAGAGAGGGCAGGGATAAAGAAGCGCACGAAGTATTCCTGACACCGATGGGAATCAGTGGCGCAGAAAAATCGCCGTTTGCCGAAGGCAGTCACGATTGTGAAACCTGTCATGGCCCCAGTGCAACTCACCGAAAAAAACAAAAAGATGGCTCACGTCCTTCCCCGTCGGTTTCGTTTGCCAGGGGCACCCCGACAGGGCCACAAAACGAAGTCTGCATGGGTTGTCACAGTGACGGCAATATGATCCATTGGATCGGCAGCATTCATGAAGCGGAAGAGGTCGCCTGCGCCAGTTGTCACGAAGTTCATGCGGAACACAATCCGGTCATGGATAAGCTGGCCCAGCAGGAAAAGTGCTTCGCCTGTCACCCCCGTACCCGTGCGGAAACATTCCGGGCCAGCAGCCATCCGCTTCGTTTTGGTGAGATGACCTGTACCGATTGTCATAACCCGCACGATGGCGCTAATGACTCACTTTTGAACCGCTCGACAGTTAACGATACCTGTTATACCTGCCACGCTGAGAAACGTGGCCCGTTTTTGTGGGAACACGCACCGGTATCCGAAGACTGCACACTCTGCCACAACGCGCACGGCAGCAACCATGCCGGTATGCTTAAACAGCGCTCACCCCTGTTGTGCCAGCAATGTCATTCACCCGGCGGACATCCCGCAAACGCCTATACCAGCGAAAATGCGGACAATTCCTTCCAGAACAGGTTTGTACTCGGACAGTCATGCAATAACTGTCACTCACAGGTCCATGGTTCCAACCATCCATCCGGCGTAACAGGGCTACGGTAATGAATGTTGAAAAAGAGGTATCAGGAACAATGAAACGACTTTCCAGAAAATTCGGTTTCAGCATCTCGACTCTATTACCGGTTTTATTGTTGAGTGCAAACTCCCAGGTGGCCCAGGCGGAGGATGCGCCGGAGCCCACTATTTATGGATGCAAACAGTGTGTTAAATACACGGGTTGGCGTGGCAGCATAGATTTTGGTGCCACTTACATAAACAATGATTCTTACCGGTTCGGTGATTATCGCGGTCTGGAAGAGGAAGGTCTGTACGCGGCTGTCGACGGTGATATTCACTACAGGAATCTTGAGGGCAACTATTTTGATATGTATGCCCGTGACCTGGGATACAAAAGCCGCGAAATTGATATACGCGGTGGCATCCAGGGGTCTTTCGAGATCCGGTTCGGGTGGCAGGAAATACCAAGATGGCTGGGTTATGGAACACAGACTCCATTCCTTGGCGTGGGTAGTGATGTCCTGACCCTGCCCGATGATTGGGTACGTGCAAATACGACCGTTGGAATGGACGCATTGCAAAGCAGCCTGATGGCGGAGCCACTGAAGACAAAGCGCAATATAATTGACGCGGGAGCCACGCTGAAATTCCTGTCCAACTGGTCATACAGATTCGATTATCAGCGACAGAAGAAAAAGGGTATTCGTACGCTTGGAGCGGGCTTGTATTTCAGTAATGCGAGCATCCTGCCGACCCCGATCGATTTCACCACCGATCTGTTTGACACAGCACTGACATGGTCGAATAAACGCGCACAGGTTGAGCTTGGCTTTATCAGTTCCCAGTTTGATAATGGTAACTCATCACTGACCTGGCAGAATCCGTTCAGGTCTCTTCCGGAACTTTCGGTTTTCAGTGCTGCCCTCGAACCAGGTAATAAGTTTCACCAGTTCAACCTGTCCGGTGCTTTCGCAATAACACCCCGGATTCGGTTGTCAGGACAGGCAGCGGCGGGTCGGATGAAGCAGAATGATCCGTTCCTGCCTTACACGACTAACCCGAAATATAGTGATTTACCACTGCCGCGCGAGTCACTGGATGGCAAAGTGGATATCAATACCTATAACATCGCAGGCAAGCTGTTCGCACGTGTTAATAATAAACTCAGTTTTACGGCCCGGGGCAAATGGGACAAAAGGGATAACAAGACGCCGGTCGATTTGTACACACCGGTTATCACTGACCTGTTGCCGATCACCCCACGATACAACCGGCCTTACAGCTATAAGAGGCAAAAGTATTCAGCAGACCTGCGATACCGCATGGATTCCAGGATTGGCTTGAGCGGTGGTGTCCGCCAGTACAATATGGATCGCACACTCCAACATGTTGAACGAACCAAGGAAACCACCTGGTGGGGTCAGGCCAGGGTCAGGCCAACATTCAAGACGGAATTCCGGTTTAGAGGAGAGTGGGCGGATCGTGATATCTCGGATTATTTACCACTGGATGATAACGGCACAATTGACAATCCCCTGTTCCGTAAATTCAACATGGCAGACCGCGATCGTGACCGCATCCTGCTTGAGTTTGATTACATGCCCATTGATTCATTCAGTATTACCCTCGGGTATATTCATGCCAGGTCAAAGTACAAAGAGTCGGTTCTGGGTCTGCAGGAAAGCGTTGATGAGAGTTATTCGGTTAACTTGAATTATGCGATAAGTTCAAAGGTTAACGCATATGCATTTTATAACCTCGACTATCTGGATGCAGACCTTTTAAACACCACCGGTGGCAACAGCGCTCCCTGGAAGGCCAGGACCCAGGACCGGATTGAAACAGCCGGAATCGGCCTGTCGGCTACCATCAGTGAAAAATCAAGCCTCGGTGTAGATTATGTCTATTCCGGTTCCAGGGGCAAGATATTGGTTCAGACATCTGCGGATGAGCCACCGTTTGATCCGCTGAAGACCAGCTTGAAAAACTTCAAATTACATTTTGACTACGATTTTAGTGATAGCTGGGGTTACAAGCTGTATGCCGAACGTGAGAAATATGATAGCAGAGACTGGGCCATTGACGGGCTCGGTGTAGACGGCATTGGTTCGGTGCTGTCGATGGGCGAACAAAGCCCTGAATACAAAGT
>Ga0265306_10001496_pt1 | contig 11360 bp, 7 predicted proteins | sample Helome_3_FD_192493 | JGI IMG/M metagenome (GOLD analysis project Ga0265306, IMG submission 192493) | Marine sediment microbial communities from subtidal zone of North Sea - Hel_20160420 (Illumina Assembly) | ecosystem: Environmental > Aquatic > Marine > Subtidal zone > Sediment ...
GACCGGCGTCCTGCCGCCGCCCGTCGGCTATCTCGAGCGGCTGCGGGAAATCTGCGACAAACATGGCATCCTGCTGATATTCGACGAAGTCATTGCTGCATTCGGGCGTCTCGCGCGTCCTTTCGGCGCGCAGCGCTTCGGCGTGACCCCGGACATCATTACCACGGCGAAAGGGCTAACGAATGGCGTTGTCCCGATGGGCGCGGTGCTCGTTCGCGACTCGATCTATGATGCGTTCATGCAGGGGCCGGAGCATATGATCGAACTGTTCCATGGTTACACCTACTCGGGACACCCGGTCGCCGCGGCGGCCGGCCTGGCCACGATGGACGTTTACGATGAGGAAGGCACGTTCGAACAGGCCGCCGCTTTGGAGCAACATTTCGAAGACCTGCTGCATTCTTTTGCCGATCACAAGCACGTCATCGACGTGCGCAATTTCGGCCTCATGGGCGCCGTCGAAATGGCGCCTCGCCCAGGCGCGCCGGGCGCTCGTGGCGGCGAGGCACACAAGAAATGCTTCTGGGATGAGAACCTCGTGATTCGCAACGGCATGGATACGCTGCAGTTTTCTCCCTTCCTGAATTCCGACCCTGATGAGATGCAACAGTCATTCGAGACAATTCGTCGGGTCCTCGACACGATTGAATGAGTACAAACGCTATCCGGAGACATCATGAACGCCAGACCTGCTAGTAATATCGACGCCGGCACCGTTCTGGGCCACTTCATCAACGGCACAGACGTTGCTGATGACAACCGACCCGAACCCATCACCAACCCGGCGACCGGCCAGGTGACCCGACACGTGGCGATGGCGTCCAGGGCAACCGTCGAAACGGCGATCGCCGCTGCCGAAGCGGCATACCCTGAGTGGCGCAACACGCCGCCGGCGAAGCGCGCGCGCATCATGTTCCGTTTCAAGCAGTTATTGGAGGAACACGCCGACGAGATCGCCGCAGCCATTACCGAGGAGCATGGCAAAGTCCTGGACGACGCAATGGGCGAGTTCGGGCGCGGTGTCGAGGTCGTCGACTATGCCTGCGGCATCCCGGAACTCCTGAAGGGCGAATATTCGCGCAACGTCGGCCCGGGCATCGACAGCTGGTCGGACCACCAGCCGCTAGGTGTCGTTGCCGGCATTACACCGTTCAATTTTCCGGCCATGGTACCCATGTGGATGTACCCGATGGCGATTGCCTGCGGCAACACGTTCGTGCTCAAGCCTTCTGAAAAAGATCCGACGCCACCGATGATCGTCGCGCACCTGTTGAAAAAGGCCGGCTTGCCCGACGGCGTATTCAACCTCGTCAATGGCGACAAGGAAGCTGTTGATACCCTGCTCAACGACGACCGGGTACAAGCCATCAGTTTCGTGGGCTCGACCCCGATCGCCGAGTACATCTACAGCACAGGCACGAAGAACGGCAAGCGCGTGCAAGCGCTTGGCGGCGCCAAGAATCACGCGATCGTCATGCCGGATGCGGATGTGGACAACGCCGTCAGCGCGCTGATGGGTGCGGCGTTTGGCTCCTGTGGCGAGCGATGCATGGCGATCTCGGTCGCCGTCTGCGTCGGTGACGAGACCGCGAACACGGTTGTCCGCAAGCTGCAGGAAGAAATCGCGAACCTGAAGGTCGGCGCCGGGACGGATAACGCGAATCACATGGGACCCCTGGTCACGAAAGCCCATTTCGAAAAGGTCCGCGGCTACGTAGACCTGGGCGTCAACGAAGGCGCGGATCTCGTCGTGGACGGCCGTGGCCTCGTCGTTGACGATTACGAGGACGGGTTCTTCCTGGGCCCATGCCTGTTCGACAACGTCAAAGCCGATATGCGCATTTACCAGGAAGAGATATTCGGACCGGTGTTGTGTGTTGTGCGGGCGGAGTCCGAAGAACAGGCGATGCAACTGATCGATGATCACGAGTACGGCAACGGCACCTGCATTTTTACCAGGGATGGCGAGGCCGCTCGTTATTTCGCCGACAATATCAAAGTCGGCATGGTGGGCATCAACGTACCGTTACCGGTGCCGGTCGCCTACCACAGCTTCGGCGGCTGGAAGCGCTCGCTGTTCGGCGACTTGTCGGCTTACGGTCCGGACAGCGTGCGTTTTTATACGCGGCGCAAGACGATAACGCAGCGCTGGCCATCGGGCGGCGTCCGCGAGAAAGCGCAGTTCTCGTTTCCCGGCCGTCAGTAACGGCCACGCTCGCGGGCACCGCTGCGCCATCTTCGATACAATCGCGGTGCCGTTCACGCTGGAGCAAACAATGAGAATAATCACCTTGCTTGTGTTGGCCATGACATCTGTCGTGCAGGCAGAGGAGTCACAGAACCCGTTCGAAGCCACAGAGGTCGCGCCCGGCATTTACATGCTCGCGGGCACCGGTGAGCAGTTCGTGGGCGGCGGCGTCGGCCTGCTGGTTGGCGATGACTACGTCGTGCTCATTGACGACGTCATGATGCCTACCGCGCCCGCGCTCCTCGAAAAAGTACAGGAGATTGCGGGGCGTCCTGTCGACTTCGTGATAAACACGCACGTTCACGGCGATCACGTCGGCGGTAACGAACTCGTTGCCAAAGATGGCGCAGTTATTGTCGCACACGAAAATCTGCGCAAACGTATGAAAGCGGACCCCAAGCTCAATACCGGACCGGGCGCTCTGCCGGTCATTACGTTCTCCGATAACGTGACATTTCACATCAACGGTCAGGAAGCTTTCGTATTTCATGTTGAGAATGCACATACGGACGGCGACGCCGTCATTCATTTCCGTGACGCCAACGTTATCGCTCCCGGCGACGTGAGTTTCCGCGGTATTTTCCCGTTTATCGATCTCGACAATGGTGGCAGTGTCGCTGGATTCGAAGTGGCAATGCAGAAACTCATCGATCTGGCCGACGCCGACACAAAATTCATTTCGGGACATGGCCCCGTCGGTACACGCGCCGGCCTCGAGCAGGATCTCGCCATGCTGATCGACGCAGAGTCGCGCGTTGAAGCGCTATTGGTTACGGGGAAAACGGAGGAGGAGATCGTCGTGGCAAACCCACTGGCGGATTACCACGATGACTACAATTGGGAATTCATCACGACAGAACGTATGACCCGTACATTAATCCGATCATTGACCACGGACTGAACAACACGATGGACAACAAGAAAACCGCTGATTTCGTCAACGAGATGTGGGACAGCTCGATCATTCCCGAGATATCCGAGTACATCAAGGTGCCGAACAAGTCGCCTTCCTTCGATCCCGACTGGGCGAAGCACGGTCACATGGAAACGGCTGTCGCAATGCTCGATGCCTGGAGCCGGCAGCAGCCCATCAGGGACATGCAAGTCGAGATCGTTCGCATTGAGGGTCGCACACCCATCCTGTTTATTGATATTCCGGGGCAATCTGACGACGTCGTCTTGCTGTACGGCCATTACGACAAGCAGCCGGAGTTCAGCGGCTGGGACGACGACCTCGACCCGTGGACGCCGGTCATCAAGGACGGCAAGTTGTACGGCCGCGGCGGCGCCGACGACGGTTACGCAACGTTTGGCTCGCTGACTGCCATTCGCGCGTTGCAGGAACAAGACATTCCGCACGCACATTGCGTCGTCATTATCGAGGGCTGCGAGGAGAGCGGCAGCTTCGACCTGCCCTACTACATCGACTTGCTCGAGGACCGCATCGGCTCGCCGGATCTCGTAGTCTGCCTGGATGCGGAATGCGGCAACTACGACCAGCTCTGGTGCACCACTTCCCTGCGTGGCAACCTGACCGGCACCTTGCGCATCGACGTGTTGACCGAAGGCGTGCATTCAGGATCAGCCAGCGGCGTCGTGCCGTCGAGCTTTAGAACCGCTCGCCAGCTCATCAGTCGCATCGAAGACGAATCGAACGGGCAAATACTCATCGACGCGCTGCATGTCGATATTCCGGAGCAGCGCCTGGCGCAGGCAGGACTCGCTGCCGATACCCTGATGGACTCGGTCTACGAGAGATTCCCCTGGGCTGTCGAGAACCCGTCACCTGGCGAGTCACATACGGAGATGCTACTCAACAACACCTGGCGACCGACGCTGTCCGTAACGGGCGCGGAGGGGCTTCCGGCCCTTGTCGACGCGGGCAATGTACTTCTGCCATTCACGACCTTGAAGTTGTCGTTTCGATTGCCGCCCACCTGCGGGGCTGACGGCGCTGCGCAGGCCGTGAAAACGGCGCTGGAGGCCGACACTCCGCCATTGGCAAAGGTATCGTTCGAAGTCGAGTCGACCATGGCTGGCTGGAATGCACCAGCCGTCGCTGAATGGCTCGAGGCATCGATGCACAAAGCGTCGAATGCGTTCTTCGGCAAGCCGTCGATGTACATGGGCACGGGTGGCACCATCCCGTTCATGGGGATGCTTGGTGAGCGCTTTCCGGATGCGCAGTTCCTCATCACGGGGCTGCTGGGCCCTAAGTCAAACGCGCACGGCCCCAACGAGTTCCTGCACATAGAGACCGGCAAGCGATTGACCGCCTGTGTCGCGCAGGTACTTGAAGATCATTACGAGCGCTTCGCCCGCGACTGATCAGCGCCCGCCCAGCGCAACAGCGCGTCGACTGTCATGCGCGATGGCTGCGCCTCGTCATTGATCCGTGACGGCGTACGCAGGCGATCGATTCCGCCGGATCGTATGAATTCATCCATCGGCCCGGCGACCTCTCCACGCAAACGAATATTGGCGCCGAGACCGTCCGGTCGTTCGGACCGTTCACGGAATAGCAGGGTCGGCACACCGAGATACGACAGTTCTTCCTGGTTCGAGCCACCGTCACTGAATACAGCCCTCGCGCCACTCATCAGGGCGAGGAACTCGGTGTACGGCATGCGCGACCGGATCTTGACACCCGGAGCATCCTTGAGTCTTTGCAGAAGACCGTATTTTTCCAGCCGCAACTCCGTCGGAGGATGAAGTATGAAATGCAACTCGCCAAACTCTGCAGCTGCCATCATCTCGTCGACGATTCTGCCCAGTTCGGCCTTACGATAAATGTTCTGGAACCGATGTATGGACGCAACGAAATAGGAACCCGCATTCTCCTGCGGGCAAGCAATGTCGCCGTCGATCGCAAACCGCACGCAATCGAGAAGTGTGTTCTCGTGTGTATTGACAACGATGCATCCGGAGTAGCGTTTCATGCGCTCCGACGCCTCAGCGTTTGGGCACAGCGCGAACCGCGCCTTCCTGAACGTAAGCCGGCGTAACAACTCCTCCGGAAACGGGTCCGACCACTTCCCGGAACTCAAGCCACTTTCCAGATGCACGACGTCACCGCCGCCCCAACGAGCGGCTACGGCCCCGAGCCATGTCGACAGCGTGTCACCGTGCACGACAACCAACGGGCGCTTCGTCGTCCACAATTTCACGCCGCCTACGTAACGAAAACAGCGGTACATCGTCGCGGGCAGCCAGACCAGCAAATTGCCGATACTGGATCGCTCGCGGCGGTCTTCGGGTGATACGAACCTGGACGACAGCCCGAAATCATTGATCAGGTCATCGATAGACTCGTGGTGTTGCCCGGTAAACCAGACCGTGTGCCGGAGACCCGAGTTCGCCGCAAGCTGCAGCACCGGTGCGATCTTTACCAGCTGCGCCCGGGTTCCGATGACGAAAATGCACTGCCGCATATCAGGACTTGCTGTAGGTCAGTGCCGTTATTTGCTCTGAAATCAGGCCAATAAGAAAAATAATGACCGACGCGCTGAACACGAGCAGACTCATGTTGGTAAAACGACCGGACGTGACGTAGGTATACACGTAGTAACCGAGCCCGGTCGCAAAGAACATGCCACTGATCGGCAGAAATATCTTGAGCGGCGAGTATAGTGTCGCGATCTTGAAAATAATCACCATGAAGCGAACACCGTCTCGAATCGGGCGGATGTGACTTTTGCCAACACGACTCGCGGCCTCTATCGGCACGAAACAAATCGGATATCCGGAGCGCAGAAAGGCCATGGTTATTGTCGTCGGGTAGGAAAAACCATTCGGCAACAAGTACAGGAATTCCTTGAAGAGGTTCGCGCGAGCCGCTCTGAAACCGGATGTCAGGTCCGGAATCCTGCGTCCGGTAAGCAATGAGGCAACACCGTTGTACAGGCCGTTGGCGAACAGCCGGCCCTTGTTGGCGTGAGAGCCGGAGTCGCGCGCGCCCACCACCATATCGTAGCCCTCGTCGAGTTTTTCCAGAAGCGGGGCAAGCTCTTTGGGATCATGCTGGCCGTCGCCATCCATCAGCGCGATGATGTCACCTTGTGCAATTCTCGCTCCGGCTTTCACAGCCGCTCCGTTGCCGAGGCTTTCCGGGTGCCTTACGAGAGTGGCGCCGGCCGAGCTCGCAACCTCGCCGGTCGCGTCACTTGAACCGTCATCGACGACGATGATCTCGGCCTCCGGATGAGCTTCCTTCGCGGCCTCCACTACAGCACCGATAGAGGCCGACTCATTCTTGGCAGGAATGACAATTGATAAAGACATTGGCTTCACTTCCAGGTTTACGTTTGTCCGGGATTCTCATCGGCACCGGGGATTACAGGCGGATTATCGCGTGAATCGGCCTCGAGCGCATCGACGTAATTGGCGAGCTCATCCAGGTCTCGCCGCCAGGCGATGGCTTTTATCGGATTTCGCGGTGATCGCTCACGCGCCGATGCCAGGAACTCGCGCGCTGAGTCGAAGTCACCCGAACCGGCCAGTGTCGTGGTCATCATCATGTTGAGTTCCGAGGATGAGCTCCAGGCGATTGCCTGTTGCAGATGTTCCAGTGTTGCCTTTGTGTCACCACGCTTGCGACTGATGCTCGCCAGCAGCTTGTGATGAAACTGGTTATAAAGAGGATCGTTGACGTACCTCGGGTTCTGGCGCAACGACTCTGCCAGTTCTGTGACGACATCCGCTGGCACATCGACACACTCCGTGGCGCTGGTCGTCGCAAACAACTGCGACAGCATCTCTACGGCCGTATACGTGAAACCGACGTCGGATAACAGGCGGCGCAGGTCGGCGACCTTGGTCGCGGCCGGCTGCGATGGCGTCACCATGCAGTGAATATTCAGCGTCTGGATTCCGAGATAAGCGTGGCGCGGCTGCTGACCGGCAAATCGCTCCAATGTTTCCAGGCCTCGACCGACACTTTCCTCGGAAAGCTGGTAACTCGCCAGGTTCGTGACGGCCCTTACTGACCCGGGATACCGCTCAGCCCAATACCTGGACGCCGACGATGAGTCACCCCATAAAGAGCTAAAGCTGTAAAGAAACCAGCCATTAGCCAGGAGCAAGACAGGCAAAAGCAGGGTCGCCAGCCGGCGGATGCGCACAGAATGCTGCAGCAGAAACGCGCATAGCGCTATGAGGGGTCCGATGATCGGAACGTAATTGCGATGCTCGAAGTAGAGTTCCAACGGAATGACCGTTGATTCAATAAAATGGCCCGCGAGAAACCAGAGTACGGCAAGGCCGAAAAGCGGAAAGCGTCGGCGCCAGACGACGGCAGCGCTGGCCGCAAGAAGCCAGGCAAGCACAGCCAACAGCACCTGCGGTCGCAAAAGCGAGCGCGCAATTTCGGGATCCCCCTGGTAAATACCGAGTCTGCCCGGAAACCCGGCGACGGCCTTCGATACGTACAGCCACAAGATCTGTGCTTCGGTCAGCAAGCGTTCCCCGGCGTCAAATTCACGCAGCGCAATGACGTAGTCCGGGTAATTCCAACGGGAAAGCACGTACGCGACGATCAGCAGGGACGGCAACCACAGGAATACTGCGGTCCAACGACGCCATTCTGTTTCGCCGAGCATCGACGGTCGCGACAGGACCGTCGACTCGAGCACCAGCACCAGCATCGGCAGCAACAGTGCGGTTTCCTTTGCCAGCGCGCCGATGCATGTTGCCGCGACCACGCTGGCACCCATCAGGATGAGTGCCCTGCGCGGCGCCGCGGCAAGCGATGCCCGTGCCCAGAGATACAGCGCTATTCCGGCCAGCGAGAAAAGTGCACTCAGTGTCGTCGTTCGTTGCACGACAAGTACCGTGGCCGTCGCATTCAGCGGCAGCAACACCCAAAGACTCGCCACCACGCAGCCCAACAACAGGGAATTGCTCTCCGTGGCACCCCTGAGCCTGGAAAGCTGAAAGACAGACGCGGCAAGCAACAAGGCGTTGATGATATGAATCAACGCGTTGACACGCAGAAACGCCGCGGCGCCTAGTTGCCACTCGCCCGCCTGCAATGCAAACGACAATAAGGACAGCGGACGACCCGTCGGGCCGGCATCACCTGCCAGAACGAAATAAGCGCCCGATCGCAGGTCTGTAATTTTCGCAAGGCCAGCAAGATTGGACTGATCGTCAAGCTGAAAGTCGGCGCCAAAGGACGCCCCATAACAGAACCAGGTGAGCAGGAGAACCAGGGAGAAACCAAATACGGTCAGGCGGTTGTTCACGAAGCGAACATTATCATGATGCCGGCCGCAACGGCTGAGCCGATAACGCCGGCCACATTGGGTCCCATGGCATGCATTAGAAGAATGTTGTGTGGATTGGCATCGAGGCCAACCTTGTTGGCCACACGCGCCGCCATCGGCACAGCAGAAACGCCAGCCGCGCCGATCAGCGGATTAATAGGCTGCCTCGATACCCTGTTCAGCAGCTTGCCCATGATGACGCCGCTGGCAGTGCCGATCGCGAACGCGACCATGCCCAGCAACAGGATCCCCAATGTGCTCGGCACGAGAAATTGAGCGGCGCTAAGCTTGGAGCCGACGGCAAGTCCGAGGAATATCGTGACGATATTGATAAGGGCATTCTGTGTCGTGTTGGAGAGTCTATCGACGACGCCACACTCGCGCATGAGGTTGCCAAAGGCGAGCATCCCTAACAGCGGCGCGGCCGTGGGCAAGAGAAGTCCGACCAGCAACAACAGCAGCAACGGAAACAGGATACGCTCAGCCTTCGACACTTCGCGCAGCTGCACCATTTCGATCCTGCGCTCGGATTCGGTCGTCAACAGCTTCATGATTGGCGGCTGTATCAGGGGAACGAGCGCCATATAGGAATAGGCAGCGACGGCGATTGCGCCAAGCAGGTTCGGTGCGAGTTTCCCGGCGACGTAAATGGCGGTGGGGCCGTCGGCCCCGCCAATGATGCCGATAGCCGCGGCTTCACGCAGCGAGAAATCCATCACGCCCAATTCCGTCATGCCGAGCGCACCGAGCAATGTTGCAAAGATCCCGAATTGCGCGGCCGCACCGAGGAACAGCGTTCTCGGGTTCGCCAGCAACGGGCCAAAATCCGTCAGGGCGCCGACACCCATGAAAATAATCAACGGAAAAGCACCGGTCTCGATGCCGACCTCGTACGCGAGATGCAGCAGCCCATCGCCGGTCGCGATCTCGACCCCGGGGATATTGCTCAGCAATCCGCCGAACCCGATGGTGACGAGCAACAGTGGCTCGAAGTTGCGTACTATCCCCAGGTAGAGCAGGAGTAAGCAGACGCCGAGCATGACGATCTGTCCTGGCTCGATCTGGTAGATCCCGGAACCGATCCAGATTTGTTCAATGAGTTCCATCGATCAGCCGGTCGTCAGCCGATCTCGACGAGCGCATCGCCAACGCGCACCGTATCGCCCTCGCTTACGAAGACACCGGTCACCGTTCCCGAGCGTGGTGCCACCACGACCGTTTCCATTTTCATTGCCTCGACGACGAGCAGCGGGTCACCTTTGTTGACCGAGGTGCCCGGCGAAACGTGCACTTGGAAGATGTTGCCGGCAAGAACCGCGTTCACGGGCTCGCCCGAGGCGGGGCGCGCGGCAACAGGTGCCGCAGGCGCGCTGTCATGCGCGACCTGGCCGCTCTCGGCGACCTCCACCGCGAATTCTTTGCCGTTAACTCGAACCGAATAAACGCCGGACCCGGCAATGACCGGTGCGGACGATACAGGTTCGGCTGCCACCTCCCCTGTGGGAACGGGCTCAAACGCATCGGGATTGTCGCGATTCTTGAGAAACCTGGCACCCATTTGCGGAAACAGGGCGTAGGTCAGCACATCATCGACAACGTCGTCAGCCAGTCTGATGCCCTTTTCCTGTGCCAGGTTCTGCAACTCCTGGGTCTGGAGCGTGAGTTCCGGTTCGATCAGATCAGCGGGTCTGCACGTCACTGGGGAAGCACCCTCCAGTACTTGCGCCTGCAACTCTGCGTTGACCGGCGTTGGCGTCACGCCGTATTCGCCTTTCAGAACGCCTGCTGTTTCTTTGGTTATGTTCGCGTAGCGTGAACCGGACAAGACATTGATGACTGCCTGGGTACCCACAATTTGTGAGGTCGGTGTGACCAGCGGCAGCATACCCAGGTCCTCGCGGACACGCGGGATTTCCTTGAGCACCTCGTCAAGCTTGTCGCCCGCGTTTTGTTCCCGAAGCTGGTTCTCGAGATTCGTGAGCATACCGCCGGGGACCTGCGCCACGAGAATACGCGAATCCACGCCTTTCAGAGCGCCTTCGAACTTCGCATACTTTTTGCGGACCTCACGAAAATACGCGGCGATTTCCTCGATGAGAGTCAGGTCCAGGCCCGTGTCCCTGTCTGTGCCCTCGAGGATCGCCACCAGTGACTCCGTCGGCGAATGACCGTAGGTCATGCTCATCGACGACACGGCTGTGTCGATATTGTCGATTCCCGCTTCGGCGGCTTTGACACAGGTTGCCGTAGACAGTCCTGTGGTCGCATGACACTGCATATGTATCGGAATGTCGACGGCTTCCTTCAGGCGGCTCACAAGTTCGAAAGCAACGTACGGGCGCAACAGGCCGGCCATGTCCTTGATACAGATCGAGTGTGCGCCCATGTCCTCGATGCGCTTGCCCATATCGACCCAGAGATCGACCGTGTGAACCTCGCTCACCGTGTATGAAATCGTACCTTGCGCGTGCTTGCCAACCGCCAGCGTTGCTTTCACCGCGGTTTCCAGGTTTCTGACATCGTTCAGCGCGTCAAAGATGCGGAAGACATCAACCCCGTTTACGGCGCAGCGCTCCACAAACTTCTCGACGAGATCGTCGGCGTAATGGCGATAGCCAAGGATGTTCTGGCCGCGAAACAGCATCTGCTGTGGCGTGTTCGGCATTGCCGCTTTCAGGCGCCGGATGCGTTCCCACGGGTCCTCTCCCAGGTAACGAATACACGCATCGAATGTAGCCCCTCCCCAGGATTCTATGGACCAGAAGCCGACCTGATCGAGTTTTCCCGCGATCGGCAGCATGTCGTCGATGCGCATGCGGGTTGCCAGCAGACTCTGGTGCGCGTCGCGC
>Ga0265306_10001498_pt1 | contig 11354 bp, 8 predicted proteins | sample Helome_3_FD_192493 | JGI IMG/M metagenome (GOLD analysis project Ga0265306, IMG submission 192493) | Marine sediment microbial communities from subtidal zone of North Sea - Hel_20160420 (Illumina Assembly) | ecosystem: Environmental > Aquatic > Marine > Subtidal zone > Sediment ...
GAAGCAGGTCTCCTGCTGCTCAATAGGGTCAAACATCGGATCACGATCAGCATGGACGGTGTGACAGGAAACACAGCCTACATCGACACTTTCGTGGCGGCTGCCAAACCAACCGGCGCCGGTGTGATCTTCGTGACAACTAAGGCAAGCCCCGTTCTGCTCAGAGACCAGGGCATTGCCTTCTTTGCCAAAAGTCACACTCGGTTTTACTTCAGCCTTGTCCTTTGCTTTCCGGTGTTCATTAGATGGGCCGTGACATGCCTCGCATTGCAGGTTTGAGAACGGCGCATCCGGATCGACGCGCGACCCGTGCTTGGTGTTGAAAATGGACATCACTGACCACTTCTCGGATCGGTGGCATCCCAAGCAGCTGTCTGCGCCTTTGGACGAGTATTCCTGTGCTATGACGACCCCGGGTACGATGGACATGCTTGCCAGTACCAGAAGGGCCAATGCCAGGGTTTTTTGTTGAATATTCATCTCATTCCCGCAATGCAAGGTTACGGTTTAGTCGAGGCGTGAGCCTGACACGGCTGTACCAAGTGTGGGTGCATCGGCCCGATCGCCGCCATTCAGCGGATCATCAGTCCAGCCCAGCTTGTCCCACTCGATGTATTCAGTGGAGTGGCAGTCCATGCAGGCGTCCGGAAACGAGCCACTACCCAGCGCGTTTTCTGCCGGTGCGACTTCATGGTTCACTGAAAGCAGCATTTCCGTATCAGCGAAACCGTAGGTGCCGCTGTAGGGCTGTCCGGTATAAGCCGAGCCGTCCTGCAGCGCCAGGTTCCAGTCGTATTTCGCCCAGTACGGGTTCGGGCCGCCCTTGCCACCGAACAGGTGGGGGACCATGACCGTCTTGTTGACTGTGTCCACAGGCTGGTTACCGATCATCTTCTTGAACGGATAGATCATGGCATTCGGGTCGTTGTAATCGCCGTGCGGAGTCGCCAGCTGAATGGGCTCTTCGGTATAGCGATCAGTTTTGTTAATGACCATGCGGTCCCAATCACCGTTGGAGTAGCGCAGCACGGGCCGCACATTGTTCTTCCAGACGAAGGTGCCTTTCTTCTTGTCGTAAGTCGGGCGGCCGGTAGCGGGATCGATTGGTGGTTCTTTGTCCTGTCCTGCATCGGCCCAGTACCATTCGACTTTGGTGGAAATTTTCCGTGCAATGGCCGGAATATGGCAGACCTGGCAGGCCAGACGTTCGTGCCAGCCATCTTCAAACATTCCGTAAGCAGGCGTATCAGCGTGGATACTGTCCTGTGAACCATGGCAATCCGCGCACTGTTTCATTTCGCCTTCGTAAACGGAGTGCAGCGACATGCCCGCATTGCCGTGATTGTAGTTGCCATCTTTCGGATCATGGTTGGCGCCATGGCAAGCCGTGCATTGCAGGTTGGCGCCGTCGGTGCCCATGTGGACATCGAATTCACGTGTAGTGGCAACGAGGTCAGTGGAGATGTCACCGTGTTTGACATTGTCACCGCCGCCCGCTTTCGCATGGCAGTTGATGCAGTTTTTACGCTTTGGGTCCGAACCCAGGGCGATACTGCGGGCAACCGCGTTCAGATCAACGGTAGACGGTGGTGCACCGGCAGTGGTAGGCGCTTTCGAGTACGTATTTGACTGATCATGGCAGATCAGGCAGTCGACGTTAGCAGGGTTGCTGAAATCGAAAGTGTCATCAGCATAGCCGATACCCGCATGGCATTGCGTGCAACGGCCTTCGTTGCTGGGTATGGCGATGCAGAAGTTGTTCAGAAGGTCATTCTTACCGTGGGACTCGCCTTCGAGTCCAGCTATACGGTCGGTTTTGCCTTCCCACTTGAAGTGACCCATCTCGAGAGCAGCGAGGCCCTCTTTCTCATGGCACATCAGGCAGGATTGAGTGCCTTCGTACAGAACAGTGCCGAAATAGAGCTCATGAATATCCACATCGTTAATCGATGCGTATTCCATGAATTCCTGGGTTATAGCTGGCGTTGCCTTCTGCAATTGGCCCGGCTCATCAAGTTCTGCTGAATAAGCCATCAGCGGGAATAGCAGCAAAAGACTGGTAACGACTGCGACATGAAACGTAACCGCCCGAAAAGCGGCCGGGAGACTGGCTTTCATTTTGTTTCTCCTCGTGTTACGACATTAACAAAAACAGGTTTGTCTAAAGCCCATCAGGTAGAGGCGTGATTCTTAAGTTGTCGTAACCGATGCGGCCTCAACCGAATGGTCGAGATCGAGAATATGCAGAGAAACCTTAACCTAAGCTTAAAAAATTTTTCAGCCGCGATTAAGGTTGGCGGGTGCAGAGTGTGGTGGCTGATTCAGAGACAGACCAGTCTCCTCGTGTACAGCAATTGGCCTCCGTTCGATTACTGTAGACGATCGGGCGCCGTGCACTTTGTGCGGCGCCTTTTTATATTCAATAGTCTCGATTTTGTGTGATTATCCCATTGAATTAAAAAGGAATATCTCAATTTAGAGGGAAAAGTATTTGTCCGGTTGAATCACGGGGCTCAACGGGTTGGACAAAGCCGGTCATTCGAAATTTCCTGCCGCCCGGGAAAGAGAGCCAAAAATCAGCTGAGATTCAACCTTCGTAAATTAGTTTTTCGAAAATTACGTTTTTATGATTTAAGTCAATTGGCAATCTTCGCCCTACTTAATGGCAGTTGCTTTCACGATGTAACGTTTCGGCGCATTTCCGACGTGGTAGAAAGGGTAGCAAGTCACCAGGGTTAGCGTTTTGTCCGCAGTGGGTGCCAATACGGATATGTCGGATTTAGAAATGATGGTGATTGAAGAGACCGCGTAGGTCCGCATGCCCTGGGTGGTTTCCACCACGATATCGTCGCCCAGCTGGATGTCTTTGAGTCCCCTGAAAATTCCGTCACGATGACCTGCTATTCCAAGGTTGCCATTTTCATCATTTATTCTGGCCATTCCCTTGATCCGGCCGATACCACGATTCAGATTCAAGTCGTTTGTTCCGTTATAAATGGGAATTTCGATTTCCACGTCTTCAATCCGCATAACGCCTATCGGAGGGTCGGCGTTAACCATGAGGCTATCCTGGTACTCCTTTATTCGCTTCGCATTCCACAAGGATTTATCGGGTACCTCGATGCTCGTTTCAATCGACTGGCGGGTGTAAGGATCTTCAATCCAAAAGAACATTTTCTGCTCTTGTGATGAGGTATCCGCCTGGATTTGAATGGACGCCATCAACAACAACGTCATGCTTGAGATTTGTTTTACTCTCGTCATTTGCCAATTTTAGTCAATTTCACGAAGAGATGCGTCAAAGGCGTAAGACCAGGTCTCCTTGAGATTGTTCATTACCCGCGGAGAGCCTGAAATCCTGGATAGATTTTGAGTTCCCGAATCACGAGTATCTGCCTCGTTAGCTGCAGCGTTGAGGCCAGTGAAAAATTTACTCATTTCGTCCCAGAACTCAGCCGGCTGATTGTTCCATTTTGCGGCTGCCTTGCTTGCAGCCACTTCTTCTTTTTCCCAGTTTTCGAGGAGGAGCTTTTCTCGGGCCATGGCCTTACGAGCTGCTATCTTTTGCAGGTAATTAGAAGGGAATAGCGCCCGGTAGCGATAGATGGGTTGCGGAAGTCTGGCCACCACCCGACGTGGCCGGTTCAGTAACAGCATTGACTGATCCAGCAGGTATGTCGCCGCCTGGGTGGGTCGAACGCCCAGTTTCGCGCGTATAGCCTGCTCCCAGCCGAATTCCGCTTCGTAACCGTCCCCGGTCACACCAATGCCGGTCTTCCTGCGGAAGAGTCTGCACCGGTTTTGAACCAGCCAGAGCCGGTCAGGACCCAGAATATTGTAAAAGGGAAGAGCAAACAGATCCGTGCCTGGAAAACGCTCCGGGAGCGCTGCAATGGTTTTCAGTGAATCCTCGTGGATAATTTCGTTTGCCTGCAAATACAGGCAGTATTTTGAAGTGCACTCCGCCAGTGCGAGATTGCTTACCCGGGCAATAACCGCGCCGTCGTCGGGAGTATCTGTCCAGCGATCACGGCGCACCCGTATCTTGTCCGGATAACGTCTCGCCAGGGCTTCTGCACCTTTCCAGGTACGATCAGAGGAATAACCTTCGGAAATGATGAATTCATCGCAAATGGAAAGGGCCGAGCGAATGGATTCGATGAACGGATAGCCCAGATCAACTGCGTTTCGGACAATTGTGAAGCCGGAAATCACTTGATTCAGATGAACATGCTAGGTGCTTGTGATCAGGCGCATACTTCTTCATGTTCTTCGATAATTTCCTCACGCCACTCGGAAACGTTTCGCTCGATAGCCCAGAAGCCGGCTATCCACAGGAACTGATCCCAACTCCAGAGCCAGTGCCCGCTCCAGGCCCAGAAGACTGCATGAGAAAGCAGGACAATATAGCCCAGCCTGGCGGCGTGGCCGACCACCATCAGGGCGCCTCCGGTAATACCCCGGTTTTGCAGCCAGACCGTCAGTTCTATGGCCCAGATCACCAGCAGCCACATCAACGCGTCCTGGAAATCGAAATACACCTGTTTTTTCTCCATCGCGAAGCCGTCACGGTCGGTAATCACCGAAGGCTCCAGCATGTAAAAGACCGAGTCATTGGAAAGTGTGGTGCAGTTATCAGAACTTATGATTTCATAGCGGAAGTTTGCGCCGAAAGAGATGTCCTGATCAGCTACCTGGCAAAGCGAAGTGATGGCCGTTGAGGGTTCCACAGCGAAAACATCCACCATGGAATTAACCCGTGCATATACGGTGTGCGCCAGGAAAACGTAGCAAACCAGGCGCATGCCATGGATGCTCCATCTCACCCATCGCTTGTTCAGCGACTGGTCCAGCGAATAGGTTTCCAACTCGAACATGAACAGCAGGCCGAACCAGGCAAACTCGTCAATGGTAGTGGCGAATTCCTCGGTCCATTGAAGAAACGTACCGCCCTGGCGCAACACGTGCGAGGAGATGTAGAACTCCTCGACGGCGTAATAACCCCAGTTTAAAAGCAACAGGGAATAGACGGTCCACTTGACCAGTTGAGCCTTGTCCAAGCGTTGCCAACGGCTGGCAATACTGGTGGCAGCAATTTCCGACAAATATTAATCCCCGCCAATATGTTAGGGAAATCATAACCTATCCGGCAGGCAATGTTATCTCGAAGTGTCAGCCCGGTAGCTGCATCAACTCAGATACTTCCAGCGACCCGCCCACTTCGAGAAAAGGGCATCCCCGGGCTATGGCAATAGCCTCATATTGGGGAGAACCCCTGTATCAACCCTAACCGACCCACTCCCGGACCGGGAGTGGGTCCGTTCACTTCGTTCACTATCCGTCATTACCCTTACCCTGGTCATGGGGGACAGTAACGAGGGTAGTGCAAGAATCCACGTTCCCCGCCAAGTCCTGCCCGGTGTAACCCAGGGTATACACACGCCCCGGCACCTTACCCAGTCGTTCTGCCCTCAGTCCGCCCTCGGTGCTGGCAGTGCCAATGTCAAAGTTGTAGATATCACCGCCCTTGTCGCCTTTACCCACCGAATCCGGTTCGCTGCTTGATGACTCGGCAATCAGCATCACGTCGGTGCCGGACAAGTCATCAGTGAAAGTCGTCTCAACGAACACCGGCATCAGCTTACCGTTAGGCGGCCAGAGTTCTTCCGGATTGGCCAGACAGCTAACCTCCGGCGGCGTCTTGTCGATCTTTATCGTGACGCTTTCCTCGGTTTCACCACCATCGCTGGCCACGAAACAGGTCAGCGTCACTCCGGTTGTTTCGTAGTCGATGGTGACCGGGTCGCAACCATCGGTGTCACGAATCGTGGCCTCTGATTCGATCTTCCAGGAAACCGTCACATCGGATACGTACCAGCCGTTATTACCGGCCTTACCGCTGATGATGGGCAGAACCTTGGCGGGACCGCCGTTGATCTTCTCCCACATGCGGATATAGACCTCGGCGGAGTGGAACAGGGGTTCCAGTTCATCTTCGGTCAATCCTACGTAGGTCAGGTCCTTGAAGAAATCCGGTAGCAGGCCAACATGCGCCAGGCCGTCTTCGTTGAAATCGAAGATCCGACTGCCGGTTTGCTGCCTGTTGAACAATCCACCGACGCCGACGGCCTCAAACGGATACTTGAGCATTGGGTAGTCACTACCTTCGCATTGTGCGATCGGGTAGTTGTTGGCGTGGAAAGTCGTCGTGTCGAAATTACCGCAAATCGTGTTGGAAGGCCCGGTGCATACATGCGGTGTGCCAAGCGGACAGCACTCTCCGGGATCGTCGCATCGTGGTGCGGTCTGCTGGTACATGGCACCCCAGTCACTGGCATAGGCGATGCCTGGGTAATCCTCTCCGTAGGGTCCATCTTTCATGATGTCCACGATGTACTTGTACATGTGGGCATAATCCCGCGTCGAACTGCCTTCGAAGCGCGGATTTAACGGAGCGATAATCCCGCCCAGGTCGCGGATCAGTTCGATCTGCAGCTGGGTTTTATGGCCCTCGGAAGGTGGACTCTTTATACCCCGCTCAGTCAGCGGTCGCTGGTGGAGGAAGGAATGTCCTGAAATCAGCGGGTAGGCCCGGTTCTCGGCGATCTGCAGTACACGGTCCAAAGCACGGATCGAGAAATGATCGGCGTCAATGATTAGTTTGCGGTCCATAAGTTCGCCGATGAACCACGAACCCTGGCTACTGAGCCCCACTGGGTTGCAATGCCCTGAAGATGTCGGATCGAAGATTGGCAGCGGTTCACCCAGGATGTTGAAGAACCACTCCGCCAGGTCGGACGCGAAGAGCTCATATTCATAAACCGCGGTGTCTTCGGCCAAGGGACCGGTGATCAGTTGGTCGCGAACCACGCTGCAGGAAATTCCAATCATCGGGTTACCGGTGCCCAGTACGCTTGAGAATGGCCACAGCCAGTTATAGATTGCCGAACCGCCGAAAGCGTTGTCATACAAGTGGACCGGGAAGAAGTGGCGCACACCCTGACCAACGTAAAAATCCAGTTCGTTGGCAATTTTTTCCGCCGTGCAATCTCTTTCCTGCTCACAACCGAACAGGCCGTCTACCTCAATACCCAGGATCACCGCCATCTTACCCGCACGAATCGCCTGGCGGGCCTCCCAGGGCGTTTCGACGATGCGGTACCAGCCATCGCCGCCATTTTCGTCGTCGATGAATTTTTCCAGTGCCCGATAAGCCTCCAGTTGCATATCCACCGCATGCATGTCACCGCAATCCACGATGGGCGTGGCGCCGGCCCAGTCAAGAACGCGCTTGCGGGAAATCGGCAAGATGCATACGACCTCGTTGTTGACGGCCAGCATCACGATCAATCGAAGTCCGCCCTTGTAGGCCCGCTCCAGCCACTTGTAGTACATCTGCTGGTAGGTCGTGGTGTCGTGACGTGGCCAGCCGGCAAAGGAATCAGCCCCGGCGAAATCCTTGGGCTTGCCATAGGTCGTTTCTTCCGTCGCCGCACTCAGAATGGCCCAGCCGAAATCGCCGTTTAGTATCAAATCACCATGCACTTCGTGCCCCTTGTAGGGCACTTCCAGCCAGCCGGGATCGAGTAGGGTGGCGGTGGCAAAATCCCAGGTCCATTCACCTGGGGCCAGCGCCTCGTTGATGCCACGTTCATCAAAGGGCCGTCCCCAAAAAAGGGCGCCGCCGAAGGCGAGATTTGAGAATTGGTGAGCGTGCGTATCAGCCACACCGTAAACCGGTCCCCGGGCCGACTGTGCCCCGACCTCCTTGTCGCAGTCACAGTCAGGCTCCTCGGCATGCCAGGCCTGGCGGCAAATACCAAAAACACCCAGAGGATGAAGAGGTTCGTAACGTGGGCGGTAGCCGGGTAAGTGACAGGGTGGGCGGGAGGCGCATGAAACCTCATTTGCACCTCCGCAAGACATGGCTGTAGCAGGCAGCAGCATCGCCGCCAATCCAACCGTGCAGGAAAGTAGAACAATCAGCTTTTTCATGATTTCTCCTCCGCAAGGGTATGCAGTGGAGCGATTCGCCCTTTTGGGGAGACGTTGCTCGCAGATACCCTGCTGGCGTTGAATGCCTGAATGTCGGGTATGAACGCGGCCGTGACCGCCACAGGACCGGAAGATTATTCGGTTTTATGTCGCCGATTGTGTGAAGTTGTTTTCGAATAATCGGGCGATGAAGTTGCGGTTGGTACCGCATCTCTAATTATAGTCGTTCTAGGGATTTTTGCAGGTCAGTAAGTTCCATTATGGGTTGCACGCAACCATACTCACCCTGACCAGGCGCGTTGCTTATCCTGCTGCAAGAGTTGTTTGAGACACCATCTTGTTAACACTTGATGGTGAGCACAAAATCCCGATCGGGAAGCTGTCCAGGTCAATATCGGGTTACGAAAGACTCACTCCAGTATGCACAGTTTCAATAGTCATTCTGCGGCAGTCCATCCGTGATCTCGTAATAATCGCCTTTTTCGGCCACAAAAATATGTAACGCCAGTTCTGTGTCAGTTGCTGTATCAAACGCCCCCATCAAAATACCAATCCAATCGTGTTTTACTTTATCTACAGGATCAAAAAACAGCGATGTTCCGCAGGTGGAACAAAAACCACGCCGCGCCTTGGCCGAAGACTGAAACCAGGAAACGCTTTCAGAATCGAGAATCTTTAACGCCGAACGGGGGACTTCTGCACTCGCGAGAAAATGCCCCGTCCACTTGCGGCACTGGGAGCAGTGACAGGCTTCGACTGAGGGCAAACTGCCTTCAACCTCGAATTTTACAGCCCCACAGAGGCAGGAACCATTATGCATGTTGAACTCCTTTAGTCCATTGGGAAAAAGCAATTGAACACCTGGTGCCCTGTGCTTTTAGTCAAGTCCGGGAAGGAACTTGAGCACAGCGGCCGGGCCCGGGGACAGCGGGTATGGAACTCGCACCCTGTGGGCCTGTGCAACAGGCTTGGAACGTCCCCCAGTAATTCGATCGGGGTGGATTGCGCGTCTGGGTCGGGACTGGGATTAGCTGACAGCAAGGCCGCAGTATAGGGATGACGTGGCTGGCTGAAGATTTTCTGTGAATCGCCCTGTTCGATAAAACGCCCCATGTACATGATGGCCATCTGGTCAGCGACATGACGAACAATGTTGAGATTATGCGTAATGATCAGGATGCCCAGGCCCATCTCCTGCTGCAGGCGGGATAAGAGATTAAGCACTTCACCCTGGATTGATACATCCAGTCCGGCCGTGGGTTCATCGGCAATCAGGATGTCCGGGCGCAAAGCAAGGGCACGGGCAACCCCAACCCGCCTGGCCTGGCCGCCGCTCAACTGGTGTGGATAACGGTCGGCGAAATCTTCATTCAGACCTACCTGTGATAACAGGCGCAGCGCTTCCTGGGCCGGGTCTCGTGTATCGGCCTGGTGAATCCGAAATGGCTCGCCCAGGGCTTTTCTGATCGTCATCCTGGGGTTGAGTGAGCCCACCGGGTCCTGGAACATCAAGGCGATGCGTTTTCGGTCAGGGTTCAGCCTGTTCTTCCGGTCACGTTCCAGCTTGTCGCCAAGGAAGTGGACTTCACCCGCGCAGACCGGCGCCAGTCCACACAAGGCCATGGCCAAAGTGGTTTTACCCGAACCGCTCTCACCCACGATTGCCGTGGTTTCCCCGCGATTGATGTCCAGCGAAACGCCGTGCACCACGTCCACGAACGAAGGATTGTTTCCAGTGAGCGATAACAAGCCACCGCTCAGCGGGTAGCGCACATGCAGGTCACGTACCCTCAACAAGGCGCTCATGGAACCGTCTCCAGCAGGTGGCAGGCGGCCTGGTGGTGATCACCGGATATGCGGGGGCGCTCCAGGCTGCAACGTTCCAGGCTTTGTGAACAGCGCTCCCTGAAAATGCAGCCGCGTGGAAGGTTCACGAGCTTGGGCAGGCCGCCTTCGATAACCGGCAGCTCGCGGGTGCGTTGAGTGATCCGGGCGGGATCACATTCCAGCAATTTCCGCGTGTAGGGGTGGCGGGGGTCGACAAACACATCGCGCAAGGAACCGCTCTCAACCACTTCGCCGGCATACATGACAACGACTTCATCGCACAGTTCGGCAATCACGCCGAGGTGGTGTGAAATAAACAGGATGGCGCAGTCGAATTCGCGCTGCAGTTCCCTCAGGCGGTGAATGATCTGCACTTCAAGCGTTGCATCCAGCGCGGTGGTTGGTTCATCGGCGATAAGTAAAGCGGGTTCGGCCATCAGGGCCATGGCGATTGCTACCCTTTGGCGCATACCGCCGGAAAGATGGTGCGGGAAACGTCGCAACTGGGCTTCGGGATCGGGTATGCCGACCCGTTCGAGCATCAGCAGCGAGCGCGCATTCTTGTCTGCGCGGCTGGCAGCGCTGCGATGCTGGACATCCGACATCTGGCGGCCAATGGTCAATACCGGGTTCAGGCTGGTCATCGGGTCCTGGAACACCATGGAAATTTCATCCCCGCGCAGCGACCGCATCTGCTCCGGCGACAGGCTCAACAGGTCCTTGCCTTTGAAAACCACCGACCCCTGTGCAATGCGCGCATTCGGGGCAAGCAATCGGATGATCGCCGAGATCAGGGTTGATTTACCGCAGCCGCTCTCGCCGACAATGCCGATTATTTTGCCTTCTGGCACCCGCAGGTTCACATCCCGCAAAGCTTGCAAAGGACCCTGGTCGGTCTGGTAATTAACCGATAAGCCCTGGATGTCCAGCACGGGTAAACTCATTGGTCTTTCTTACGTAATTTGGGGTCGAAAATATCCCGCAGCGACTCACCGAAGAACGTGAATCCGAGCGTCACGGCAATCAGCGGCAGGCCACCGGCGATGATCGGCCACGGTGAGTTTCTCAGGTAGGAATAACCATCATTGAGAATACTTCCCCAGCTGGGGGTAGGCGGGCTGACGCCAAGGCCAAGAAAACTGAGCCCGGCTTCCATGCCCACCACGGCGGGTACGTCCATGGAAGCCAGGATAAACAGCGGTGCGGCAATATTGGGTAGTACGTGATCGCGCAGAATCCGGCTCGTCGAAGCGCCCATAGCGCGTTCGGCCAGGATAAAGTCGCGTTCACGCAGCGCCTGGGTCTGGGTGCGGACCACGCGGGCATAGACAGGGATCGAGGTGATGATGATGACCCCGATCACCGTGTTTAACGAGGGCCCGGTCAGTGCGACGATAGCCAGTGCGAACATGATGGTGGGAAAGGACCGGACCGTATCAAACGTGATGACCAGTATGCGGTCAAGCCAGCGCGGCCCGAGGCCGGCCAGCATGCCGAGCACCAGCCCGATGGCCATGGAAACCGAGATGGCG
>Ga0265306_10001499_pt1 | contig 11351 bp, 8 predicted proteins | sample Helome_3_FD_192493 | JGI IMG/M metagenome (GOLD analysis project Ga0265306, IMG submission 192493) | Marine sediment microbial communities from subtidal zone of North Sea - Hel_20160420 (Illumina Assembly) | ecosystem: Environmental > Aquatic > Marine > Subtidal zone > Sediment ...
CAACAAACACGTCCGACTGGATCGGCGCCCAGCGGTCGAGAAACACCTCACCGTTGTTGACCCTGTTCCAGTAAGCCACCTTTTGTTCGCGGACCTCTGGCGGCAGCTGCGGGTTACGAGCGAGCACTTCAAGGTCTGCACCGCGGATACGCAGCGGCACGCCCGCCGGATTGCTGATCCGGTCGGCGTAACAGTTGAACCAGGCCTGGTCCGCCAGCTCCTTGCAGCCGGGACAGGTGAACCTGGCTAGTTGATGCGATGGCTTGGTCATTCGCGCGATGAGGGTATTTCAGACCGCTGGGTAAGCTGAACGGTGCCGAGTGTAATCCAGCCGGAGATATCCGGCACGGACCGGCGACATGCGAGTCCACCCGCCTGTGACAGGTATTCCGGCTCAATCAGGACCAGCCCCGGATTGAAGGTGCGCAGACGAAACAATGCAGTTGTTAACGAATCCGCTGCATAATGGGTTTGAACGATTAGCTATAAGGAGCGAAGGTCATGTCCAAAGAACACAGGACGAGCAGGGAAAGCAAAAAGCCACCCGCGATGACTCCAAAAGAACGGAAAGCGGCGAAGAAGTCCAAAAAGGAAGCCAGAAAGTCTCAGCATCAGTGAGGTACGTGCGATCAAACAGGCCGGCCGAGTGAACGCTGGGCGTCCAGGGCGCACGTTCACGGACGGGGCGGGTCGACGCAGAATGCCGGTGATAAATGGATCCGTCCAGAATGGTCCGGGTAGTATTGTTTCGGTCAGGTTCGGGAATTGAAGGTCGCCTGGACCACTATTTTTCTTGCTACCCTCGCATGGTCTGGCGTAAATCCGAAGGATTACCTGACCTGGGCCCTGGAGGTTTCGCCCGCAGTCATTGCCTTTATCGTCCTGGCTGTGACTTACCGCAGGTTTCCGCTTACGCCAATTATTTATGCGCTGATTCTTGTCCACTGCATCGTCCTGATGGTGGGCGGGCACTATACCTATGCCGAAGTGCCTTGGTTTGAACCCTCCAATTCAACGCTGGGTTTGGAAAGAAACAACTTCGACAAGCTCGGTCATTTCCTGCAGGGTTTCGTTCCGGCCCTCGTCGCGAGGGAAATACTGATCAGGAAAGCTATCGTGGCGTCGGTAACATGGCGCAATTTTTTTATTGTCTGTTTCTGCCTTGCCTTTAGTGCCTTATACGAGCTTATCGAATGGGCGGTAGCCGTCGTTTCTGATACCGCGGCAGAAGCGTTCCTGGGAACCCAGGGTTATGTTTGGGACACGCAGTCCGACATGGCTTACGCCCTGGTTGGCGCCGTTGCGGCGCTGGCGCTGCTCGGGCGTGTCCACGATCGCCAGATTCAGAAATTGGCTGGTCAAAGCGTCGGACCGACGCCTCGCAAACCTGGCGGCAGCGGATGAATTAAGGCCCGACGCTCAGTCAGCTCACAGCAGCTGGGCCTGCTGCGGTACGGGCCACGGCGAGAGTGGAGGGAGTTCTGCCATGCCCGGTTGGGCCTGCAAAGTGCGGTGAAACTCCTCGGCGAGTTCCGGGCAGTGCAGGTTGTTCGGGCAATGAATCATCATGAAGACGTCGTGGCCGGCATCGAGCCAGGCAGCGGTTCTGGTTGCCCATTCATCCAGGTATTCGTCATTGGCGGAGAAATCCGGGTGCAGGATCAGCCGGACGAAGGCCAGGCCGTTGCACACCTCGGTCAGCACGGGCAGATCCGGCTTCTTGTGCAGGGCTGCCAGCACTTCCGGGTGGCTGCGGTCGCCCAGGTAGAGCGGCCGCGTGTCCATCACCACGCGACCGGCATTGTGCTCGTCCAGCAGATCCTCCAGCAGCTCCGGTTGCTCGAAAAAGGCCGGGTGGCGAACTTCCAGGGCGAATCGAAACGCGGCCGGCAGGTGGGACAACAGCTCGCGAACCTGGGGCAACTGGGAGGGTCCCACGGTGGCCGGAAACTGCACCAGCAAGGGCCCCAGGTTGTCGTCCAAGGGCTCGACGGCACGCAGAAAGGCGCCCAGGACATCGGCATCGGGCCGGCGTTCGTGAGTGACTTCGCGCGGCAGTTTGAAGCAGAACTGAAAATCCGTGCCGGCAACATCGGCGTGCCATCGCGACACCTGGCCCCGGTCAGGCACACGGTAGAAGCTGGTGTTGCCCTCCACCGTGTTGAACACGCGCGCATAGCCGGCCAGTTGCGACGGCTTCGCGGCAAAATATCGGTCCCGCCAGCCGGGGAAACCCCAGGCGGGCAGGCCGAGCTGGTACTGGCCAGAAATCGCCATATCCGGTGGCTCAGCTTGACGGGGCTGCGAGATCTGACAGTCAGCATACACCCACGGCGGGTGAGTGCAGTTACCCGGGTCAATTCGGCCCCGGCCGGGTGAGGTGAATGCTGCGCGCCCGGACTCAGTCCTCGCCATACAGCCGGCGGACTTCGGTGTCGCAGGCCTCGAGGATTTTTGCCCGCTTCGGTTTCAGCGTCGGCGTCAACAGGCCGGATTCCACCGTCCAGGGTTCCTCCAGCACGGCCAGGCGGGGAATCCTCGCGTAGCCGGGAAAGTCTTTCAGCTTGGCGCCAATACGCGCGACCAGGATTTTCTTCAGGCGCGGGCTGTCTTTCTCGGTGCTCAGATCGGCCAGGCCTTCCGTCCTGGCCAGTTTCTCGTATTCCTCCGGCTCGAGCACGACCAGGGCGCCAAGGTTCGGCTTGCCTTCGCCGATGACCAGCACCTGGTGGAACAACTCGTCCGTGCCGATGGCCAATTCCATATCGCCGGGAGGCACTTTTTCGCCGTTGCCCAGCACGATGATTTCCTTGATGCGCCCGGTAATGAAGACATGGCCCTCGTCGATGCGCGCGCAGTCGCCGGTGTGAAACCAGCCTTGATCGTCGATGCACTGAGCAGTGGCTTCCGGGTTATTCCAGTAGCCCACCATCACGCTGGGTCCGCGCGTCAGCAGTTCGTCCTTGTCGGCGATCTTGACTTCGACATCCGCCAGCGGTTGACCCACGCTTTCCGGAATATTTGCTTCAAAAGAGTTGACGGCTACCACGGGTGAGGTCTCGGTAGAGCCGTAACCCTGCAGAATCGTGATTCCGGAACCGATGAAAAACTTCGCAACCTCCGGGGCAATGGCCGCACCGCCGGCCACTGCGCAGCGCAGGTTGCCGCCAAAGGCCTGGCGCACCTTCGGGCCGATCACTCGGTCCAGTTGCTTCCGCAAGGTCAGCGCAGGCTTCCAGCGGCCGCGGCCCTGTTCATAGAGAAAGTTATCCCAGCCGGTCTTGATGGCCTGCGAGACAATGGCACGCTTCAGGGAAGACTGCTTGGCCACCTGCTCCTGCACCTTGGCGTAGATGCGATCGAAGACACGCGGCACGCTGATAATCACCGTCGGCTTGACCAGCTCGAAGTCCTTGGCAAGAAATTTCGCCGAGCGTGCGAAGGCCACGGTGGCACCGGAGGCGATGGGCAGGTACAGGCCACCCGTGCGTTCCAGCATGTGGGACAGGGGCAGGAAAGACAGGAACAGGTCGTTCGGGTAGGCCTGCACTCTCTCCAGCACGCCGAGCACGTTCGCCAGGATGTTGCGGTGACTCAGCATGACGCCCTTCGGTCGGCCCGTCGTGCCAGAGGTGTAGACGATAGACGCCAGTGCCGCACCGCCGGGGGCCTCTACCTGCACGTCACCGGCCACTGTCGGCAACCAGTCGTCGGCCGCCACGGGCTGCAGTCCGCCAGGCAGTGCTGCAGCGGGCTCCAGGCTGACCACCCGGTGCAGCTGCGCCAGCATGGCCTCCGCCTCGGCCAGCGGCTGCCATTGCTCGTTGTTACCCACCAGCAGGAAGCGAGCGCCGCAATCCTGGAGGATCAACGCCATGTTGTCGGGCCGGTCGTTCACATACAGCGGCACGACCACCAGCCCCAACCCCTGGGAGGCCATGTCGAAGGCGGCCCAGTCGCGGCCGTTCTGCAGCATCACGGCGACGCGGTCGCCGGCCTTCAGGCCTTCTGCGGCCAGGGCCTGTTGCCAGCAGCTGACCCGGTTGGCGAACTGCCGCCAGGTCCACGGCACCCAGTCGCGGGCCGCTTTCTCATACTGGCGATAGGCCACGTCGTCGGGATCCCGCGCCAGTCGCCCGAGCAACAGCTCTACCAGGTTGCGGTCGTAGTCGATCCGGATGATGTCCTGGCTACCTGACACCTGCCTGCCTTGTCGTTGGTATGCGTTTGCTGAAGGCATAACCATACGACAAGTTACCGGCGGTGTGCGGGTGGCCTGCGTGAACGACCTGGGCCAGCAACAGCAGCAGGAACCCCCGCATGAATACAGTGGGTTGCAGTGAGCGGCGCCTGAGCCCCTGACTATTCAGGGGCCGCCAGCAGGTCGTCCAGGCGGCGCGTGAACTGTTCGGCTTTGAAGCTGGGCAATACGTAGATCCAGCCGTTCAGGCGCGCATTGATAGTGTCTGCTTCTTCTTGCAACAGGGCCAGCGCTTCGGCATCGGTCGGGCCGTCGCCGTCAGTGGCGTCATCATCGCCCCGGTTTGCGTCAGCGTCATCCCTCGCCGCGCCGGCCTCAGGATCCGGGACCGTTACCGTGGCCGAGAACGCTTGAACGCTGCGGTCCCCTGGCTGCCATGTGCGCACTTCCACGATCAGGCCGTCGAAAGTCTCGTAGCTGGCGACAGTGGGTTCGTTGCCGCCAGCATCGAAACCCTGGGCAGGTTCCACAGCGTCGAGATTCAGTCCGGCCAGCGCGGCGCCGATGGCGTTGGCGACACCGTCGTAGGTCAGGCTGCGGCCGTCCGGCACGTCGGCCACTGTGTAATTCGTAGATTCGCTACGCGGCTTCGCAATGGCGAGAATCTCGCCGTCGGGATGGCGAATCTGTACCGAGCGAACCCGCGTGGACGGCAGGTCGATAATCTTGGTGTCGAGCCAGTCTGCTGCGCTGCTGCCCGGGTCGAGGCTGGCGGTGACGAGATAGCTCTGCGCCTCACCCGCCCGGCGCACATAGGCCAGGCTGCCGCCGCCCTCGTCGGTGCGGCCAACAATTATCCTGGCGCTGTAGTCAGGTGCCTCGATGTCCAGTTCCCTGCCCGTGGCCTCGGCATCGGCAATGTCACGCACGCCGAGGCGATCGTAGAACTCCGCGTTGGCGGTCTTGGACTCGAAAATCTGTGCCTCGGCCAGGCCCAGCAGGTTCTGGCGAACACGCGCAAAATTGGCGGGGTAGTCGTCACGGTCGGTCACGACCCAACCGCCCTCGGTCCTGCGCAAGCTTGCCACGGTGTCGTTGCCGGCACGCCGCACCGTCACGCTGGTGACGCTGTTCAGGGCTGTCGCCAACCCGGGCATCAACGGGTCGCCTTCGCCCAGGCTGGCCGGATCCTCCTGGCTGAGCAGCCATGCGGTGAGTGCCACCAGGCCAAGGGCCACAAACAGGATGAGCAGGTTGCGCTGGTTCATACCGGGTGCCTCCTCACGCGCGCCGCTGGCGGCGCAGCACCAGCAGGGCCAGGCCGAGCAGCGCGATCAGGGCGGGTACGAGGAATATGTTGGTGACCTTCAGCCGCATGCCCAGATCTTCGATACTCTGGTCCAGGTCGCGCTGCACCTGGCGTAGCTCCTTGCGGATGCGCAGTCGTTCGTCCTGGAAGCGGTCGATCTCCTGTTGCTGTTCCGGGCTCAGCAACAGGTTGCTGCCGTCCTGGCGTTCGGCCTGCAGCTCGGCGAGCTTCGCTTCCAGCGCGCTCAGCTCCTGGGTCAGTTGCTGTTCGGTAATGCGGAGCCGCGCTTCGGCGTCGCGGCGCAGGTCCTGCACCCGCGTGAAGGGCCGGGTATAGGTAGCCCGGCCGCGGATGCTGATCAGGTCGTTGCTGCCGGTCAGGTTGTCCAGCGCGTTGACCGTGAAGTCGCCGTTGCCTGCAAAGGCCGTGGTCAGCGGCTGGCCGAGAAAGTTTCGCAGCTGCACCCACAGCCGGTCCGTCAGCAGGTCTGTATCGGCCACCAGCACCACGTTGATAGGACCGTCCGATTGCGCGAGATGCGTGCCGGTATCCACCGTCGTGCCGCTCTCCGGCAGCGGCGGCGGGCCGTCGGGGAAAGCGCTCGGGACCTCGCCCTGTAGCCGTGCGGCGAGCAGGTAAGGTTCGCCGGTGGGCTGGAAATTTGTCCGCAGGGTCTCCGGGTCCTGCACAAAGGCCAGTTCTTCGGCCTGCAGCGTGCCGGCCAGGTCACTGGATTCGATGAGCGGCGTTACAGCAACGCTCGCGTCTTCGCTGACCTCAATGTAGCCGGGAAATCCCAGGTTCAGGTTGCGTATGCCGGCGGTAACCACGTCATCCGGATCGATACCGTTCTGATCAATGCCAAGCAAGGGAAGGTAGCGCACCGGACGGTTGCCCAGGCCGGTGACCGTCAGCGCGTAGCGGTCGTCACCGACGACCAGGCCGGGCGGAATCGACACGCCCCACGGCGTCAGCAGGCGATTCAGATCGGATGCGCCGCCACCCGGCTGGCTCATGCCGGGCACCGGCGGCGGTTGCGAGTCGGCCTGGGCGTAGGGGTCGACGAACAGCAACGCGCGGCCGCCGCGCATAATGAACTGGTCGATGGCATACAGCGTGCTGTCACCCAGGTCTTTCGGGTGCACGATCATCAGCACGTCTATGTCGGCATCGATGCTGTCCGTGCCCGCCGGTAGCGTGCGTAGCTCGAACAACTGCTGCACCTGCTGAGTAATAACCCAGGGCTGGCGGAGTTGCTGCGTGGCCTGGTCGAAACCGGCCGTCATCTGCAAAGGTGTCAGCAGGCCAATTACCGGCTTGCTGATCGCGGACAGCGTCTGCAAGAGCTTGGCGAGTTCGTATTCCAGGAAGGCTTCATTCGTAGGGTCAAGGAAGGCGATGATTTCTTCATCGCCGATGCTGTTGGTGCCGGCAATGCCCATGAATACCGGGTCGGAACCCAGGGCCAGTTCCACACTCTGCAGGCCGAACTCCGACGCGCGGTCTTCTTCCTCCGAGAAAGGCAGCGGGTCGATGAAGCGAATATTCACGCGCCCGTTGGCATTTTGCTCGAACTCTTCCAGCATCTCGCGCACGCGGCTGGCGTAGGTGCGCAGTTGCGGAATATCCGCCGTAGCCCGCTCCGAGAAGAAGAAGTAAAGATTGATGGTCTCCGGGATGTCTTCGAGGATCGCGTAGGTGCCATCCGACAGGGTGTAGAGTCGATTCTCCGTCAGGTCGAGGCGTATGCCGCGCAGCGCGGCGTTGGCTGCCACCACTGCCACGATGAACAGTCCGGCCAGGATCAGTAGCCCGAAACGTCCCCGGGTATCGCGTGCGCTCATCATCAGTCAGCCTTTTTCATTTCCAGCACGATGCTGGTGGCATACAGCCACGCGGTGATCACCAGCAGGAAATACACTACGTCGCGCAAGTCGATTACACCTTTACTCAGTGCGTTGAAATGCGTCAGGAAACTCAGGCCCGCAATGGTGTCGACGATGGCCTGCGGGGCGCCGGCGAAGAAGTCGAGCACCAGCGGGAAACCACTCAGCAGGAATAAAAAGCAAATCACCACCGTGATGATGAATGCCACCACCTGGTTGCGGTTCGCCGCTGAAATGCACGAGCCGATGGCGAGAAACGCGCCGGCCATCAGCAGGCTGCCGAGATAGGCCGTCACAATGACGCCGTTGTCCGGGTCGCCGAGGTAGTTCACCGTAATCCAGATCGGAAACGTGAGGGCGAGCGCCACGGCCGTGAAGGCCCAGGCCGCCAGGAATTTGCCCAGCACCGCGTCCCAGATGGATACCGGCAGTGTCATCAGCATTTCGATGCTGCCGGACTTCCGTTCCTCGGCCCACAGGCGCATGGAAATCGCCGGTACCAGGAACAGGTACAACCAGGGGTGGAAAGTGAAGAACGGCTGCAGGTCGGCCTGGCCCCGCTCGTAGAAGCCACCGAGATAGAAGGTGAACCAGCCGCTGAGCGCCAGGAAAATCACGATAAACACAAAGGCCACCGGCGTGGCGAAGTAGGCGCGCAATTCGCGTGACGCGATGGTGCCGATGGCGCTCATCAGGCGGCCTCCGCGGAGGTGATGGTGCGAAACACTTCGTCGAGACGCCCGGATTCCAGCTGCAGCTGTTCCAGCGGCCAGCTGTTGGCACCCGCCAGGTCACCGATACGGGTCAGGATCATCTCGTTGTCATCGGGAAAGGCCGTCAGTGTCCGCCCGTCGGCGGTAATCTCCACGTGATCGACACCCGGCACGGTGCGAATGTCGGCGGCCACGGCTTCCAGGTCGCCGTCGCGTGACAGCCGCAGCGTGACGGCATTGTGGTAGCGCGAGCGGTAGATCAGCGTTTCCGGTGTTTCGTCTGCCAGGATGCGCCCATTGGCAATAATGATGGCGCGGTTACACACGGCATCCACTTCTTCGAGGATGTGGGTGGAGATCACGATGATCTTGCTGGCCGACATGTCGGCGATGAGTTGGCGCACCTCGTGTTTCTGGTTCGGATCCAGCCCGTCTGTTGGTTCGTCGAGAATCAGCACCGGCGGGTCGTGCAGGATGGCCTGGGCCAGGCCAACGCGCCGCTTGAAGCCCTTCGACAGGGTTTCGATACTCTGGTCCTGCACCGCGGTGAGATTCAGCCGTTCCAGGGCTTCGCCCACGCGCGTGCGCTGTTCGTCTCCGCTGAAGCCGCGAATGGCGGCGACAAACTCCAGGAATTCCCGCGGCCGCATCTCGCCATAGGCCGGTGCGCCCTCCGGCAGGTAGCCCAGCTTCGCCTTGGCCGCCAGCGCGTCGGTAATGACGGAATGACCGCAAATTTCCGCAGACCCGGCCGTGGGTGGCACAAAGCCGGCGAACATGCGCATCGTGGTGGATTTGCCCGCGCCGTTCGGCCCAAGGAAGCCGAGCACTTCGCCGGGTTCCACTTTGAAGGAAATCTGATCCACGGCCGTCAGCGCGCCGTACTGCTTGGTCAGACCCTCGGCTTTGATCATCGGATGTCCTCGCTGTGACTGGCGCGGACGAGACTGCGTCCGGGCCCTGCGAGGCGCGTATTCTCCACAGCTTGATGACCCGCGCAAGGCGTATTGGGCAAGTTACTTCCGGGCGGGCAACGGCCGAATCAGCAATACGTTAACCACGGCGAAGAAAGCCACCGCGGTAATCACACCAAAGGGCAGCAAATAGCCGCCGGTGGCGGTCTTCAGTTGCCCGGTGAGAATGGTGCCCAGCGTCGCGCCCAGGGCGTCCACCAGGGTGATGCAGCCGAGAATCTTGCCCAGGGACCGTTGCCCGAAGGTTTCAACGGCCACGAGCTGGATCATGGTGAAACTGCCGCCAAAGCCAAGCCCGAAGACCACGGCGAAACTCACCAGCCGCGGCATATCGGCCGTCAGCCGCAGCCCGTCGGGCCCGCCTTCGAACAGCAGCAGGCAGCCGGCCAGCAGGATCAGGCTGGTGATCAGCATGACCCGGCGTTTCGGGATTCGGTCGCTCAGGGCTCCGAACAGGAACTTCCCGGCGAAGCTGCACCAGAAGATCACCGAATACAGCAGCGTGGCGCGCCCCGGCGTGAGTCCACCCTCCTGCTCGAAGTAGATGGTCACCTGGCTGTTCATGGCCTGAATTGCGTACCACAGCGCCGCTGAGCCGAAAGCCAGGCACCAGAAGGGCCAGGAGCGCAGCGCCGTGGGCAGGTCGACGCCGCTGGTTGCTGCCTGTGCAGCGGGGGGCGGCTTCGCTGCGCCGTCCGGGTAGAGTCCCAGCAGGCTCGGCTTTTCCCGCAGCACCGTGTAACCGGGCACAACCGCAAACAGGATGAAACCGACGGCGAGCAGGCCGACGCCCCAACGCCAGCCGTAGTCCGGCGAATTCACCAGCGGCGAAATGGCCACCGGCAGCAGCGCGCCGGCCAGGCTGGAGCCGGCTGCGAGCATGCCGATCACGAAACCGCGCCGGGCGTTGAACCAGTTCGACAGCAGCACCACGTTCACCAGCAGCCCGGACAATGCGAGGCCCAGCGCCAGGAACGCGTGCAGGATATAAAGCTCGGTAATGCTGCGGGCGAAGGGGTACAGGCAAAAGCACACGGCCATGACCGCAAGCCCGGTACGAATCACGCGCAGCACGCCGGCACGGTCGACAATTGCGCCGATGAAGGGCGCCATCAGTGCGGCCAGGCCCAGTGACGTGGCGGTGGTGAGGCTGACCTGCGCGGCGGTGACATCGAAGGTCTCGATGAACCGCGGGAAGAGATTCTGGGGCACGAACAGCGTCATGCCGTTCGTGAAGAAATAGATCGCGACGGAAGTCGCCGCGACGTACCAGCCGTAAAACCGGCCCTGGCGCGGGCCGCCCGGGGCCTTGAGGTCAGTCGCCGGCAAGTTGACCCACGACGGGCAGACCATCGGCGTCCACTTCGCGTATTTCGTCGAAGCCGAGGTCCTGGAGGTCTGCCTCGATGCGTGCACGGTCGCCCACCACGACCCAGGCCAGCTCCTGAGGATTGATCAGCGTCTGCGCGATGCGATCGACTTCGGCCAGCTGCAGGGCCCGGACGCTGGCGGCGTAGCTCGACCAGTAATCGTCCGGCAGCCCGAAGCGCACCACTTCGCCGATGGATCCCAGCACGGCCCTGGAGGTCTCCCAGCGGCCAGGCAGCGACAGGGTGTTGCTGTCCACGACGACCTGCAGTTCTCCGGCCGTGGGCGGCTCATCGCCGCGAATCGCAGCCAGTTCGCGTTGCAATTCGATCACCGACTCGCGGGTCTTGTCCGTCTGCACCGGCGCGTAGGCCAGCAGCGGTCGCTGACCGCGCGCATTCAGAATCGTGCTGTACGCGCCGTAAGACCAGCCCTTGTCTTCGCGCAGGTTCATGTTGATGCGCGCGGTCGACTTGCCGCCAAGGATGTCGTTGACCGCGCGGATCGCAATCTCGTCGGGATTCGCCCTGGGCGGGATCAGCTGGCCGACGAAAATAACCGATTGATCCGCGCCGGGCTTGTCGACGACGTACAGTGTCCTGCCATTGCCGCCCTGCGCACCTGCGAGCTGTTTGTCCGGCGTATCGCCGGCTTTCCAGCGGCCGAACAGCTTGTCGAGCTGCTTCATCAGCTGGTCCGGGTCGAAATTACCCACGACGATGAGCGTGGCGTGATTCGGTTTGAACCAGGTGCCGTGAAAACTCTCGAGATCGACGCGGGTCAGGGCGGCCACGGTGGCCTCGGTGCCGGAGCCCGTCAGCGGCTGTGCGTAGGGATGGCCTTCACCGTACAACAGGCGGGGCAGCACGCGCAGGGCCATGGAGTTCGGCCGGGTTTTCT
>Ga0265306_10001500_pt1 | contig 11350 bp, 10 predicted proteins | sample Helome_3_FD_192493 | JGI IMG/M metagenome (GOLD analysis project Ga0265306, IMG submission 192493) | Marine sediment microbial communities from subtidal zone of North Sea - Hel_20160420 (Illumina Assembly) | ecosystem: Environmental > Aquatic > Marine > Subtidal zone > Sediment ...
CGGGGTCACGCCGAAGCGCTGCGCACCGAAAGGACGCGCGAGACGCCCGAATGCAGCAATGACTTCGTCGAATATCAGCAGGATGCCATGTTTGTCGCAGATTTCCCGCAGCCGCTCGAGATAGCCGACGGGCGGCGGCAGGACGCCGGTCGATCCGGCGACCGGTTCGACAATGACGGCCGCGATATTGCTGCCGTCGTGCAGTGCGCACAGTCGTTCGAGATCGTCGGCGAGATGTGCCCCCCATTCGGGCTGACCGCGATTGAACGCGCTGTGTTCAAGATCGAGTGTATGCCGGATATGATCGACGCCGGGGATCAGGTTGGCGCTGAACACCTTGCGATTAGGCACCATGCCGCCGACCGACATGCCGCCAAAGTTCACGCCGTGATAGCCACGCTCGCGCCCGATCAGGCGCGTGCGGTTTCCTTCACCTCTGGCGCGGTGATAACCGAGCGCAATCTTCAGTGCCGTATCGACCGACTCGGAACCCGAATTGGTAAAGAAACACTGTGTGAATCCATCGGGTGCCATGCTCGTAACCCGGTCCGCCAGTGCGACGGCCTTGTCGTTGGTTACCTGGAAGGTCATGCAGTAGTCCAGAGTCGCAACCTGCTTTTGCACCGCCTCGACGATCTTTGGATGGCAGTGGCCGAGACCGCTGGTCCAGAGTCCGGAAAACGTGTCGTACAGCTTCGAGCCATCGCCGGCCGTGTAATAGTGTCCCGCAGCGCCCGAGATCACTCGCGGTTTTTTCTTGAAGTCACGGTTGGCCGTAAAGGGCATCCAGTACGCGTCGAGGTTGGTCAGGGCAGCACTCATCTTCGGATCTCCGATGCGATCTACAACAGGTTTCATGAGTTTACGCCTGCATAGCATTGTTAAACAACGAGTTATGTTGATGTTTATAACTCATTGAATTTATTGAATCCGAGGCGCAGAATGTTTGTTAATAGTAAACACTCTGCGAGGGGACCGAGATGGATCAGCAAATAGGCCGGCGACTTCGAGAGGTGCGCGAGCGACTGGCGTTGTCACAGCGCCAGCTGGCGCGGCAATCCGGGGTCGCGAACGCGACCATTTCACAGATCGAAGCGAGCAAGCTCAATCCTACTGTCAGCCTGTTGAAGCGGATTCTCGATGGAATACCGATCAGTCTCGGGGAGTTTTTTGGAGACGAATACGAGGTGCGTGACAAGGTCTTTTTTGGCGCGGCCGAGCTCACCGAAATAGCCGACGGTGGCGTCTCTTTTCGGCAGGTCGGAGCCAGTCTCGGCGGCCGGGCGATCCAACTGATTCAGGAGTGCTATCAGCCCGGATCCGGCACCGGCAAGCATGCAATTACGCACGAGGGTGAGGAGTGCGGCATTATCCTCTGCGGCCGGCTGGAGGTCACGGTCGGTGAGCAATCGGCCGTGCTTTCGAAAGGCGATGCCTACTACTTCAAAAGCAACCAGCCACATCAGTTCCGCAACACAGGAAACGAGCCTTGCGAGTTGATATCGGCATGCACCCCGCCGACGTTCTAGAAACTAGGTACTTTTACTCTAGCAAAGGGCGGTCGATTAGTGGCAAAGTTACGGCCCCGTAATTACCGACCATAGCAGGACCAGAATGAGCCAGTTCGGCACAGAATTTTGCAACGAAATCTCGCTCGTCCGATACGAAGACGGCGCCTGGCAGACGCCGTCCATCGAGCCACTCGCGCCGTTGCCTATGCATCCGGCGTCGCATGTCTTCCATTACGCGAGCACCTGCTTCGAGGGTTTCAAGGCCTATCGCTGGCAGGACGGCAAAGCGCGTATCTTCAGGCTGCACGACCATGTGGCTCGCATGCAGAAGAGCGCAGCCTCGCTCCGCTTGCCGGTTCCGGATGCCGACCTGCTGGCAAACATGGTTATCGGCCTGGTTGCGCACCATATTCGAGACATTCCCGAACCGCCGAGCTCGCTATACCTGCGCCCCACCCTGGTCGGCACGCTGCAGAATATCGGCGCCGCGGCGGCGCCGTCGACAGAAGCGACCTTGTTCGTGCTGGCATCGCCGGTCGGCGACTACTTCGCCGGCGGGGCACAAACCCTGAAACTACTGGTCGAAGACGAACGCGCAAGGACCACGGAACAACTCGGTAGCACCAAGACAGGCGGAAACTACGCGGCAGCACTCGCGCCAACGCTCGAGGCCAAGGAAAAATACGGTGTTGACCAGGTGCTTTTTTGTCCGGACGGTTACGTCCAGGAGACGGGCGCAGCGAATTTTCTCCTGATCAGTGACGACGAGATCATCACGAAGCCGCTCGATACCTCGTTCCTGCACGGCATGACGCGCGATTCCATCCTGAAGCTTGGCGCCGAACTGGGTTACACGATCAGTGAGCGCAATTTCACGGTCGCCGAGCTGCTCGAACGCGTGTCAACTTACGAGGCGACGTTATCGGGTACTGCGGCGTGCCTGTCGCCCGTCGGTACGCTCGTCTACAAAGGCGAGGAGATCAGCGTCCGCGACGGCAGTGCGGGCCCGAACACCGCGAAGCTGCAGAAAGCGCTGCAGGATATTCAGTACGGCCTCGCGCAGGACACACACGGCTGGCTGACCGAAGTCGGCTAGCGGGCTTTGTCGCGTCAGATAGCCTTGGAGAAGCGGTTGTCGTTCTCTGCCTGATCGATGTAACGATCAAAGACCATCGCGATACTTCTGAGCAGTAATCGGCCTTTTTGCGTTATCGCGACGCCGGATTGATCCACTTCGATGAGTTCGTCGTCGGCGAGTGGTTCCAGGCGCTTTATCTCGGTGGCGAAATACTCGCGAAAATCGATGCCGTGGCTGGCACCGAAGTCGTCAAATGACAAGCTGTCGTAGCACATCAAGGCCTGGATCACGTCTGCGCGCAGCAGGTCGTCATCGTCGACTTCGATGCCCTTGACCGTCGGCAATTCGCCGCTTTCGATCAATGCCTCGTATTCCATCGTCGTTATCGCGTTTTGGGCGAACAGGTTGCCGATGTTGCCAATTCCGCTGACACCGAGAGACACGAGGTCACACAGGCGGTGCGTCGAATACCCCTGGAAGTTTCGTTGCAGCGTGCCGTTCGATCGAGCCGCGACGAGTTCATCGTCGGGCAACGCGAAATGGTCCATGCCGATGTACACGTAACCCGCGGCACAGAGCTTGTCGATCGTGTGGTGCAGTAGCTCCAGCTTGGTTTCGGGTAGCGGGATGTCCTCGGCGTTGATCATGCGCTGACCCTTGAAACGCTGCGGGAGGTGCGCGTAGTTATACACCGCGAGCCTGTCCGGTTTCATGTCGATGACGAGGTCGAGCGTTGTATTGAAACTCTCAACGGTTTGATGCGGAAGGCCGTATATGAGATCGAACGAAATCGATCCGAAGCCCGAATCGATGGCACTTTGCACGAGGCTTCGGACCTCGTCGGGTGTCTGGGCGCGATTGACGGCTTCTTGCACATCAGGATCAAAATCCTGAATGCCGAGACTAAGGCGGTTGAAGCCCAGCTCGGCGAGGTGTCGAATGCGATCCGCATCGACGGTCCTGGGATCCACCTCGATCGAAAACTCGCGACTCTCGCTGTCATCGAAGTTAAACGCATTGCGCAGATGATGCATCAGGTCAGCCAGCTGTTCGCGGTCGAGATAGGTCGGCGTACCGCCGCCAAAATGCAGTTGCTCTATCTTTCGTCCAGGATCAAACAGCGTCGCCTGCATATCGATTTCCCGATACAGCATCTCGAGGTAGCGATCGACGCGCACCTGGTTATGAGTGACGATCTTGTTGCAGCCGCAGTAGTAACAGAGCGAGTGACAGAACGGGATGTGCACGTACAGCGAAAGCGGCAGACCGCTGTCATTACTCGCAATGGCGTGCCTCTTGTAATCGTCGGCGGTCACGTTGTCGCTAAACTGCAGCGCGGTCGGATACGACGTGTACCGCGGCCCGCGACCGCCGTAGCGCGTTATCAGGTCGGTGTCGAAGCAGACGTCTGTGAGGCCGGCTGATGGTCCGTTCTTAATGGTCATGGTTGCAAATCGTCGCCGATTTCGTCGCGTGCGGACATGGGTAATTGCCGAAATCTTACTACGGATTGACGCTCAGGCACGCCGCAGCGTGTGCACCAGGTACAGCGCCACGGTGAAAAGCAGCATCGCGACCGCCTGGTGCGCTGCCCCCAGCACGACCGGCACTGCAAGCAACAGCGCGGAAATACCGAGAGCGACCTGCAACACGGCGGTATGCAAAAGGGCATTGACAGCGGGTCGGGCGCGTTCCGGCAAGTCCGCTTTGCGCGCCTTGAACCAGTAGATAACGATGGTGAAGAAGGTCAAAGTGGCGAGCCATCGGTGATCAAACTGTACCGTCGTCATGTTGTCGAAGAGGTTCCGCCAGAAGGGATCCAGGGCCGTTAGCCCTGGAGGAAACCAGTAATCGCCCATCCTGGGAAACGTGTTGTAGATCTTGCCGGCCTTGAGCCCGGCAACGAAGCCGCCGGAAATTATCGTTACGGAGAGCAGCACCGTGAGGCTAAACGTCTTGCCGTACCAGCGATGCTTCACGGTCTTTTCCGGCACCGGAAACAACAGGGACATCGCTACCCAGAACATGTAGGCATAGATCAGAAAGGCTGCAACCAGGTGCGCGGTGAGCCGATATTGACTGACATGTGGCACATCGATAAGGCCACTCTTGACCATGTACCAGCCGAGCAGGCCCTGCAATCCGCCGAGAGCGAACATCAACAGGTACTTTGGCCACTCCTGTTTCTGGATGTAGCCTTTGACTACAAAGACGGCGAACGGTATGAGGAATACGATACCGATCGTGCGTCCCAACAGCCGGTGCAGGTATTCGAGCCAGAAAATGTCCTTGAACGCGCTCACGCCCATGTGTGAATTCACCTTCTGGAATTCCGGCGATTGCTGGTAGAGCTCGAAGACGCGTTGCCACTCCGCGTCACTCATCGGCGGTAATACGCCCATCAGGGGTCGCCAGTCGACCATCGATAACCCGGATCCGGTCAGTCGTGTGAAGCCACCCAACACGACCATCGCAAAGACCAGGCCGCAACAAACCAGTAACCAGGTCGCGACGGCGCGATTCTGCTCGAGTCTCGTCAATTCATCGTTCATTTATGCGTTTTCATACTTGTTCAGACGCCCGCGGATTCCGGCACAAAGCGAGCAATCTTAGCAGCCCGAGAAGCAGGATGGCGGCCAGCCAGTTGTGGGCGACAGCAAAGCCGATGGGAAGATCGGTCATTATCGCGGCCACTCCGACAGAAAATTCGGCCGCGACGAGCGCAATGACGAGAATCGCAGCGGCACCGAGTTTCGCTCTCAGCGCGAGCACGCCCGCGACGACCGCTACTAACAGGGTTAGCAAGGCGACAAGGCGGTGCAGCTTGTGAATATCCGCGCGTTCCGGCCCGCCCAGCGCCAAACCGGTTGGCCCGATTTCATGTTGTCTCGTCAGATCGAACGCCGTCGACAAGTCGCTACCGGGCAGCCAGCTGCCATGGCAGTCTGGAACGGTCCGGCAGGCGGACGCGGCGAAGTTCGCGCTCGTCAACCCCCCGAGGGCAATCTGCAGGCAAAGCAATGCGAGGGCCGCAACAACCCAGCGGCGCAGCATCGAGTAGCCGGTGCCGGAACGAGAATTTCGGACGACCATCCATCCAAGCAGACCCAGCATCGCGAAGCCACCACCCAGGTTGCCCATAACAATGGCCGGGCTGTGCAGGCCGCCCGAGTAAATGCCGAGCCATGCGAGAAATACGGTCAGGCCGAGCAGGGCGAGAGATAACAGCCGATCCCTCTTCTGCCTAACAGACACGAGAGCCATACTCAACACCAGGAGACCGAGCACGCTCGCAATCAGCCGGTGCACCGGTGTCGCCCATGACATCGGCTGTTGTGCCTCTACGGCAAGGCGCTCATACGTGCTGCCTACGGTTGGTACCTCTGCCGCCGGCACTCCTATCAAGCCGTAACACTCGGGCCAATTTGCACAACCAATGCCGGAATTGTCCAGGCGCAGGTAGGCGCTTACAGACACCAGGGCGATAACGAACAGCAGGGCAGTCACGGCCAGAATTTTCATATGTTAGAGGCGGTCTCAGTACTATTCTTTGACTTCGGGCAGCTGCGAGGCGGAACCGCGTACCAGTCGCACGAATTTCGGTGTTTTCTTCCAGTCTACGCGGTCATGGCCGTACTGGAAGTTCCACGCCCAGGCCGTGTCCCACTGGAAGCTGTAATCGTTGCCTGACCAGTACTCGGCGGCTTGCGCATGCGTGAAGAACACAGTGTTCATTGTGGGTGGATCGTCTGCCCGCTGGAGGTCACTAACGGAAAACAACTCATCTTTGCCTGGCATGCGCCAGTCCCGGTAGCCGCAGTAGCCCGCTTCGTTGACAGCCAGAACGTAGTTCCAGGTATCGCAACGGCTACCGTCGCACTCGCCACCGTTCTCGAACCCACGATAGTCCAGTTCCCCTTGCGCCTCATTCGGGTTGTACCACGAATAGGTATTGCGGAAATTGTGCAGACCCGCTGTATCTGTCTTGACCTGCCAGAGGAGGCCGGTCTGCTTGTCGAGCACGCAGGTGTCATTGTCGACCGAAATGCTGTCGTATTTGGTGTCGTGGCTGAACCGGGCGTCATCTGACTCTCGGTCGCAGCCGGCAAGGCCGAGTAACACGATAGAAAAAATCGTAATCAGCATCTTCATGGCCCGGCAGCTTACCCGATTTTTAGATGTCGAGACCGGCCTGCGGTTATTGGCGCGCCTAGGTATTTTCCGCAGTACTGTTTTAGCCCCCGTGAGACTAATGTTGGTCTCGCGACATTGGGGAATGCGCACGTATAAGGCTGGCCGTGGTAACGGTCCTGGCAGCGCATACGATTAAGCAAAACTAACGTAAGGGATTTGGCGGCCATGAGTGAAAAAACCACAGGCTCGGGGGCACCGGTACGCGTGCCATTCATGCAGCGTATTCTGGACAACCCGTTCATACTGCTATTCATCGGCATCGTGTTTCCGGCGGTGTTCTACATCATTTGGGGAATCATGGAAATTGTGAATATCCCCATCGCCCCGTAGCCACCAGGCAAAGGAACAAGGTGACACTATGAGCGCCATTCAACCTCCTGCCGAGACAGTCTGGTGGAGACAGCCACTGGACAAGCTCGAGGGCACGTGGATCGGCATTGCGCTGGTCTGGTCCCTGATCATGTTTTTCATGATGCCGTTCTGGCACATCTACGGAAAACAGAACCTCTCGAGCGAAGCCTACAAAACGACGCCACAGGCCTTCATGGCGAAGACCCAGGCAATGGTCGATCAGTACACGATTCGTACTGAGACGGCTGCGCAATTACCGGTCGTCAAGCCACCCCCTGGCAGCGACGTTTATCTCCTCGGCCGCTTATGGCAGTGGTACCCGCTGCTCGAGCTCGAAAAAGGGCAAACGTATCGATTGCATATTTCTTCGATGGACTGGCAGCACGGTTTCTCCCTGCAGCCGGTGAATATCAATACGCAGATACTGCCGGGCTATGAAATGGTCCTGACCATCACCCCGGACACTTCGGGCGAGCAGACGATTATTTGTAATGAATTCTGCGGAATCGGGCACCACACTATGTTGGGCAAGATCTACGTGACGGAGGGCGGACAATGAGCAAGGACCTTTTCAGAACCTGTCCCGAGTCCGGTCTGCAATTCCACAAGCCCGCTGAAATGCTGATGCGGGCTCACGCAGTGGTGGCCGTGGTTATTCTGTTGATCGGTGGTATCGCCGCTCTGTTGGTGACCCTGACGCGCTGGCCGGCGATCCACCTGCTTCCCGCAGACCGCTTCTATCAGCTGTTGACGACACACGGTGTCAACATGCTGATCTTCTGGATCATCTCGTTTGAGATTGCGATCCTTTATTTCTGTTCGTCGACGCTACTCAAGTGCCGTATTGCGACGCCAAAGATCGCGTGGCTGGGTTTCGCACTGATGCTCATCGGCATTATCGTGAACAATGCCGCCGTCGCCAGTGGTACGGCATCGGTCATGATGACTTCCTACGTTCCGATGCCGGCCAACCCGAATTTCTACCTCGGGTTGATCCTGTTCGCGGTTGGCGCGTTGGTTGGCTGTTTCGTGTTCCTGGGTACGCTGGTTGTGGCCAAGGACGAGAAAACCTACGAGGGCTCGATTCCGCTCGTAACTTTCGGCGCGTTGACGGCCTGCATTATTGCTGTGTTCACGATCGCATCCGGTGCGATCGTGCTGATTCCAACCTACCTGTGGTCCCTCGGCTACATCAACCACATTGATGCCGCTATGTACCGCATCGTCTGGTGGGCTCTGGGGCATTCCTCGCAGCAGATCAACGTAGCGGCACATGTCGCAGTCTGGTATGCCATCGCGGCCATTGTATTTGGCGCCCGGCCGTTGTCCGAGAAAGTCAGCCGTATCGCGTTCTTCCTCTATATCGCATTCCTGCAGCTCGCGAGCGCGCATCACCTGCTCGTGGATCCGGGCTTGAGTGCTGAGTGGAAGATCTTCAACACGAGTTACGCGATGTATCTTGCTGTACTGGCCAGTATGGTTCACGGCCTGACGGTGCCCGGTTCGATCGAAGTGGCCCAGCGAGCCAAAGGCCTGACCAACGGCTTGTTCGAGTGGCTGCGCAAGGCGCCGTGGGGCAACCCGGTATTTGCGGGTATGTTCATCTCGCTCGTCGGCTTCGGCTTCATCGGTGGCATCTCGGGGGTTGTGATGGGCACCGAGCAGATCAACATCATTATCCACAACACGATCTATGTGCCGGGACACTTCCATGCGACGGTAGTCATTGGAACGACGCTGGCATTTATGTCGCTGACGTACTTCCTGATTCCGACCTTGTTCCGCAAGCAGGTCGCGTTCGCTGGTCTCGCCAAGTGGCAGCCTTATCTCTTCGGTATCGGCATGTCGGTATTCACGCTCGCGATGATGGGTGCTGGCACTCTGGGTGTCGAACGCCGCCACTGGGATATGGCCTTCACCAATTCGGCGCTTGGATTCGACTATCCCGCGAGTGCCTACACGCTTATGGGAATTATGGGAATATCGGGCGTTGTCGCGATTCTCGGCGGCGCGATTTACATACTCGTGACGGTCGTATCGGTCTTCCTTGGAAAATCGGTCGAGTCGGAGTCCAGCTTCGGAATTGCGACCTCGCGGGTCATGCGCGCCGAGCCCGTGGTTGTGCCCGAAGGTGGTCACGAAGCCGCGGGGAAATGGGGTCTCGCGGCTCCGGGTACCTTCCTGCTGGCAATATTCTTCCTGGTAATTTTCGTTCTGTATTACGCTGTTAACTGGAAGTATCTGGCATCGGTCTGGCCAATGTCTTAATTTTCCCCAACGTTTGACCGAGCCTTATTTACAGGGCGGGCGAGATGCCCGCCCTTTCTTTTTGCGATACATTGCGGACCATGAACGCTATCTACAAGTCTTCGTTGTTATTTGCCTCGTTCGTGCTGTCTCTGACGGCCAGTGCTGAGGAAGATGATCGCTATGATCCGGATCGTGCGCTGCAGATTTCCCAGGCCGCCGTCGGTAATACAATCGGCGACTACGAGCTGACCGATCGCCTCGGCGCACCTGTGCGGCTGCGCCGCGACCATGCCGGCCGGCCGCTCGTTATCAGCATGATTTTTACATCGTGTCATCACGTTTGTCCGGCGACGACGAAGCACTTGGCAACGGCGGTTGACGCCGCCCGCGAGGCGCTTGGTACGGACAGCTTTGATGTCGTTACGATCGGCTTCGATGTGGCACACGATACGCCGGAGGCCATGGGGGCATTCGCGCGCAAGCAGGGCGTCAATGAACCCCGCTGGCGTTTTCTGAGCGCGTCGAAGGAAACCATACAACAGATCAAAAACGATCTCGGGTTCATCTTTTTTCCGACGGTACGTGGCTTCGATCACATCAATCAGTCGTCAGTCATCGACCGCGATGGCGTGGTCTACAGCCAGGTCTACGGCGTGACATTTGAGCTGCCGTGGCTGGTAGAGCCGCTCAAGGAACTCGTGTTTAACAGGCCGAGCAGCCAGGGGCACCTGGTGGCTGGCCTGGTCGATCGCATCAAGCTTTTCTGCACGGTTTTTGATCCGATGACGGGGCGTTACCGCTTCGACAATTCACTTTTTTTCCAGTTGTTCGCCGGCAGCACGTTCATACTTGCTGTACTCCTTTATCTGTTGCGCGAAGTGTTCAAGGCGCGAAAGGCCCGCAAAGCGCGATGATTGAACGAGTGCACAGCATTGGCCGCAGCGTATTCGCGTTGCTGCAAAAACCCCTGTCGCGCGCGTTTGACAGTGAACAAAATCCGCTGAACTATCTCGGCGCGCTGACCATTTACTTCTGCTGGATTGTCCTGGTAAGCGGTATTTGGCTGCTGATTTTCTTCCGCACCAGTGTTAGCGCAGCGTTTGTGTCTGTTGAGTACCTCACGCACGAGCAATGGTATCTCGGCGGCGTCATGCGGAGCCTGCATCGCTACGCATCGGATGCGGCCATCATCACGATCCTGCTGCACGTCATCAAGGAATTTGTTTACAACCGCTACAGGCTCAATCGCTGGTTCAACTGGGTCACGGGAATTCCTCTCGTCTGGATGATTTTCCCGCTCGGCATAACGGGCTACTGGCTGGTCTGGGATGAGCTGGCCCAGTATGTCGCGATCAGCTCGGCCGAGTTGCTTGACAGCATTCCAATATTTACCGATTCGATGGCCGGCAACTTCATGAGTGATGACCTGCTATCGGACCGTTTCTTTACGCTCATGGCATTCCTGCACCTGATTGGTTTGCCGATCTTCCTGGTGTTCGGCATTTGGCTACACGTTTTTCGCCTGAACGGGCCGCGAATCAACCCGCCGCGTCGCATGATGGCCGCCGCGTTGCTCGCGATGCTTGTTCTGTCGTTCGTTTATCCTGCCATCAGTCACGAGCAAGCGAATCTCGCGATGGCGCCGCAAGCGCTGCGCCTCGACTGGTTTTATTTGCATGTGTTCCCGTTGATTCAGCGTTGGTCCCCCGGCTGGGTGTGGACCTTGCTTGTCGGCATTAGCGCCCTGCTGACGATTGCCCCGTGGGCACCACCGGCCAGGAAGACGACCACAGCGGTTGTCGATCTCGACAATTGCAATGGCTGCAAGCGCTGTGTCGACGATTGCCCCTTTGGCGCCGTCGAGATGGTGCCACGCACGGACGGGTCGAATTACACGCACCAGGCATCAGTCGATGATGATCTGTGCATCAGCTGCGGCATCTGTGTAGGCGCTTGCCCGACGGCT
>Ga0265306_10001501_pt1 | contig 11346 bp, 13 predicted proteins | sample Helome_3_FD_192493 | JGI IMG/M metagenome (GOLD analysis project Ga0265306, IMG submission 192493) | Marine sediment microbial communities from subtidal zone of North Sea - Hel_20160420 (Illumina Assembly) | ecosystem: Environmental > Aquatic > Marine > Subtidal zone > Sediment ...
TATCGTCCTGGGTAGCCACCAATATGGGTGATCCATACATCTACTCCTTCACATAAAAACCGATTGTGCAAAGGGAACTCTCGGCGGATAACGTCATCATCAATGTTCCCGTAAACTGCTTTGACGGGTTTAAGCTTTGCAATGGCATCCGTAACCTCTAGACTGCCTATATCGCCTGCATGCCATACTTCATCCGCTTGATTAACATATTTCAGGATGCCTTCATCCATATGACCATGAGTGTCTGAAAGAAGAAGAATGCGGGTCATTATAGAATGTTTAGAAATTAAATCTGATTATCTTTACGAACGCTAACAAAAATAGGGTTTTGACTTGAGATATTTCATTGAATTCGCTTACAACGGAAAGGCCTATCACGGCTGGCAGAAGCAACCCAATGTCATCTCCATACAAGAAGTCTTGGAGAAAGCGCTTTCAACCTTGCTCAATAAAACTATTGAAGTTGTTGGTGCGGGTAGGACAGATACAGGTGTTCATGCCAAACAAATGTTTGCACATCTGGACCTTGAGGATCCAATAAACGATTCGCAATTTGTATACAAGATGAATCAATTTCTTCCAAAGGATATTGTTGTCAAAGCCATTCATCATGTTAGAGCCGACGCGCATGCACGCTTTGATGCGACAAGCCGAACCTATACCTATATCATTTCAGAAGGAAAAAACCCTTTCACGATTGAAAGTAGTCTTTTGTTGAAGAACAAACTGGATATCGATAAGATGAACCAAGCTGCTAAAGAACTTCTTAATTATAAAAACTTTAAGTGTTTCAGTAAGGTGCATACAAATGTAAAAACGTATAATTGTAATGTGATGCATGTTGAATGGAAAAGAACAAACAATGAGTTGCTATTTACGATAACTGCCGACCGTTTTTTGCGCAACATGGTTAGGGCCATTGTAGGTACTCTTATCGATATTGGAAACAATAAAATGGATGTCCAAGACCTCAATGGCATTATAGAATCACAAGATCGGTCTAATGCTGGAACCTCTGTCCTTGCACAAGGCCTATACTTGACAAAAATTACTTATCCCGAAGACACTTTTTTAAATGGCAACTGAGAATCAAGATAAAGAGAAGTTATTCAATGTGTCGCTTTTCAAGCGGCTTTTGGTGTTCTTGCAACCTTACAGAGGCATCTTTTTCGGGGTTTTGGCCTCAGTGGTCCTATTGGCCCTGGCAACGGCGGTGAGGCCTTATATCCTGCAGCAAGCCATTGATAATAATATTGTAACGAAAGAATTTGAAGGCTTTTTGCCTTACATCTTGTTAATGGGAGGGTTACTAGTGGTTGCAACCATTTGTCAGTTGATTTTCATTTTCTATGCAGGTTGGTTAGGGCAGTCCATGGTCAAGGACATAAGGGTCAAACTATTCGATCATATGCTCAATTTCAAGATGAAGTATTTCGATAGTTCATCGGTAGGTGTCTTGATCACGCGTTCTGTAACTGATATGGAACGTATTGCCGATATATTTGGGCAAGGCTTGTTCATGATCTCAAGAGACTTACTCACTATGCTAGTGGTATCTGGTGTGATGGTTTACATGAACTGGAAATTAAGTTTGATTGTATTCTTGATGATGCCAATCATTCTTTATGCTACGAAGCTTTTCCAGAAGTATATGAAAAAGGCATTTGAAGAGGTTAGAACTGAAATTTCAAATCTCAATTCTTTTGTGCAGGAACGTGTAACCGGAATGAAGATCTTGCAACTATTCACGAGAGAAGAGACCGAATACAAGAATTTCAAGGAGATCAATGAACGACATAAGCAAGGTTGGCTCAAGACCGTTTGGTATAACTCCATTTTCTTTCCTATTGCAGAATTATCATCGTCAATTACTATAGGCTTGATAGCTTGGTATGGTGGGTTGGATACTGTTTTGAGCGAAACGTCGTCGCTAGGAGACCTCACTGCGTTCATAATGATGATTCCTATGTTATTCAGGCCATTACGACAGATAGCTGACCAATTCAATACCTTGCAGATGGGAATGGTAGCTGCTAAACGAGTTTTCAAGATCTTGGATACCGAATCTAGAATCGACAATTCAGGAAATATAGAGATGCCCCATTTAAAAGGGGAGATTGTCTTTAAGAACGTTCATTTTTCTTATATAGAAGACGAAGAAGTCTTAAAGGGCATTTCATTCAATGTAAAGGCAGGAGATACGGTAGCGATTGTAGGAGCTACTGGAGCTGGTAAATCAACGATCATAAATCTACTTGGTAGATTCTATGACATTACAGAAGGAACCATTTGTGTTGATGGCATAGACATCAAGGATGCCACATTGAACTCGTTACGAGAACAAATAGCGGTCGTTCTTCAAGATGTATTCTTATTTGCAGACACCATCATGTCAAACATTACCTTGAATCATCCAGAAATCACAGAAGAAGAAGTTATTGCAGCTGCAAAAAAGATTGGAATCCATGAATTCATTATGAGCCTGCCAAATGGATATCATTACAATGTAAAGGAGCGCGGTGTCATGCTTTCTTCAGGGCAACGCCAATTGATATCGTTCTTGAGGGCCTATGTTACAAATCCGAGTATATTGGTTTTGGATGAAGCGACGTCTTCTGTAGATTCATATTCTGAGCAGCTTATTCAAGAGGCAACTGAGAAGATAACCCGTGGCAGGACTTCCATCGTCATTGCACATAGGCTAGCAACGGTTCAAAAGGCCGATCAGATAATCGTATTGGATGCAGGCGAGATTGTCGAGCAGGGCACTCATGAAGAACTTCTTAAAAAGAAAGACGGCTATTACAAAAATCTATACGAGGTGCAATTCTTGAAAAAGGAAGTGGCTTAAAGCTGTTATTTCTTCGGAACAAAATCTTGCAATGAATAATCTCCTGTGATTAATACGATGATAATTATAACAATTGAAATACCAATATAGGATATAAAAAAGAGAGGGAGAAAAATAAGTGTCTTAATAAGTAATCCACTTACATTCAAGCTAAAAATTCGCTTTAAGATATATCCGTGATAAACAAACATCAAAAAGAAAATCACAAGGCCTACCCAAATGAAAACCTCAGGATAGATGAATAATAATATTGTATTCAACAAACTTGAAACTAGAGACCAAAAGGATAAACTATAAAGATAAATGACAGTATGCTCTGTTAAGTTATATTTTTTGTCATAAAATACAATTCTGGACACCAATGCAATAATTGGAATCAAAATAAAATATAACAGGGAGTTATATTCAAAAGTAATTTTGCTAATCTCCTTAGTTATCTTTTGTTGGGCTTCATCTTCGTAAAAGGAAGAAGCATCCATGAAATCAGGGAAATACTTTTGAACAAAAAGCAAATATAGACCTGATATTGTTAAGGTTATTGCAAAAAAGCTAATGGCATTAACATATTTTTTCCGAGTCCCATCAATATAACTACCAATGACATCTTCAGGCCTTGTAAATAGATTAATAAAGGTCTGAAGGAATTTATTATCGTAATCAAGGAATTGCTCGCTAAAACTAGCAAACAGATTCTTTAACGTTAGCCTGTTTCTAATGATCTTAGCACCGCATTCAGTACAAAAGTTACTACTATCTTCGATTTGAGATTTGCAATTCTTACAATTCGTCATGTTCACTGGATTAATTTCAAGAATAATATAATTAGAAGGAGAATAAATCCAACAATCAAAGCACTAAGTAAAGTATAAAGAATTTGCGAGGCAAGTGTTTTCCAAATAGCTTCAAAAATTTTCAGATTGAATAATCTGAAGTATAAATAGCCTAGGTAAATATAACTTATAGAAGATAATGAAGAGATAATGTATATGTTCTCTACCCCGAAAAGAAGAAAAATTGCAGTAATAAATAACATAATAATACTGTATTGTGCTACACCATACATGTTCAATACAATATGTTCGGCATAATTGTATTTCTTCTCCTGGAAAATAAGATATGTCGCAATGGAAGTTATCGGTATGAATGCAACGGCCAATAATCCAGAATAATCAATCATTATTTCTGATATCTGAACAAGCTCTTTTTCTAGTTCTGGTGATAAAAAAGAATTAGCAGGACTTGAATCAGTGCTTTCAGGCAAGAACTTCATCAGTAGGTATATATGAATACCGATAAGCGTCACTGACAAGGCCAAATAACTGATCACATTCATATAGGTCTTACGCGCACCTCCTATAAACATGTTGACGACCGCTTCGGGTTTTGTTAATAAATGAATGAATGTCTTGACTAATTTGTTGTCAAGGTTGAAGAATTGATTACTGAATTCACTCAATACATTCTTGACTGTAAGCCTTGAGGCAATTACCTTGTTGCCACAATTGGCACAGTAACCCATACCTTGCATAAGTTCCTTATTGCAGTTCTTGCAGATCATTTAGCTAAGGTCTTTGTGCAGCAGGTCAATTAGTTCTGTAGTGTCCTCGAACCTTGCGAATTTTCCATTCTTTATGTAAGACACCTGTCCAGTTTCCTCAGAAACCACAAGAGCTAGAGCATCCGTTTTTTCAGTAATTCCAGCAGCAGCCCTATGCCGAAGTCCAAAACGTAAAGGAATGCTCGTTTCGTTGCTAACAGGAAGAATCACTCGTGTTGCTTTTACTATGTTGTTTTCTATAATCGCCGCACCATCATGCAGCGGACTGTTCTTGAAGAAAATGCTCTCTATAATAGGTTGAGTTACCTTAATGTTCATTTCATCACCAGTATTGGTCAAGAAATCAAGGCTATTCTGTCGCTCGATCACAATCAGTGCACCAGTTTTGGTGGTCGACATCTTGTTGCATGCAGCGATAATGCTTTCAACATCAGTTTCAGACAAGATATCGGATTTAATGAATTTCAAGCTCTTGAAGATCTTACCCCGACCACTTAAATTCGTGGACCCAATCATCAATAGGAACTTGCGTATTTCTTGCTGGAAAACAACGATCAAGGCAAACATTCCAACACTAATGAACCCACCCAAAATATTACTCAAAAGTTGCATTTGTAAAGCTTGGGTCAATTTCCAGATTATATAGACCATGACAATACCAATGAAAATATTTATGGCCACGGTTCCTTTTACAAGCTTATAAACGTAATAAAGGAGTAGTGCAACAAGTACAACGTCGATGACATCTACAATACTGAATTTTAAAAGGTCATCGAAAATTTCCAAAGGAAAGTGGTTTTGGTAAATTTAGTAAAATTGAATCAATAAATGAATTCGTTATTGGAAACCGAAATTGAGTCATTTTCCATGGCAACAAGCAGTGATTTGTATTTAATGTATTCCTGGAAGGTCAATTTCTTGTTGAAATTCACAACTACTTTCTTCTTTACCGAATCTTCTTTTTTAAAAAATTCATTGAGATGATCATCAATTGTTTCTAGCGACAATTCTGAATCCATGGTGAGTATTCGATTGTCAGTTTCAAAAAATAAAGGAATTGTATTAGACTCCTTTTTTGTCTCGGATTTGCCCTGAAAATAATAAACGTCTGTAAAATCCATGAATCCAAGATTCTTTATTGCAGTATCATTGCAAGTATAGTAATTTCTTGCATTTTCATTCTTGTGCATTTTGGCACTGCGCTTTTTGTCTTGCAGTTTCAAGATAGATGGTAATGCCTGTTCCAATGTCAATCTCTTGTCTACATTAACCAACCAATTCGTAGTGATGATTAAATTCTTCCTGTTGAGTTCAACACTGTCTTCCTTGGATTCGTCGTAGAATATATAGGCTGGAGAAACATCAAGAACTTCAACGATCTTGGCGTTATTAATTTCAGGAAGGAGTATGACCTTATCACTAACGCATGATATAAAGAATATCATCATACAAGTCAATGCAGTTCTCATCTTAGGCATTTAATTGGTTGAAAAGTGATACGCACTCCATGGCTTCCTTCACATCGTGAACCCTGAGGATCGAGGCGCCTTTCATCAAGGCAATCGTATTCAAACTCGTTGTGCCATTCAAGGCTTCATTCTGGCTTTTACCCAATAGCTTGAAGATCATGGATTTTCTTGATACACCTACGAGTAGCGGTAATCCTGCTATTTTCAACAAGTCTAATTTATTCAGGAGTTCATAATTTTGCTCTAGGTTCTTAGAGAAGCCAAAACCTGGGTCTAAGATAATGTCCTTGATTCCGAAAGAGAGCGCTTTATTGATCCTTTCGGAAAAATACAAATTGATGTCGCTCACTAGATTGGTATAATTTACATGTTCTTTCATGGTTTGAGGTGTACCTTTCATGTGCATCATGACAAATGGCACATTAAGTTGGCCTACAATTGATAGCATGTCTTCATCGAGTTGACCAGCGGATATATCATTTACGATGCACGCTCCGGCTTCAATTCCAGCCTTGGCAACGCGGCTCCTGAAAGTGTCCACAGATACTATAGATTCAGGATAATGCTGTTGAATCAATTCTATTGCAGGAACAACGCGCTCAAGTTCTTCTTTCTCAGATATATGCTTCGAACCAGGACGAGAGCTATAGCCACCAACATCAATGAAGGTTGCACCTTCAGTGCTCATTTTATCTACATGTTCCAGGATTTCTTGCTCCTTCACGTATTTACCGCCATCATAAAAGGAGTCTGGAGTAATGTTAAGTATTCCCATGATCTTGGGTGTTGAAAGATCAATGAGTTTGCCTTTACAGTTTATTGAAGTCATTCAAGAAAGATCTGAAGAATTAAAGTTTTTTAGTTCGGTTAATTTATGCGAAATTTACGCAAAATTCGAGTGATTCTATGCAAGATACTTCAAAACAATACGACGAGATCATAACGACTTGTCGTGATTTGTTCATTAAGAAAATGAAGGATTATGGAAGCGCTTGGCGCATACTCAGATTGCCCTCCTTGACAGACCAGATTTTCATAAAGGCACAGCGCATAAGAAGCCTTCAGCAAAAAAGTGAGCGGAAGGTAGATGAGGGAGAAGTAAGTGAATTCATAGGAATCATAAATTACTGCGTCATGGCGCTTGTTCAATTGGATAAAGGCGTTGTAGAGCAGCCAGATATGTCCTTAGAGGAAGCAACCGACCTCTATGATGAAAAAGTGGCTGTTACCAAGAAATTAATGCTTGATAAGAATCATGATTATGGAGAGGCTTGGAGAGATATGCGCGTAAGCTCTCTAACAGATTTGATTCTACAGAAATTATTGCGAGTTAAACAAATTGAAGACAATCTGGGAAAGACCCTAGTAAGCGAAGGGATAAATGCCAATTATGAAGACATTGTAAATTATGCGGTGTTTGCCTTAATTCATTTAAAAGAAGAATAATGAAGATACTTGTAGCTATTGCGAGAATAATCGTTGGTGTGCTTTTTATTTTTTCAGGCTTGATAAAACTTAACGACCCGGTTGGTTTCTCGTTCAAGCTCGACGAATACTTTAGTACCGCTGTTCTGGACCTCCCATTTTTGGCTCCATATGCACTGATGATTGCCGTAGTCTTGGTGGTTTTTGAAGTACTACTTGGAGTATTCCTGTTAATTGGTTACAAACCTAAATTCACCATTTGGAGCTTGTTCGCCATGATACTGTTCTTTACGTTCTTAACATGGTATTCAGCGTATTACAATAAGGTTACGGATTGCGGTTGCTTTGGCGATGCCATCAAGTTAACACCTTGGGAGTCGTTTACGAAGGATGTAATTCTTTTGGTATTGATTGTCATCATAATGCTTAATATCAAATTAATTAAACCTATACTAGGTAGATTGGGTTTGACCGTTGTTGCGTTACTGAGTTTCATTGCATGTTTGGGCTTTGGCTTTCATGTCTTGATGCATTTGCCTGCAAAAGATTTCAGGCCATATAAAATTGGAAATAACATAACCGCACAAATGACCATTCCTAATGATGCACCTAAGGCTATTATGGATTATCATTGGAAATTCAATGTCAATGGTAAGGAAGAAATCATCACCACTAGGGGAAGTTATCCATCAGTTGAAGGTGAATTCGTGAGCGTTGAGACTGAAGAAATCCAAGCTGGATACGAAGCACCAATTCATGATTTCTCCATAGAGCGGGAAGGTGAGGATTTTACCGAAGCCATACTTACCGAAGAAAAGGTGATCATGATCGTCATGTACAATTTAATTAGTTCGGAAAGTGAAGGATTGAATGAATTACGAGCGGCATCCACCGAAGCTGTTAGAAAAGGCTATAAAGTAATTGGGGTCACTGCATCTAATGTAGAAATGCAACAGGAAATAGCCAAGGCTTACGGTCTGGATTTTGACTTTTATTTCTGTGATGAAACAGCACTTAAGACCATAGTTAGGTCTAACCCAGGAATCCTGAAACTCAATAAAGGGACTATCATCCAGAAACTACATTGGAATGATATTGACAACCTAGAATTTGATTAGCTACATTCTAAATAAAGCATTTTATGCGTTGTTGACCCTTTTTGGGGTAGTAACGGTAATCTTCTTCTTATTTAATGTATTACCTGGCGATCCAGCAAAAATGATGTTGGGGCAGAACCAGACTCAAGAGCAGCTTGACGTTGTTAGCCGGAAATTTGGTTTTGACCAACCCATCGGGAAGCAATATCTCTATTATCTCAATGATCTTTCTCCATTGTCCTTTCATAGTAAGGACCCAGATGATTTTACTTTCTTGGCGCAAGGGAAATACCAAGCTTCAAATATGTTTTCTATTGGTAACACAGACGTGGTGATAAAACTCCCTTATTTACGCGAATCCTTTGCTAGACCTGGTAAACGAGTTTCTGAGGTCATTGGGGAGACGCTTCCTAATACATTTGTGCTTGCCGTTACGGCAATAATTATTGCAATGATTCTTGGTGTTTTGCTAGGAATTGTTTCTGCCTTGTTCAAAGATCAATGGTTAGACAAGGCGATTCAAGTGTTCAGTACCTTAGGAATGAGTGTTCCATCCTTTTTCAGTGCCATCTTATTTGCATGGTTTTTTGGTTATGTATTGCATAGGTACACCAATCTGGAAATGACAGGAAGTCTTTATGAGCTCGATGATTTTGGTGAAGCTATGAGAATTAAATGGAAGAACTTGATCTTGCCTGCGATCGTCCTTGGAATTAGACCCTTGGCTGTTGTCATTCAATTAATGCGTAATTCTCTTTTGGAGGTTTTCAATCAAGATTATATTCGCACTGCAAGGGCAAAAGGTCTTAGTGCGTTCAAGGTGATTAAGAATCACGCTGTCAAGAATGCCCTGAATCCTGTTATCACGGCAATTTCTGGTTGGTTTGCTTCAATGTTGGCAGGTGCGGTTTTTGTGGAGTATATCTTTGGATGGAATGGACTTGGAAAAGAAATCGTTAATGCTTTGAATACTTTGGACCTTCCGGTTATAATGGGTTCCGTATTAATCATAGCACTACTCTTCATAATTATCAATATTTTTGTTGATGTCATTTACGGATGGCTAGACCCAAAAGTCAAATTGCAATGAATCTGAAAAGGGCAATCTTTTTCCTAGTCCTGAGTGCATCCCTTTTTGGATGCTCTTTTGAAACGCCTACAAGTTTTCCTGACGAAGTTTTGAATGATACTATGTTTCAAATGGATGGTAATGAAATTCAGTTCAGGGACATACTAAGAAAACATGAGGGCAAAAAAATGGTAATAGATGTGTGGGCCTCTTGGTGCAAGGACTGTATTGTAGGCTTTCCTAAATTGAAAGCTTTACAGCAAGAATTCCAGAATACGGAATTCGTTTTCTTATCCGTAGATCGAAGTCCAGCTGCATGGCAAAGAAGTTTGAAGCGTTATGACCTTAAAGGTGATCATTATTTCATTCCTGATGGACAGAAAGGTGTTTTTGGGGATTTCCTGAATTCTAATTGGATCCCTAGATATCTGGTTGTTGATGCTCAAGGAGACATAGAACTTTTCAAAGCTAAAAGAGCAGACGATAATAAACTAAAAGACGTATTGATCAATTAAATAAAAGCCCTTTTGAAAACAGAGGCAACAAAAATATGAGAAAACAAATTGTAGCAGGTAACTGGAAGATGAACAACGATCTTCCTCAAACCCAAATTTTAATAGATGACCTAAAGAAGCAAAAGCAAACATCAAATGCTGAGGTTATGATAGCCCCGACATTTACCAACCTTTGGCATGCTTTCGAAGCCTTTAGGCAAGAACATATAGAAGTGATTGCCCAGAATATGCATTTTGCAGAAAATGGTGCTTATACTGGAGAAGTTAGTGCCTCAATGCTAAAAAGCATTGGAATTGAAACTGTTATTTTGGGACATAGTGAGCGAAGAGCCTACTTTCATGAGACGGACGATATGTTGGCCCAGAAAGTGGATTCAGCTTTAAAAAATGATTTGAGAGTCATCTTTTGTTTTGGTGAAGAACTTGCTGATAGAAAAGCTGGCAATGAAGAAAATGTGGTTGAGAGCCAGATCAAGAATGCCTTGTTTCATTTGGACGGTGCTGACTTCAAGAACATTGTATTGGCATACGAACCAGTTTGGGCAATTGGCACAGGAGAAACAGCCAGTCCAGAACAGGCACAGGACATGCATGCCTTCATAAGAAACACACTTAACAATAAATACGGAAAAGATATTGCTGATGCTGTTTCAATTCTTTATGGAGGCAGTGTGAAGCCCAATAATGCCAATGAGATATTCTCAAAGCCAGATGTGGACGGAGGATTGATCGGAGGAGCATCACTCAAAGCTGAGGATTTCTTTGCGATTGTCAATGCGTTTTAATGCCAGATTATTTAGCATATCACTTCAAGGTCAGACCATTGGTGCCTGGGGTTGAAATATTGATTGCAGAATTGGGATATGCAGGTTTTGAGAGTTTTATTGAGACCGAAAATGGCCTTAAAGCATACATCCAGAAAGGAAAGTGGCAAGATTCTTTATTGGAAGGTATTCAAATCCTTGATTCTTCGGAGTTCCAGATTTCGTATGAACAAGAAGAAATTGCTCAAGCCAATTGGAATGAGCAATGGGAAAGCAATTTCCATCCTATTGTTGTAAATGACATATGCACAGTAAGGGCACCTTTTCATGATGTTACAAAGACTGAATACGACATCATAATTGAGCCAAAAATGAGTTTTGGCACTGGACACCATGAAACGACCCATATGATGATTCAGCAGATACTTGACATTGATATGAAGGGTAAAGACGTTCTTGATATGGGATGCGGAACTGGAATCCTGGCCATTCTGGCTGAAATGAGGGGAGCTAGAAGTATTGATGCCATCGACATTGATAATTGGAGCTACCTTAATAGTATTGAGAATGCCAAGCGAAATAATTGCAGGAACATAAT